>Ga0163144_10001958_pt1 | contig 48106 bp, 53 predicted proteins | sample OliLak19BULKMAT1_FD_123175 | JGI IMG/M metagenome (GOLD analysis project Ga0163144, IMG submission 123175) | Freshwater microbial mat bacterial communities from Lake Vanda, McMurdo Dry Valleys, Antarctica - Oligotrophic Lake LV.19.BULKMAT1 | ecosystem: Environmental > Aquatic > Freshwater >... | reverse complement strand
CGCAACTTCGTCGAGGGAGACGCCGGGTTCCTCATCGAACAGCGGCAAATAAACGTCGGCGAGGCTCTCGCTTTGGGGGCCGTACTTCTTGAGCCGAAGCAGGCGCAGCATTTCTTCGAGCTGGGTCACCCGCATTTCGGCCCATAGGCGCTTGGTTTTCTCCTGAGCCCGTTGGGCTTGTTCCTGAGCCAGTTGGGCTAATAAGGCAGCCAACTCAGGGGCGGCTTGGGGGATCGGAGTAGCCATTGCGAAGTCACTTACAGTATACCCGACTTAGTAACTAGACGCTACTCTTTTCTTGATGTTTTTAGGCGGCGGAAAGGCCGCGAAACCAGGGTCGCGGCTTGGCTTGAGTGAGGTCGATTCCGTTCAACAGAAGGGCGAGTTCGCCGGGCCGTAGCGTGATACGGGATTGGCCGGGATGGGTGGCGGGCCAGGCGAAGCGGCCTTTCTCTAGTCTTTTCGCGCATACCCACAGGCCGCTTCCGTCAAAGACGAGGAGTTTCAGGCGCGTCTGTTGGCGATTGGTGAACACGAAGAGGTGGCCGCTGAGCGGATCTTCGCCGAGAGAGTCGCGGACGAGTCCAAAGAGGCCGTTGAAGCCCTTGCGCATGTCGATGGGATCGACGGCGACAAAGACGCGGGTGGCAGGCGAGAGGCCGAACATGAGTTAGTGGGGGTCGGCGGAGGACAGGAGTTTCTGGAGAAGATCTTCGGGGCCCGCGAGATGGGCCAGGCAGGCGGCGGAGAGTTCGATCCGGCGACCGTTGCGCAGGACGATGACACAGTCGGGGGCGGGAGGGAGAGATGGGGGCTGCCAATCGACCTCAAGGAACTGCGGTTGGCGAGGGCGAACTTGGCGTCGATAATGGTCGAGGGTATGGACGGCGATGCCGAGGCTGGCGGCGTAGGCGGCACGGGATTGGCCGCTGATAGCGAATTTCTGGGCGAACTCAAGGAGTTCCTGACGGGTGCGGCGGGGCTGTTTCACCCTTATAGGTCAGCACAAGGCCAGGGAGTATGGAACGCTGGGGTTAGTCGTTCGGATACGGTCGAAACGCGGGGGGAGCACCAAGCCGCCCTACTGCGTTAAGGGTCAGCTAACTGTCTGCTGCCGGCTACGAAGTTATGAGTCTCTCAAGATAATCCATCATCTCGCTATTCGAGAGCTTCGTTTCGACCTCGAGAACAGCTACCTTACTGCGAGAGTAAACGGCCATCCAGAGCGCGGGGCCGGAGACGACCGCGCCGAGTAGTACTGCGACTTCGGTACCATAAACGGCAGTGGGGAACGGCGTCACGGCCCCGGTCGCCTCCAGCCCACCGACTCGGATACGGAGGTCGTGAGCAATCCGTTCCGGGCCACGGCTTAGCCGCGATTTCTCACAAAAAGCTAGCAAAAAGTCGTTGTCTCTGGCATAACTATATTTAGCGACAGGAAGTTAGGCACGAAGGGCGACGGTGTTTTCTATGACAGGCTGTATCTAAGCTGGATTCGATTTTGGGAGCGGGTTCGGCAAGCAGATAGCCGTGGACTTCGCCGGTCCCACCTTAACTTCCGACGGGGGCTGCTGCTGCTCAAGCAAACCAAAACCAAACTCAACCTCCTCTCGCGGCTCGCCCGCTGTTTTCGCGATGCGCGCGATCCATTGCGCGTCCAACACTCGGTCGCCCGAACTGCTCTCCCAACGGGTTTACAGCCTTGCCATGGGCTACGAGGATCTCAACGATCACGACCGGTTGCGCCACGATCCGTTGCTCGGTGCGGTGTCGGGCAAGGCGGACAAAACGAAATTACTGGCCGGCAAGAGCACGCTCAATCGCCTGGAGCTGAGCACGAAGGAAGCGAACCGGTACAAGAAAATATCCTGCGACACCCAGGCCATCGACCGTCTGTTGGTCGACGTGTTTTTGGAAGCGCATCCTGTCGCGCCCGCGCAGATTATCCTCGACCTGGACGCGACCGATCTGCTCTTCTCGGCCGGAAAAGACAAGGTCAGGATAGAACCTCAAACGTTTTCAATGCGGCCTGTATCGACAGCCCCTCGCATGCAGAAGCCTGCGTACGATCGGTGCCGGCGATTTATCCGCGCACCTAACTGCCTGCTTGGTCCGTCGGCTTACAGTCGACGATTCCATCACGCCCTTCGGATTGCTGTGAGCTGCGATTCCCTCACTAGTTCTCCTCCGCGGCGAATCCGGGTTCGGCGCACCGTTTCCGCTCCTTTGTGCTCAATCTCGAAATCTACGTAGTTAACTTCTTCGGCCATGCCAAGGAAGCATTCGTGGAATGCCTTTAACAATTGAACGTCATCAAGCGACTGCGCCATGGGTTTGGGATTATTGCGGGTGCTAGCGATGGTCGCCGGCATCACGTAGATGCAGGCGGGTGGCAGCATGTAGTGGGCGACGGCCGTCAGGCGGTCAGGCGCGAATACCAGCTTTGGGCAAGGTCGCTCTATCGTCCCGCAAACCATGTCCCAGATTATGACCCCATCGACCTGTTGGTGGCGCGAGATCATTTCCGCGCTCAGACGCGTGTGGATGCCGGACCAAGCATTCAGGCGAGGATCGGATCCGGGGTTCGTGCATACGCTCCAGATAATAAATTCCTGGGCTTGCGCGGGCCGTTCGAAGATGTTTGTATTGTTGCCGTCGAGGCAACCTTTTAACTCGATAACTCCAATTTTGCCAGATTTGAGCCGCACCACGTAATCATGGCGGTTTGACTCCCCCGCCGATTCCCAACCCTGAATAAAGCCCTGATCCTCCATATAGTTGAGAACGTGACGGCAGAATTCCCGTTTGGGTCCCATCGTGGCGGAGAATTGCCCGCGCGCGCTTTCGATAGCGGCGCGTAATAAGCCGCTGTTATAGAATTCTTCTTCGCTGAGGCCGTGTGATCCGATCTTGTGCCCTTCTGTTTTCAGGGCCTCCACGTAGTCGCGGACTAAGTTTTTCAGGTCGTGATTCTGCTCGCATGGGATAACGCTCATGCTGCCACGGTCGCCCTTACCGGCGCGGCGACCACCGCTTCGAAGATACTTGCCGCCAGATGCCGCACGACCGGAACAACCACGCCATCGCCCGTCAGGTGGTAGGCCTCGTTGTAATTTTCAGGAAGCGCGTAATCGTCCGGAAGGCCCATCAGCCGTGCCGTCTCGCGGCTCGAAATCAGGCGCGCCCTGACCGACTCGCCATCAACGATGACGATCACCTGCCGACTTGATCCGCCCGCGGGCGTTCGCAGGCATCCAGATATGTCATCAAACCGGACTTCGGCACGCTGAACTTTTCCGCCGCTTTCATCGGGACGGGTCCTTTTATAAACGCCGCCGACAATTCTTCGTCCCTGCCGTTTCGCCTCTGTGACTTTCGCCTGGTTGAGGGGACTCATCATTGCGAGCAAGTTCCGCGTTTCTTCGGCGCTGAACCAGCGTGCATTCGCCGGATAGTCTTCGAGCAAGTCAGCCAGGTTCACTTGGCGGCGGGGCGGTGTCGGAAGATTCCACCAGACCCATTCTTTTTTGGTTTTAGCGGAGAGTTTTTCATGTGCGGTCTTCAATGTTCCCGTATGCCACGGAGCGACTGGCGTGCTCGACATCAGATGGGCGGGAATCTCGACGTCCTTGCGGACGCCGATCACGAATAGGCGCGGCCGCGATTGCGGAACGAACAACGCGGCGTCGATCACAACGGCACCCACGGCGTAACCCGCCTGTTCAAAGCCGCCGCAGATGGTCGAAAAATCCTTTCCCTCGTGAGATGTCAGCGTGCCACATACATTCTCAAGAACGATCAGGCGAGGCGCGCGCCCCTCCTGCACCAGTCCCTTCATTAACTGCCAGAATGGGCGAAAAGTGCCGGATCGATCACCTTTGAGGCCTGCGCCGCCACCAGCCAAGGAAAGGTCTTGACAGGGAAACGATCCCCACGCCAAGTCAGCTTTACCCGGAATATCTTTTGTGGACAACGCGCCGACATCCGCCGTCTTGAGCGCCTGGTCCCGCCAGTTGTAAGTGTATATTTTCCCTTTTTTACGGTCGAAATCGTTGGCGAACAAGCAAGCCCATCCAGAGCCGAGACCCGCTCGCGCCATACCACCTCCGGCAAAGAATTCGTAGAAGGATGGCATCCTATTCCGACGCGTTCATAGCGTGCGCTCCCCTTGCGAAAGTTCTCGTGACCCCGAATTGACGCGTACGCTCCATTCCACACATTTCAACACACTGAGAACAACCTAATGTCGCCCCCTGGCTGAAGAGCCATCATCTAGGACCACTCCGCTCTTGCCGCCGATGGTCTAGTCCTGCTTTCAACCGCGACCCGCTAACGTGATAAATCTTGCCTGTGGCCACCACTTCAACAGCCGTCTCCGTCGTTGCGACTAGCATGCGGCACCCCAGACGCCTCTTCTCATGCGTGAGAAACGAATGCGCCGCGTCGCCGCCGCCGTCAGCTTTGACAGCAAAGCTGTACCGTTTCGATTCTCCAATCGTGCACCACTTCGACACAGAACCAGTTTAGCGAATAAAAGGCGAAAGCGGAGGTGGCGTCGAAATTTAAGGCAGCGGTCGGCACGTAAGCAAACACCGCAGAAGAGCTGCATGCGTTGCTCTCTTCGTTTGACGAGCGGCAGCGCGCTCCGATCGTCGCTGGTTGGCGCAAACCGGACTGTTGATCTGTAACAAAGCCAAGTCGTCGCCGGAAAGAGTAGCGCCGATTGTGCCTGCGTGATTGATTTTGAAGACGCTCATGAGAGATATGTTCTTAAGGATTTCGGTCGTTTTGTGCATTGGAGGTTTGTCGGGTTGATCGGTGTTACCTTACCGGTGACGAGGTAATCACAGGGCATCCTGATCGCCGCCAAGTGCTATATATCGACTTGCGCCGAGTAGCCGCGCCCGTGCGACCGGTCCGTTTCGAGCGGGCATACCCCGCAACGCCCTTTTCAAGACTAAGTAGTTTTTTCCCTGGCGCGGCGAAGGCTTCCCTTCGGCTCCGCAGTCGGTATCCCGCCTTCGTGCGCTTCGCTTTGTGGATGCGGCTGATTACTCTCCGGCTGCTCCGACCTTTACTTTGCCTCCCCACTCTCCTTGGCGAGCGCCTAGAAGTTATTGGGGTTGCAGCACTGTTTTATCACCAATAAAAGGAGCGCGCACACGGCGACATTTGTAACACCAATCATGAGCGAAGACGAAGAACACGCATTTGTGCTCATTAACTCCCTCCCTCGGTGCTCGATGGAGCTAATGCGTATTGCTTTGCTTCGAGATAGACACGGTCTAGCCGCGGTTGGCGGCGAACAGCCCGCAGGCCCGGAATCCAGTTCGTCGGTGCCGGCGGATTTTGCCGGGCAAAGCCGGAGCCATCGAAAACCACTTTGCGGCGCGTATCGTGCGAAGAGATGAAACGCGCGGGGGGAGCAAAGTAGCTGACAATCTAGAGATGCCCATCCTCTATGGCTACCTGAAGAAATTCTCGCGGCTTGTGCTGCTCGCGCTGTTGCTGGCGACCATTAATCAAGTGTTTTCATTGCTCGATCCGCTGATTTTCCGGCATGTGATCGACAACTACGCGACGAAGTATCAGCAGTACACGACCGAGCAGTTCTTCCGCGGGGTGGCGCTGCTGCTGGGGGCGACGGTGGGGGTGGCTTTCGTTTCTCGCGTCGCCAAGAATTTTCAGGACTACGTCATCAGCCTGATCACGCAGCAGGTAGGGGCCCAGATGTACTCAGATGGCATTCGCCATTCGCTGAGCCTGCCCTACCAAGTGTTCGAAGATCAACGGAGCGGCGAAACGCTGGGCAAGCTGCAGAAAGTTCGGACCGACGTCGAGAAGTTTATCCAGGTGGCGATCAACATCCTTTTCAGCACGCTGGTGGGGGTCGTCTTCGTGATGATCTACGCGTTCAATGTCCACTGGGCGATTGCGCCGGCGTTCTTTCTGACGATTCCGATTTTGGGCGTTTTGAGTTCTGTTCTGAGCAAGAGGATCAAGAAGATCCAGACAGAGATTGTGAAAGAGACGACGGCGTTGGCGGGCTCGACGACCGAGAGCCTACGGAACATCGAACTCGTGAAGAGCCTGGGGCTGGCTAAGCAGGAGGTGGCTCGGCTGAATGCCACGACCGGCTCCATCTTACAGTTGGAACTGAAGAAGGTGAAGTATCTGCGCAGCCTGAGCTTCATTCAGGGCACGTGCGTTAACTTTCTGCGGACAAGCATTCTGTTCTTTATGCTGTATCTGATTTTCGCGCAACAGATTACGGTGGGCCAGTTCTTTAGTCTGTTAATTTACTCGTTCTTTATCTTTGGGCCCATGCAGGAGCTCGGCAATGTGATCAATGTGTATCGCGAAACGGAGGTTTCGCTGAAGAACTTTTCCGACATTCTGGCGATGCAGCCGGATCGGGCGCCGGACAATCCGCGGGCGGTGGGGAAGCTGGAGTCGATGGCTTTCGACAACGTGACGTTTCAACACCAGAGCGCGGCTACAGCGGCGCTTTGCAATATCGCGTTTACGGTGAGCCGGGGCGAGACGATCGCGTTTGTCGGGCCCTCCGGGGCTGGTAAGTCGACGCTCGTGAAGTTACTCGTCGGGCTGTATCATCCGCGTGAAGGACGGGTGTTACTGAACGGGATTCCGAATACGGAGATTGACCTGGAGACATTCCGGGAGCGGATTGGTTTTGTGACGCAGGATACGCAGCTTTTTTCGGGTACGATTGGGGAGAATCTGCGATTTGTGCGGCCGGAGGCGACCGATGCCGAGTGCTTGCAGGTGCTGGAGCAGGCGTCCGCGCTGACGCTGCTGGAGCGGGCGGATAAGGGGTTGGAGACGCGGATTGGGGAGGGTGGGGTGAAGGTTTCGGGCGGGGAGAAACAGCGGCTTTCGATTGCGCGCAGCCTGCTGCGGCAGCCGGATTTGATGGTGTTTGACGAGGCGACGTCTTCGCTGGATTCGATCACCGAGGAGGAGGTGAGCGCTACGATTCGGGAAGTGGCGGAGCGGCGGGAGGCGATTTCGATTCTGATAGCGCATCGGCTTTCAACGGTGATGCATGCGGACCGGATTTACGTGCTGGAACGGGGGCGGATTGTGGAGCAGGGCTCGCATGAGGAGTTGCTGGGGCGGAAGGGGCTTTACTATGCGATGTGGCGGCAGCAGGTGGGGGAGCCGGCGGTGGTTTGATAGGGTGGGGCGGCGCACGTGCGGCTAGTCCTTAGGTGGTTTTAGTCGGGAGGAAAAGCGCTGATAGAAGTTCCTCGCGAAGGGATTCGGTTATGGCTGGCGCAGCTTTTATACAGGCCACCAGAGTCTGGTTTGCCTTGATGTGGGCATGTATCAGAGTGACCTCCTTGCGCGTCCATTTCCAGTCGATTCCAATGTCCCGATAGCGGCGCGATATTAAACGAAGGCGGACCTTCCACCTCTGGCCTTCGGGGCTATCCAGCCAGAAAGTCGGTTTCGTGAGTGGGATCTCTTGTTGAAGTTTCCGAAGTTCGGTTGCCAGACTAGAAAGGCCCAGGTCGCTAGCGATTTGGCTTGGCCGGTCAAGGAGGGTGTGGTCCGCGAGGGCGAGGGCGAGGCTGAGGTCGAGTTTGAGGCTGAGGTCGAGTTTCGGGTCGAGGTCGAGGGCGCGGAAGAATTCGGCGTCGGAACCGAACGCGTAATAGAATGCGCGAACTGCCTCACGGCGGTTTTGGCCCTTCCCCGCCGCCTTTCTATCGCACCAAGCCAGATAGCGCTGCATCTTCTCGCTCCCGGCGATCAAGCTATCCACATATCGCTTCAAGGGTCGAAGAAAATCTTCTGGATCGACCATCGCTGCAATCAAACGAAATACTTCGCGCCACCGGACCTCGCTCGCGTGGGGGAACAGAGTAGGGAGCAAACTCTGCTTTTCTCCAATCCGTCGGGCCGTTAGATATTCCTGGAACGTTAAGTGAGAGAAAGAGTAGACTTTCTGTGCGCGCTCGACCAGTAACCCATGGTGGGCCTCGATTGCTTTTAGCACTGCTTTGGGGTCGAGTGCCTCGTCGGTTGCAGTGAGCCATTGCGACCGACTTTTGAAACATTCGCCGATCTTATCGGTCAACTGCTCTTCTGAAAACAACAGTTTGCCGGAGCAGAAGCCTTCGTAGGCGATTTCGCTCAGAAGGTAGCGCCGCTGCGTTGTATTCAGGTTTTTGTAGGGCCACGCCCGTTTGATGTCGCGACCGTTGTCCCACTTCGAAAGCAACACCTCCAAACCTTCGTTGTAGATGTAAGCGCGATCCCCGTCGATATCCCGATCCTCAAAGATGAGACAAAGCATCGTCAGCAGGAGGGGGCTGCTGGCGAGTTCGAGCAGGGGCGGATTCTCCTCTAAGCGGGCCCGAAACGGCTGGGCGCGAAGCGTTCTACCTCGGGCGGGAAACCAACTATTGGAAAAGGCGAAAATTTGCTCCGGGGTGAAATCGGCAATCTCTACGTCTCTGAATTTCGTGAATAGATATTCCGAGGCGGCGATTCGGCACGTGACCAGTACCCGGCATTTGGGGAACGCCGTGACAAAGGCATCGATCTGCTGCTTGACGTCTTTCGGGTGATGCTGCACCTCATCCAGACTGTCCAGCAGGAGGAGCAAACGGCCTTCCTGAAGGAGTGCTGCAATATCAGCGTGCGGTGCGCACTTTTTGATTTCTGCGGTGACGAAGTCCTGGAGGGGAAGGGCTCCGGCGGGAGGAGCGAGCATCGCGGCACCGTAGTCGGGTAGATAGACGAACCACGGGACCAAGCCAGGCAGAAAGTGGCCCTCGGCCGACTGGAACGCGATTCGTTTGAGAAATGTAGTTTTTCCGGCGCCCGGTTTGCCTAGCAGGAGGAGATGCGGGTTTTCCTCGACGGCCTGAAGCCCGCCTTTGCGCTCCTTGGTGGTGAGGTCTCCAATCCGGCCTTTGTGATCTATTTTCGCCAGGAGTTCGCTTTCGGAGAGATTTCTAAGGTGATGCGGCCGCTCGACGATGTTGACGTCGGTGTAGACGTTGGCCCAGTCGATGGGCTTTTCCATCGTAAGGACTTTCATGGTGCCGCAGATTCGGCTGATGTGGCTTTTGGTAGCCTCGCGGATGGATTGGACGAGATGATCGACATTAGGCGCGGTAGGCTTCGGCCGGCTTGCGGCGAGCAGAAGTTTGTTAGCTGCGGAGGCGACAATTCCGATTTCGGTTTTGAACGGTCCGGTCGTCGGGCCAAATTCGCGAGTAATTCCGCTGGGCCCGCGCTTGTGAAAGATCAGACGAACGCACTTTTTGAGAAGCGGCGAAAGGTCCCCTCCGGGGACCTTCTCGACTATAAGCAGCGAAATTGCGGTTGCCGGGGATCCGGCTCGTAGCCGCTTTCGAAATGCAGCGAACTCTTCCTTACACGCCTTCGAGGCCAGCCAGGCTGGGGAGAGGACTATGAGGAAGAGAGCCGAATCGGCGACCCCTTGCAGCATAGCTTTCTAGATCAGATGGCCGCCGGTTATCTGCTGCTGGTCACGCCAGAGTCGCGGTTGTTTCCCGCCCACTTCCTGGAGTTTACTCTGCAACGCAGACTGTACCGCATCGACCCAGGGATCCGGCTTGCCGTCCAGCCACGCATTGCTGATGAAGATATCGAACTTATAGCCGTGTTCGTAGTTCGCCATATTAGTCGAGTTCCGATGATAGCAAGAGAAATCCCACAGGCTTGACGTAGTGCTACGATTTCATCGTGCGCTCAAAGGGCGCCGGCGGGTTCGCGCAGAGGGCTAAGCCCACCTTCGGTTTTGCCTGATTGATCGGCCTTTACCACCTCGCTGCTTGTTTGCGAACCACAGGCTTAGCATGGAGGATTTATGATGCCACACGAGCTACCGGCTCGCCCGAATGCCACCGCTCGTCTACATGATGACTTGGGAGGACAATCCTGCCGGGCCCCGGTGGTTGGTGGACCATGGGGCGGACGTGAATCTGGCTTGGGGCGAGGCGGGCTAGGGGCCGCTGCATGTGGCGGCTCGGCGGTGGGACGTGGCGATGGTGGAACGGTTGGTGCAGGGCCGGATAGAGTTACCCTCCGGATTATGTCGCGTCGAGTTTGGCTTTCGGCGCGGCTGGGCGGCGGACGGCAAGGGATGGATTACGCCGGGGACGAGAGCCGTGGCGAGCGGTATGGCCGGTTGTATACGCGGGAGTCGGCTCGGCGAGGATGTGAATCGTTGGGAGGGGATGGCGGCTGCCGACGGATGAGAAGTGGCGGAAGTTAGCGGCCCGTTATGGGGGCGTGAGTGCGGACTCGGAGGAGAACGGCAAGGGGGCTTATCTCGCGCTTTTGGCCGGTGGGAGTTCGGTATTTAATGCGGTGTTGGGCGGGGGGCGGGATGAAGAGGGCCAGTATGCGCGGTTGGAGGCGCAGGGGTTTTACCGGACGGCGTCGGCGATCGATGGGGGCACTGGATGGTATTACAACTTCGGGCGGGGCGGGCCGGCGCTGCATCGGCAGGATAGGGGCGAGAAGGGGAGGGCGTTTTCGGTTCGGTGCGTTCGGTTATAAGCAGGACCCGCCGTTGGGAAGACGGAGGCGGAGGAAATGGGTTCGTTGGTTCATGGGCAGGGCAAGTTGGCGACGGATCATGTCGGTCAAGTCCTGCTCACTTACTTGACGCATCGCTTCCAGTTCCAGCTGCCGCTTGGTTGGTTTTTGTGGCTTCTTGCTCTTCGAAAGTTCGTTGGAGGACATGGAGCACCGCGAGATCCTGAGGCCGATTCGCTTCCTTCTTACTTTTAATAATATCAGCGAGTGAAGCAACCCAGATCGTTCGGCCGTTGATTTCGACCTGGACCGCGTTGCCGCGGAGACTGTTGAAAGACTTGCCGCCGTGGATTTGGCTGACGAGGTCGATTTGGAGGGGGGAGTGATGCCGGAGAATCCGGTAGAAGGACGAGATGGTCGGGAAAGGCTGCGTGATTTGTCCGGCGAGCAGATCGGCGACCTGGTTGAGCTTGGCGAGGTTCACGGGGGAGGATCGATAGAGGAAATCGAAGTCCACGGTGGTGACCGGCGCGCCTTGCAGCGCGGCACCCGCATTCCCGATGAGAATCGCCTCCAACTGGACCGTTGCGAAGGCGTCAGCAATTTCGACCAGACTGGGTGCGGCGTCCATGAACTGACTCTCGCCCGAACGGGTGGCACGTGTCAATTGCCGGGGTCCGCTTTGGTGCGGCGGAGCCAGGGGTGAGGACCGTATAGACGGGTAGGGAGGTTGGACGCTGTGGGTGATGGCTACCGAGGGCGCTGGCTGCCGCGGGTGATGCAGTAGAGCTTGCAGATAGATGAGGAATGCGGCGGCGGAACGGCTGTGGGCGACGAGGTTGCATCAGGGCTTGGTCGAGGTAGGGGTCGAGGGGCGTCACTATTGCCGCCGGTCGCGCGGGGAGCCTTGCTTTCGCTCTACGGGCATGATTGAACGCATCAAGTTCATAGGTGTTTTGGGATTTCGGATTTTGACCGATCAGGCTTTTGGCCTGACGCAGCGATGGATCGAGCTTTCGATTCCGGGAGCGGAGACGGGGATTTCGTTCTTCACGCCGAGTAGGCAGGAGGGTGGAGTTTACGGCTCCGCCAGTGAAACACCCTTGGGGTACTTCGGTGATTATGAAGGATTCCGAGGGGAGCTCGATCGTGCTGGCTTCGAGGTAGGGTAAAGGAGCGGCCTCAATCCTCGGGGCTTTGATTCACTCGCAGTTTGGCGTTGACGGTCGAGCGGGGGGCGACGGTGATTTCGACGGTGGTGGAATCGTAGCGTTTGCGGAAGTCGGGGTCGGGCCAGAGATCGTCGTCGACTTGGTCCCAAGCGTAGAGCCGGTATTCGCCGGGGCGGAGATTCGTAAACGTGAACTGGCCGTCGTCGCCGGCGATCTGCTTGACGGGTGGCGCGGTGGGGTCGGAGGGGATGAGGGTGACGATGGCGCCGGGGAAATCGGAAACGACGCTGGTGATGTGATGGTTCCGGCGGAGGGGCTGAGGACGATGTCGATGTGGGTGGAGGTGAGGATTTTGGAACTCCGGGGTCGGGAGATCTTTTCCGTCGATCTGGACGGCTTGGACGAAGCAGCCGGGAGGGAGGGAGCGGGGTTCGACGGCGATGGCATACTGGCCGGGGCGGAAGGGAGAGCTGGGGGGATCGGAATTGAGGTTCGGGATTCGGTTCAGGGAGCCCCGGACCCCTTTGTGGCTGATGGGGGAATCGCTATCGGTGAGGCTGATGCGAGCGGTGACCTTCGGCGAGGGGCTCATGGCGAGGACGATGCCGGAGACTTCGGCGGCGACGGTGACGCTGCCGGTGGCCCATGCCTGGCGGCTGTTCGATGATTCATAGGCAATGATTCAGTGTTCGCCGGCGGGTACATGGGTATCGAAAGTGTACGCCGGGGCGCGAGCGTCAGCGGTGCCGGAGGACCCGGAGAAGCGGACCATGGCTTCCGTGCCGGGGGGCAGGCCGGTGATGGATCCGGTGACGCGGAACAATGCGGGGCGGAGGGTTTTGACGAGACGGATTTCGAGGCCGCGGAGGTCGGTGCCGAGGCCAGCTTCGATCGGCAGGGCGGCTTGTTCCGTGGCGGCGGCGGGGTAGTAAGTGGGGACGAATTGGAGTTGGGCGGAGCGGTCGTTGTAGCGGTTATAGACAGGCGGGCGTTGGTCGTAGGCCTGGAGGAGGTAAGCGCCGGGGGCGAGTTGGGGGTTTCGGTGGGGCGACGGGGGAGTCGTTGAGGCGATACCATTGCTTCCGGCCTTCGCGGTAGGTTCGCTTGTAGAGCCAGAGGCGGGCTTGGGGGGGCGCCGTCTTCGTCAACGACGCGGCCGGCGAGGATGCCCTGGGGATGGAGGCGGAGTGGGGGGGCGGGACGATCGGCAAAACCGGCGAGGCTGGCGACGACCTTGTAGGTGCCGGGGGGGGAGGGCCGTGAACTGGAAGCGGCCTTCGGGGTCGGTGCTGGCGCTGAGCCGGAACTGGGGGCCGATGAGGGTGACGGTGGGTTTGCGGACGGGGGAGTTCGAGACGGAAGGGAGGACGGTGTCTTCGATGGAACTGGACTGGGCGAGGAGGGCGGCCTTCGTCACCATAGTTAACTACCAGATTACGCGGACTGGATAGGGGTCGAAAGCTCGATCGGCGGTGACGATGGCGAGACCGCCCATCAGCGCTTGGGCGATGAGCATGCGGTCAAAGGGATCCTTGTGGAAGAGTTGGAGCTTCTCCGCGGCGAGGGCGTCGACTTCGGTGAGGGGAAGGCTATCAATTCCCGAGTTCCAGCGGATGGCCGGGATTAACGTCGAGGGATGCGAGGGAAGCGCCAGGCCTCCCTGCGCATATTTTCGGGCGATCTCCCAGACGGACACCGCGCTGAGGTAAACCTCGTTGGCGGGGTCTAGAATATGAGCCCGGGCGATGGGCGAGAGTTGCGGCGAATCCTGCTGGAACCAGAGGAAGGCGCAGGTATCGAGCAAAAGCTTCAAGCGGCACCGGTGGGCGGGAAGATCGGCGCGCCGTCAAATTCGGCGACCTCTTCCAACGTCATCGGGGAGAAGGCATCGGCGTCCCAATGGACTTGACCCTTCAGCAGACCGGCCACCCGCAGAGGCTTGGCGGCGGCCACCGGCTGAACGGCCCGGAGTTCGGCGATGGGCTGGTTGTGGCGACACAGGACGATCACTTCCCCGGCTTCGACCTGATCGAGATATCGGGAGAGGTGTGTCTTGGCTTCTTGGACGTTGATCATGGTCATGAGATTAGTATGGGGGGGGAAGTGGTTGAGAGTCAAGTCAGAAATCTGGTCAGATTGTGCGATACTTCGCGATGACGTCTTCGTTGACTTCGACTCCGAGGCCAGGGCCGGTGGGGACGTTGAGGTGGCCTCCGTCGAGGGTGATGGGATTGCGGACGAGTTGGCGGCTGAGGGGGCCTTGGGAGGTGTTGAACTCGACGAACTCGGCGCGGCGTTGGAAGGCGGTTAGATGCAGGGAGGCGGCGGTGAGTAAGTCCGAGGACCAGGAGTGAGGGATAACGAGGCGGTTGGCTCGTTCAGCCATGTGGACGATTTTACGGGCGACGGTGAAGCCTCCGCAGCGGGTGAGATCGGGTTGCAGGATGTCGACGCCGCCGCGTTCGATGAGCTGCTGGAAGCCCCAGTCAGTGGCCTCCTGCTCGCCGCAGGCGATGGGGACGCGGACGGCATTGGCGACCTTATGATAGCCGTCGTAATCTTCGGGGTGGAGGAGTTCTTCAACGAAATAAGGGTTGTAGGGCGTGATGGAGTCGACGAGGCGGATGGCTTCCTTGGGTGTTCGTTCGACGAACCAACCGGTGTCGACGAGGAGGTGGCGGTCTGGCCCGAGGGCGGTGCGGGCGGCTTCGACGAGGGGGACGTCGCGGCGTTCGTTTTGGCCGAAGCCTCCCCAGCCGAACTTGACGGCGGTGAAGCCTTGGGCGGTGTAGGAGTCGACGGCTTCGGCCATGGCGGCGGGGGTGGAGCGGAAGAGGGTGCTGGCGTAAGCGGGGATGCGGCTGCGCCATTTGCCGCCGAGGAGAATGTGGACGGGCTGGCCGTAGTGCTTGCCGCAGATATCCCAGAGGGCGATGTCAAGGGCGGAGATGGCTTGGAGGGCGACCCCGCGGCGGCCGTAATAGATACTGCCGCGGTACATGCGGTACCAGAGGCGTTCGACTTCGAGGGGGTTTTCTCCGATCAGTAGAGAGGCCAGGCCATCGAAGCATTCCATGCCGGGTTCGAGGCTCCACTTGGGGGCGTCGACGCAGGCTTTGGCGACGGAGGCGCAGGTTTCGATGTCGGAGTATCCGGTGAGGCCGGAGTCGGTGGTGACCTTGACGAGGCCCATGTAGGTGGGGCCTTCGGGTTCGGCGGCGGTGGCGGAGTTGTTGTAGAGGCCGGGGGATTTCAGGACGATGAGTTCGACGCTCGAGATTTTCATAGGGTTGTTTCTTCGGCGATGACGTAGAGGGTTTGGCCTTTGAGGGGGCGCGCGCTACGGTGGGTCATGAGGAGGTAGCCGGAGCGTTGGGCGTGGACTTCGAGGGACTTTTCGGCGTGGTCGGAGAAGTCGTGGAGACGGCCGAGGAGATCGCCGGCGGCGACGGGGGCGCCGAGATCGACGAGGGGTTCCCAGACGCCGTCGCGGGGGCAGGGGACGTAGGCGCTGAGTTCGGTGGCGGAGACGAGGCGGGGCGGGGGGGCGCCGGGGGGGCGGATGGGTTGGACGGGTTCGGAGAGGAGTTGATAGTGGCGGAGGACGTTACGGATGCCTTGGTAGGCGTGGCGGATGCCGATGGGGTCGGCGGTTTCGCCCGAGCCGAACTCGCCGCCGATGGAGATTTTGCCGAGGGCTTCGGCGTGGTCGGTGAGGAGGCCGGAGCCCATGGTGGAGGCGTAGATGAAGAGGAACGGGGTATCGAAGAGGCGGGCGACGGTTTCGATTTCGGCGGCCTGGGCGGGGTCGGGGATGGGATGGAAGGAGGTGCAGAGGGGGAAGGCGCCTTCGCGTCCACCGGAATGGACGTCGATGACGACGCGGCCGAGGGGGAAGATTTGGGAGGAGACGAAGTGGGCGATGCGGGAGGAGAGGGTGCCGTGGGGGGAGCCGGGGAAGGCACGGTTCATGTTGACGTGGTCGAAGGGGGAGACGCGTTGGTTGGCTCGGCAGGCGCTTTCGGAGAGCTGGGGCATGAGGATGACGCGGCCGTGGAGGGAGGCGGGGTCGAGGTCCTGGCAGAGGCGTTTGACGGCGATTTGGCCTTCGTATTCGTTACCGTGGGTGCCGCCGAAGACGAGGACGCCGTGGGGGTTGGGGCCGAGGGTGCCGTTGATGACGGTGAGGGGGACGAGGGAGTAGCCCCAGGCACCGTCGAGATGGAACTGGACTTGGTAGTGGGTTGTGCCGGGGCGATTGAAGTCGATTGCGTGGGGTTCGACGAGGAGGGTGGGCATGGTAAGAGACCTCAGTCTTTAGGGTACGGGAGGATGGCAGCAATCGGAACGGAGTGATCAGTATGCTGGAAGCCATGGCAGATTCAAATGCTGCGAAGGCGACGGCGGTGGAACGGGCGATACGGGTCAAGGGGACATTCTGGAGCGTTTAGTGGCCAAGCCAACGTATATACAGCGCAAGATTTTCATTAAAGGTTGGCCAGTCCTAGCCGATTCGTAAATTGAAGGGCAGAGACGACAATGACGTTGTGCCCAAGATTTGAGGTGAAGAAATGGCCGTAATTGAACGTTACAACATAGATGATGTGATGCAGAAGATGGATCGGAACGAGATCGCCAACCTGCCTTATGGAGCGGTTGAGATTGATCGAAACGGAACGATTTTGTTTTATAACCAAGCCGAAGCTGACATCTGCAACCGCGAAGTGCGGGGGCACGTTGGCCGGAACTTTTTTCGGGATGTGGCGCCTTGCACAAACCGCCCAGAATTCAAGGGTAGATTCGAAGAGATCGTTTTCCAGGGCAAGAGCATGGCGAATTTCGACTACACGTTTGACTACAATATGAAGCCGACCCGGGTTTCGATTCAGATGAAGAAGGGATCGGGCGACTCGGTTTGGATTTTCGTGAAGCGGCTGTAGGTTCGGAAGGACAAAGGGGGCGTGGCGTGGAGATTCTGCGGGTGGTCAGCGACTTAGTGGAAGCTCAGTTGGCCGAAATGCGGCGAACGGGGGGAGAGGTTCGCCATCGGTCCGACTGGACGGCCGAGACGCGATTGCGAGACGTTGATGACGTTACCGGCGCAGGTTCGCTGGGAGCGGATTCCCTGGAATTACTGGAGTTGGCCGCTCGGGTGAATCAGTTTTTCCACTTGCATGAGTGGGGAACCGAGGAGAATTTACTGCGGTATCGAGATCTGGGAAGTTGGGCCGATGTAGTTCGTCAGAGTCTACAGGACGACTGGAGACGGTTGACATTTCAGACATCAGGAAGCGGGGGAAGACCGAAGAAGATCTCGCACGACCGCGGAGACCTGGAACAGGAAGCAAAGAGTTGGCTTGAGATATGGCCCGGGATAAAGCGTTGCGTGACTCTCGTGCCGAGTCACCATTTGTACGGCTTCATTTGGACGGTTTTGCTGCCAGAACTTGGGCACTGGGAAGTAGTGGACGGACGTTTCTGGTCGCCGGAACGATTGGTTCGGGAAATCCGGGAAGGAGACTTGGTGGTGGGGGTGCCGTTCCGGTGGGATCTGCTCGACCGATTCGGAGGAGCCGTGCAATCAGGGGTCAGCGGAGTGAGTTCGGCCGGTGCGCTAGCTCCCCCTCTGTGGGAACGGTTGCGGGAGGGGGGCTGGGGTAGGCTAATGGAAGTGTATGGCTCAACCGAAACCGGCGGGGTAGGTTGTCGACAGAGCGAAGCAGAACCGTATCGGCTGATGCCCTCATGGAAACGCGGCAGCAAGGCAGGTTGCCTCGTGCGAAATGAAAGCAACGAGATCGAACTTATGGACCGGCTGCACTGGGAGACTGAGAATTCGTTTCGGGCGGAAGGGCGAATCGACCGGGGGATCAAAGTGGGCGGAATAGTAGTTCATCCGGATTCGGTCGAAGCGATTTTGGGATCCCATCCGGACGTGGCTGCCTGCGCGGTGAAGAGCGGCGAGGCGGAGACCGGTCGGCTGCGGGCGTATGTGGTGCAGAAACCTGGGGGGAACCGACTGAGCGAAGAGGGGTTGAGCCAATGGCTGTCGTCAAGATTGCCATCGTCCTCGATTCCGCGATGCATTACGTTCGGTTCCGCGCTCCCGATCGATGGCAATGGTAAGGCGGTGAACTGGTGAGTTGGAGCACAACAATCGAGGTGGAAAGTTTGCGTGAAAAGGCCACCAGCCGAGAAGTCGTCGTCGACGGCAGAAGGCGAATGAGTTTGCGGGAATTGTGGGAAGTGAGCGAAGGCGAGGCGACGCTGGTGACCACTGCTTCGATGCTCGAGGGATTGGATCGATGCCGTGCTCTTCTCGAAAATATGATCACGCAGAGGCGGCGTATCTACGGAGTAACGACAGGATTTGGGCCGTTAGCGACTCAACACATCGACCCGGAGCTGTCTCCATTGTTGCAGCGGAACCTGATCTATCATCTGGCCTCCGGGGTGGGCGCTCCGTACAGCCGGCAACAAACACGGGGCATCCTGGCGGCGCGATTGTTTAGCTTAAGCCGGGGGCATTCGGCCATTCGGGTCGAAACCTACCTGTTCCTGACCGAATGCCTCAATCGCGACGTAATTCCCGTGGTGCCATCGCAGGGGACGGTAGGAGCGAGCGGAGACCTTACACCGCTGGCCCATGTGGCGCTGGGATATCTGGGCGAGTCCGCCATCTGGGACGGCGAGGTGGTTCGGCCGGGAGCGGAGGTGTTGCGTGAGCATGGATTGCAGCCGCTGGAACTTTTGGCCAAGGAGGGATTGGCGCTGGTGAATGGCACGTCGGCAATGACGGCCATCGCCGCTCGCAACGGAGTGCAGGTGGAGCGGGCCCTGGAGTTGTCGGCACGACTATGCGTGGTATATGCAGAGGTGCTTGGCGGGAAGCGGGAAGCCTATAGCGCCGAGATTGCTGCCGTTCGTCCCCATGAGGGACAACTGTGGGCCGCCGCACGACTTGAGCGTCTGGCCGGATGCTCGGAGCGATTAGTGCCGATTGATGACCGGGCGACTATCGTAGTCGACGAAGCGACGGGTATAGGCGAGGGTCGGCCTATATTGCAGGATCCCTATACGGTTCGGTGCGCACCGCAGATCCTCGGGGCGATTCGGGACCTGTTGGCTTATCACAATCAGGTTGTCGAGACGGAATTGAACTCAGTGACCGATAACCCGTTGTTCTTCCCTGATGGGGAAGGGGGCGGGATCGTTCGCCACGGCGGTAATTTTTTTGGCTTGCCCGTGGCTTTAGCCTCCGATGCGCTTCACCCGGGCATCATACAATTAGCCGTTACGAGCGAACGCCGAATCGCCCGATTGTGTGATCCCACCCTGAACGGTGGGCTCCCTGCGTTCCTGCAACCGCGTCGAAATGGCCTGCAAAGCGGCCTGATGGGAGCCCAAGTCACCGCGAGCGCGCTGGTGGCGGAGATGCGCTCCGACGCCGGGCCCGCCTCCATCCAATCGATTCCCACGAACAACAACAACCAGGACGTCGTGCCGATGGGAACCATCGCCGCCCGGAAGGCGCAGCGCGCCGTGGCGAATTTGTATCCGGTACTGGCGATCGAAGCCATCGCACTGGCCCAAGCGGTCGATGAACTGAGCGAGCGCGGGGAAAGCGGTTTTAGTGACGAGACCGTGGGTCTTATCCGCTGGATTCGAAGCGAAGTTCCCCGCATTCTGGACGACCGACCGCTTTCGGGCGAGATCTGCAAATTATCTCGAGAACTCGAACGGCGCGATTGGGGGGCCGGGACTTGCCTCTCCCTATAGAAGCAAGGCGGCTCTGGTGTATTCCGATTTTACATGGGGCTGCCGACCTTGGCACGTATGCCCCCAAAGTTGCGGCTCGCCGGGATGCGCAGGCGAGTGAGCAAATCGCCGATCTGTGGTCTCAGATCCGGCATGAAGTTCTGGACCTCGGACTCGATTATCGACGGCTGCGAGTTTACCAGGACAGTCTACCGTGCTGCGGATTTGAATCCCGAATTGTGGCGGATGTCGCCAGGCAAGGTAGCGCAAACTTTCTACTGCTCGAGGAGTTGTTGGCGCGTGGCGCCCGCATCGAGGGGACCGAATCCGTAGAGCTTCTGATGCGTGAGATGGAGCTTGCGAAGCATCCGGAGCGAGCCTCCGCCGAGTCTATGGCCGAGTTGCTGCGGCAGCGAGATGCGTTCATCGCAAAACGTATCGACGAGACCCTGCAGGATGGCGAAGAAGGCATGCTCTTCCTTGGGATGCTACACGACATAGCATCCGCACTGCCGTCTTCGATTGCCTTGCGATATCCATTGCGGATCGCGCCTTGATGCGGAGCCGAGCCTAGTTGCTGGCTGCTGGATCGAGGTCGAGCGCGACAAAATTGTGGGGAGCCCAGGGACCGTTGTAATCAAACTCAAAGTTGGCGTCAAATCCGCTGGCGGCTTCGATGACCCGGGCCACAAATTCATCTTGGCGGTTGCGTTCGACCAGGCAGGCCAGGTTGAGAATATCGTTCTCGGCTCTTGATTTTCCGCGGTGGATTTCAGCAACTGCCTTACTCAACACATCGGTCACATGTTGGTCAATCCGCTCTTTCTCCTGCTCAAGGATGTTTTCGAAGGTTCGACCTAATTCGATACGGGACCGATGGAGCACCACACCATCCTGCTCGCCGCTGCGGATATCATCGCGGAGTTGGCCCAGGATCGGGTGTCCGGCGATGAAGTGCTCAAAGATGTTTGGAACACTCCAGCGGACTCGCAAGCCCATTTCGACACAGCCGTCGACTCTCCGCAGCTGATCCAATAGGTCCGAGCTGTAGTTTTTTAGCATTCGACGAGTTGCCTTCTCATTAGCCGAGACGACACCGAACCGAATTGGTAGGGGGGTTGTCACTTGGAGGAGCCGGCTCAAGACCGTCTGGTGCGCGCTCAAATGGCGCCGTTCCGGCCGGAGACGCGGCTCGGACAGGTCGCTGACCAACGCGACGAGTCCATCATGCGTGACCGAATAAATTGGGGCTTGGTTTAGACCCGTAACGTCGACAGTGAAGGGCAGCGCCTCGCTGGTGATAGCGTACAGATATTGTCCCATAGGGTTCTCGGACTAATACTGAATACGGAAGCCACCCATGGTGGCGGGCCGCGAAGGAGCGTTAAGGGAGAAGTTAGGAGCAGGGCTTAATGCTCCCAGTTCGGCCAACTGAGACAGGAGGTTTTCCCGCTCTTGGTCGATAGCGACCAAGCGAGAGTCAATATCACTTACCCTGTTAGCCGCAGCGGAGCGCTCAACGCCGCGACGGGCCTTCTCCATTTCCAGGCACGTGACCTGCATGAAAAGCTCGTGTTGGCGGTATTGCTTCGGAACCGCGGCGCGAGTGCGCCGGCCGGCGGACGATCTGATGTTGCTTGCTCCACGCATAATGGGACTCCGGATGACAGAAATCAGGTTGGCAGACGAATGAGCTGGTTTAGGTTTTCGACGCTGGTGCGGCGGCCTCATGATAAAAGCGCCGGACAATATCATCAATTACCGAGGGGGGCAGTGCATTGCCATCAAGGGTGACGCGGGCGATCGAGGCTCCCAGGACATCGCGACACGCCCAACGAAACGTCTCATCTTCAAGGTTGGCGACCGCGCCTCGCAGAGCTAAGACTTTCGCGATCGCGAAGGACGCCCGGATACTCGGCTGATTTCCAGTTTCGCTTGCCATCCGCAAAGTTCGGACGAGGTCAACGACAGCCGTCGTGTCGCCTATCGCCAAGCCGCTTTTGCGGGCAACAATGGCCACTTCTGTGTCTCTATCAAACTGTCCCATTTGAATGGTAACGAGCCGATCGAGGAGGGCGTCCTGTCCGCGATGAACGCCGGCATACTCATCTGGGTTCGAAGTGAAAATCGCTCGAAAATCGGGGTGAACTCGAATATAGCCATCGCCGTTCCTCCGCAAGCTGGGGATGTTGAGAATGCGCTCTTCCAGCACACTGAGGAGGGGATTATTGGCCTCTGGACGGGATCGGGTGAACTCATCATAAACCAGCGTATGACCCAGTTGGCAGGCCGTGGTGAGGCGATTGTCACTCCATACTGAGTTCACGTTCTCTTCCGTCTTCAGCACAGAATGAATGTAGTTGTCGACGACCTTGGAACGGCGGAACCCGGAGTCCCTGCCTACCAGATCGGAACTCCCGAACTCATCGTCTCCGTGCATGAGCGTGACCGGCCGGCCCAAGCGTGCGGCAATGTGAAACGCCAAAGTGGTTTTGCCAGTGCCGGCCGGTCCGGCAAAATGCACCGCTGAGCCTATCGCGATATAGGTTAGGGCCCTTTCGGTAATCTCGTCGATTTCACGGGTCAGAACGAAATCCGCGCTTGGCTCAACGAGCACTCGTTCGGGATTTGTCGCCATAATAATAGTGGATGCTTCAGTCACGCCTGGACACTCCTTGCAGGTTTCGTTCACTTCCCGGTGCCTTTTCGGCTTGGGTATCCCGGAGTCCGTTGACCAACTTTGAGAGGTTAGCAAGGACGCTGGCTGTTAATGGCCTGGGGGGCTCCACCTCGCTTGCTTGGGCGGGGCGAGGAACGGATTCGAGGGACTGCAAGAACCGATCAAAGCCTTCCTCCAGGTGACGGATGCGCTCGCGGAGGTCATTCATTCGACTCGTTCCTTGCTCGGAAGACTGGACCATATCAATCGTCCAGAGGAGCCCGGACTCGACCTTTGAAAATCGTGTCGCCAAGTTGGTTAACTCGGAGTTCACCGCAGTCTCGTGGCTCTGCCGCGAGCGCTCCGCAGAGTCGATCCGCTCTTGGATCCGGCGCACCTCACCACCGGAGGCCTCGAAAGCACCGGCAAGCCTCCGAAAGTCTTCCTCTCCGGCGGCCAAGCCGGTATCCCAGCTTGCCGTGCGGCTCTGAATGGCATTGACAGTGGCATCGAGTTTATTGAGGTGCTCACTCACCTGGGCCAAGTCGCCGTTCAGGACACGGAGGCGGTTAATGATTTCCTCGAAGGCTTTTCGAGAGGCGTTCATCTTTTCCTCAAGTGCGGCAGCGCGCTCAACAGCAAAGGCATTGTCTACCGGCGATCGGTTGGCGTCCGCCGTCAGACTAGCCAGAGCGTCTTCGATCTGATTCAAACGATCCAGATAAGCGGGTTCGATAGCCAGAGTGGCCATTTGGGGGACCGACTCAACCGCCGGAGGGGCGGAGCCAAATTGACCCTGGGGAGGTACGACGGTGTTTGGTCCGTTTACAACCGGGGGCGTGGAAGGGAAAGCAGATGGAACAGCGCTCGGCTTACTAGACGGGTCACGCTTGTCGCGCTGGCTGGCGCACTGTTGAAGCAGTTGCCGAACCTGGATCTTTCGAGCTTCGGATTGCTTTGTCAGGTCCGAGAGCAGCTCCCTTCTTTGTTGGCGAAGTTTATCGAACTCACTGGGGGGGGGATTCATATTCAAGCCTTCGGGGTAATACGGTAGGGTACTCAGGTCTGCGGCGGAGAGTAAAAGGGTGGGTTAGGGACCGGGCGGCCCGGTGCCGTGCGGCGGGGTTCACGCGGTCCCGAATGAGATGTTGCAATGACCTACTTAGGAAGAAGGCATTGCGGCGGTGTTGGTTAAGCCGATGGCTTCGGCGTACTTGAGATAGGTCTCGACCGAGGCGATCACGATACGCGCCTCTATCGATAGTAACTCAATCCCGACGAGGGATACTTTGACCCAGGCATCAATGACGATACCCTTATCAAGAATGCGATCTATGACCTCTGCCAAGCTGGACGAGTCGGTCGATTTGCTAACTTTTGCCATAATTGTCTCCTTAGGTGTGTGTAGTTTTGTAACATCTGACTGGCGAGGCCGCCGGCGCTCGGGGGTTATCCCGGTCCGGCACCCACCGCAGCCGACTGAACTGCGGGGCGAGGCTTATTTAGAACCGTCGCCAGGAGTTCTTCCTGTTCTTGTGCCCGCTGCAACGGATCCCGTCCAACGAAACTGTAGGGTGGCCAGACTCCGGTAACCGAGAGTCTAAGCCCTACCGCGTGCACGTTTATCTCTTCGACAATCATGGGGAATCCATTACGGAAATCTTCAGGAATCAGGACGGCATAGTGCCCGTTGGGACGTTCCGCGCTAGCGCGAATGTATCCCCGGGCCAATTGCCACAGTTCTTGCCAGAGGTCTTCGGATCGTTGAGCCGCCACAGCGGTTAGATCCCGATCGACAGCGCGTTCGATCAGATAGCGCCTTCCTGGGGAAGCCGAGGGGAGAGCACGGAGTTTTTCGGCTAGGAGTTCGTTGCGGAGCCTCTCGGAATCGACGGTTAACTCCAAGTCCCACTCCGAGCAACCTTGGGTCAGATTGAGCGTGGAAATCCAGGAATCGATCTGCGCCCTTAGCTGGCGTTGCAACTCCTCGACTTCGGCAAAAACGGTGCCGAAGCGCAGTGGAATGACGTCACCTCGCCGATGGGCAGCTTCGACGACACCATGGTGACAACAGGCCGTGGCAGCAAGCACTGCGGCATCGCTGGTTTCGGGCGGCTCTTCGAGAGTACTAACGACAATTGAGAGGTGCTCATCAATGGGTAGCAGACCTACCGGATGGTTCGGATCGAGGGCGGAGGGCCAAGGCTGCTGGACACCGAGTCGCTCCCGCAAGATGGCATATGCGTAAATCATTTGGCCGCTTCTCTCCGGGAATGAGGACGGAGCGAAGCGATTGCCTGGTCGACATCCTCGTTTTGAATACAAAGTGTCTGTCCTTCCCACGCTCGACGCAGGGCGGCCATGGCGGCTCGCTGACTAACCGCCATGAGTTGAGCTCCGGAGAATCCGTCCGTTTCAGCGGCGAACCGAGGCCATTCGAGATCGTCACAGACCGGCTTCCGCCTGAACTGAATGGCTAGAATTTCGAGGCGAGCGGATTGATCGGGCACAGGAATGCCGATCACCTCGTCAAATCGGCCGGGCCGGACGATCGCCGGGTCAAGACGGTCGGCTCGATTGGTCGCGGCGAGAATGAATACGCCGCGGAGGTCTTCGATCCCGTCCATTTCGGTCAGCAACTGGGCGAGGACCCGCTCGGCGACCGGATCCTGGCCCTGTCCGCGGGCCGCTGCGACGGCATCGATTTCATCGAAAAACAGGATGCAAGGGGCGGCCTGACGGGCCTTGCGGAACAGATCCCGGACGGCGCGCTCGCTATCCCCCACGTATTTGGAGAGAAGCTCCGGGCCCTTAATCGATAAAAAGTTCACCTGACTTTCGGTAGCGATGGCCTTGGCCAACATTGTTTTGCCACATCCCGGGGGGCCGGTTAACAAGAGCCCGCGGGGAGGCCGGATGTTGGCTTCGGTGAATAGCTCAGGACGCCGGAGCGGCCATTCCACCGCCTCAATGAGACGCTGGCGAAGGGACGCCAATCCACCTAGATCTTCCCACCGGACATCTGGGACCTCGATAAATGCGTCCCGCAGCGCGGACGGCTCGATGCCGACGAGCGCTTCTTCGAAGTCAGCCGGGAGAATTTCGACCTTCTCTAGAACGGAGTAAGGGATCTCGGCAGCGCTGAGATCAATTTCTGGAAGCAGCCGCCGCAAACAGCGCATCGCGGCCTCCCGGCAGAGGGCCTCGAGGTCGGCACCGACAAAACCATGGGTTCGGGCCGCGAAGCTAGCTAAGGAAACCTCAGCGCTCAGGGGCATTCCGTGGGCATGGATCTCGAGGATTTCGGCGCGGCCAGCGCGATCGGGAACCGGGATCTCGATTTCGCGATCGAACCGCCCCGGTCGCCGAAGGGCGGGGTCGAGCGAGTCGGGCAGGTTGGTGGCGGCGATGACGATTACATTTTGGCGCCGCGCCAATCCGTCCATAAGAGCGAGGAGTTGGGCGACGACGCGCTTTTCGACCTCCCCGGACACGCGTTCCCGTCGCGGAGCGATTGAGTCGATCTCATCGAGAAAAATAATGCTGGGGCCCTGCCGGCCCGCCTCCTCAAATATCTTGCGCAGATGCGCTTCACTTTCGCCATAAAACTTATGAACGATCTCCGGGCCGGAGACGCTGAAGAACTTGGCGTGGGCCTCGCTGGCAATCGTGCGGGCAATTAGGGTCTTGCCGGTGCCCGGAGGCCCATAGAGCAGAACTCCTTTGGGAGCGGCAATCCCGAGGCGGTCAAACATTTGGGGATAGCGGAGGGGGAGCTCGATAATCTCGCGGATTCGCTGAAGTTGAGGGCGCAGCCCGCCCACATCCTCGTAGGACAACTGCCGTTCGGCGGCTCCAGCCGGGGTAGCGGCCTTCGGCAGCACCGTCAGTTGAGTTAACGGATGAAGTATGACGTTGCCGCGGGGAAAGGTGCGGGTGACGCGGAACTCGGCTGAGCGGGACCCGAAGACGGTGGCCCGGATCCGAGCTCCCTCGCGCAAAACGAGACCATCGAGCAGGCGTCCTATATAGTCGAGGTCGCGGCGGGCCGGTTCGGCACCGAGCGGCAGAATCTCCACCCGTTCGGCAGGAAGGGCCGGGACGCGATGGACTTCGACAGTATCGTCGAGGGCGGCTTGGGCGTTCTCGCGGGTCAGGCCGTCGAGGGCGATCCGGGACTGGCCCCGGAGAGCAGGGTGAGCGGGTAGGACTTTGGCGACCGCTGCGGATTTACCGTGAATTTCGACGAAGTCACCGGTTTGCAACTGCAAGCGGCGCATATCGTCTGGATCGACGCGGGCGAGAGCGCGGCCAACGTCCTTGGTAGCCGCTTCGGCGACCCGGAGGCGAAGGGAGTTGTTCATAGGGGGAACCGTATTTCGATGACGCCGTTGTTGGCCGTCCGCTGGGCGCGGGCGAGTTCGACCGGGCAGGGGAGTTGGAGCTCCTTCTGATATTGCCGATCGCGGCGGGAGGCGCGAATGGTCAACAGGTCGCCGTCAAGTTCGAGCTGCAAGTCTTCGAGATGAATTCCGGGCATCTCTGCCACGACCAGAACGACGCCTGGCTCCTCGAAAACATCGCACAGGGGTTCTCGCACCTCGTGCACCACGGCTTGGCCGGACTCATCCTGCTTCACATTCCCGAATGTTTCTACGCTCCCGCCTTGGCCGCCGATGCCCATTTTAATACTGACTCCATAAATTCCCTGAGCGCGGGGCGAGGTGGAGGACGAGGCCTCCTTTATGTTCTCGAGGTGGGCCAGTTTGTCGACCAGCTCACCCAGTCCGTTAAGAATGGCATCAATGCCTGCGGCACCTACAATCTTTTTTCCCATCACACCAGCTATCGACTTATTCGTCATCCTCCTGTACGCCCTTGCCGGACGCACTTTCGATGATTTCCCTGAATTCTTAACAGGATTTTCCCTAAATCCCCTAACTGACAGCCTGCGCTCGATGACCTAAGACTTATCCGAGGTGCCAAATCGTTCTGTTGCATAAAGGCGATTGGCGGGGGGGCCGATAGAAGGTCTATGTTCTTGCTCGATAACTTACTAATGTGGCCGGCGAGCGGGTTACTTTGGATTGTCGAGGAGCTACAACAGGCCGCTGCCGAGGAGCGGGTAGCCGAGGGCGATTCGATTCGGGAGGAGTTGCGGGAGTTGTATCAACAATTAGAGAGCGGGGCCATCAGCGAAGAGACGTTCAGCACTCGGGAGACAGTGCTGCTAGACCGGCTGGAGGAGATTGAGATCGCGATGGGAGAAGAGGACCAGGACGAGGACGAGGACGACGAAGAAGAAGATGATGATGATGGGGACGAAGAAGAAGACGACGACGACTGCGACGACGACGACGAAGACGAAGACGGCGAGCGACTGGAGCATCGATCATTAGAGACAGAAGACAGCGGTCTGGATCGCGAGCCGAATGCCGAGGCTACGCCAAGATGATGACGCCACCGCCGCCGCGCGCCGTCAACCGACCCTCACTGTGCGAGGTCCTCGACCGTGTCCTGGCAAAAGGGGTGGTCGCCCGCGGTGAGATCACGCTTTCGTTGGCCGGGATCGATTTGGTTTATCTCAACCTTCATCTATTGATGACGACCGCTGGACGATTGGTGGAGCTTCAGCGTCGGGAGGGGCATGAGTAGCCCTAGTACGCCGGCCGAAAACGGAATGTTGAAGCTTGTACTTGGTCTGGCGCAGTTTCTGCATGAACTGATGGAACGGCAATCGTTGCGCCGGATGGAGGATGGGGGATTGAACGATGCCGAGATTGAGCGGTTGGGATTGGCTTTGGCAACCCAGGCCGAGCAGTTGGAGCAACTTCGAAGCCAATATGGGATCAGCAGGGATGACATGAACCTGGATCTGGGTCCTTTAGGAAATCTGTTTTAGAAGACGAGCTGGAGAAGGAGACGAGGAAGATGGCGAGTGGGATACAACATGGAGTGCAGAGTTCGACCCTGGCCGATGTGCTCGAACGGGTATTGGACAAGGGGGTCGTGGTGGCGGGAGACATCCGGGTGCGCATCGCCGACATTGAGCTGATTGCGATTCAGATTCGGTTGATCGTCTGCTCGGTCGACAAGGCGCGTGAGATGGGGATGGATTGGTGGGTGAATAATCCGACTTATCATTCGCCGAAGCTGGAAGGGGCGGAGCGAGATTCGTTGGCCAAGTTGGCGGCGGCTTTGGAACGAGTTGAGCAGCGGCTGGATCGTTTTGATCCTTTACCTGCACCCTCTCTACCTGCACCGGTGATAGCCGAGCAATCCGCCGACTCCGGCCAACTCGAGGTGAAGCTGAAATAGACGATCGGGGTAATTGGAGGTGGACCGATACAAGCAAAGACAGGCTTCGGATTCTTTAATCACTTGTTCGAGGTTGAGGGCGACCGTTTTTCTTTCGGCGGCCAAGGGACTCGACCGGAGAAACTCCTCGATTTGCAAAGCGAGTTCTTGCAACTGGTCGACCATTTTCGATTCGCGGAGGCGGTCTTCGACCAGGCCGCTGAGCTGATAGCTCAGCGCCAAGTAGTCATACTCCAGATTTCGTTGTTCGCTTTCGGAGCGAAGGAAGACCGCCCGGGACATGGGTATTAGACCATCGCGGCGCGAAGGTCCTGAATCTCGCTTTGCAGGCGACTCAGGCGGTCGGTGAGAAAAGGGGTGTCAGCGCCTTGGCTATTCTGGCGTCCCCAGTTCAGTTTGCGGCCGAGCTCATCGAGTTGACTCTGCATGGCTTGAAAGTCATGCGTCAGCGCGTAAGAGGCCGTTTTCTGCTGGAGCAGTTCCTGGATGCGGTAGGCGGTAGCCAAGTAGTCATACTCCCGATCCCGTGGATCTTCGGCGTTGGCCGCTTCCCGAGCCAAATCCATCAGACGGTGATGGAGTTGTTCGATCTCGCTTTGCACGCTGTAGGCGGCGGTTTTCTTCTGGAGCAACTCCTCGATCTGGTAGGAGACGCTCAAGTAATCATATTCGTAATCACGATCAGTTTTTTTCGGAGGCATGGTTTCGATTCCCTCTATTAGTTTTATCGGAGCGATTTGGTTGGTCTTTAGCCTTATTTGGGGCATTCATGGGGCAGCAAGGAGAGTTCGGGCGTCGCGGTCTAACGGATGACCTTGCTGACGACGTCGAGAAGTTGTTTGGGTTGAAAAGGTTTGACGATCCAGCCGGTGGCACCGGCGGACTTGCCGCGCTGCTTCATTTCCGGGCTGGACTCGGTGGTCAGCAGGATGATGGGAACCCCCCGAAAATGCTCCAGTAAGCGGATCTGGCGAGTCAGTTCGATGCCGTCCATCCGGGGCATATTCAGGTCGGTGAGCACCAAATCGATGGGCCGGGCGGCGGAACGAAGCTTATCGAGAGCTTCGACGCCATCAACGGCTTCGAGAACGCCAAACCCGGCTCCTTTCAGCGTGATGCCTACCATTTGACGCATCGTCGAGGAGTCGTCGACGGTGAGAATTGTCTTGTTCATACTGGTTCCTTGCTCATCTTGCTTGTGGGTTACGTGGATCAAGTTCCTAGCGGCTAGCGCTCGGCTCGAATGTTTTAGAAGAGTTCTACCGAACTGTCGGCCGCCGGTTCGTCCTCGCGATCCGGAGAGTCCGACCAGATAGCCTCATCGTGGAGTTGCCGCTCGGCGGCCAGCGAGTAACGGCTGCGGAGCGCCTCCACCCGGGATTCACTTTTTTGACTGAAATACGGGGCTAGTGGAAGATGTTCGGCCGCCGTACTGAGTCGGTCGAGGGACTCCTGAATGGGCGCCGCCACGGTGAAGGCCCGGCCAAACTCTTCCACCTCGGCCAGCACGCTGAGTAGGCCTTGTTGGAGCTGCTGCGCGGGCTCAGCGATCGTTTGCACCTGCGTGTTCATGTCCCGCTCGGCATCGGCCAGCCCCTCCCGCGTCTGGCGGGCCTGCTCCAGTAGTTGATGCCCGGTCGTGCTCCGGGCCGCGCCTTCGGCGTCCATCTGGCGGGCGAGGAGGGCCAGATCGTCTTCCAGGCGAGTGAACTCAGCGGCTCGCCGGGTGGAGATTTGGCGGGCTTCGAGCGAAATGGCCCCGGCGTGCGCCCCCAGAATATTGAGAGCGCTTTCGGCGCCATTGCGGGAGGACTGAATTTGGGCGTTAACGGCCGACAGGGCCAGATCGGAATCGATCGTCTTTAGTTCGGTACGGTAGGCGGCAAACAGCGCGCGGGCGGCTGCGGTGCTGCGGTGTAAGGCGGGGGCCAGCAGTTGCGATTCGGTGTCGAGAGCGCCTTGGACGAGCTCGGAAATCTGTTGGACCGTCGCGGTGAGGCCCGCGAAGGCCCCGGCCCCTACGCCGGACTCGAGCGAGCCGACCAGATTGGCCAGGCCGGAGACAGCCGTGCGCAGACCGTCGCTCAGCCGCTGCATCATTTCCTCGATGACCGCCCGGATGGAGGAAAGCTGATGGGCCTCGAGGGTGGAGAGGCGGGAAAGAAAGGCCAGGGCCGTCGGAGCCGAGACCGGGTGGTCCAGATCCTGGGTCACTTGGCCGTCGAGCTCAGCGATTCCAGCACAGCAATGCTCAATACGCTGACGGACCGCGTCGTGGCCTTGGAGAGCAACCATCACTTGACCGAGGCAGGCTTCCACCGCTGGCACCAGTTCTTCGATCTGGCTGCTCAGCAGGGCGAGCCGGGCTTGCTCTTGGCCCAACCGGGTAACCCCGGTCATGCACTGCGTTTTTTGGTGGACGACGGCTGTCTCGCGAGCAGCTAGACCGGCAAGCAGCGCCGTCGATTGATCCCGGCTCTCCTTCCGGGCGGCCGCAATTTGGTCGGCCTGTTCGTCGAGCCAGGTACGCAGGCGTTCATTGATCTGGGTCAATTCGGCCGCCAGAGTTTGCGAACTGGCCCGGGCGGATTCGGCACCCGTCGTGCTATCGATGCTGAGCAAGGTCGCCAAGGGGCCCAGGGCCCGCAGGATCGTCGCCAGTTCCTGCTGACCCTTTTCGAGGTCACCCACTTGAGTCGAGGTTGACTCGAGCCCCGCGATCAGGCGGCGTTGCGCTAAAGCGGCCTCCGCCAGCAACTCGAAAGCTCCGGGAGCCATCCTTTCAAGAGCGTGGACGTTCTGGCCGATGGGTCCTTCACTGGCGGTTTGGCGAATGTTCAGGCCCGCCTCTCGCAGCGTGTTGAGTAGCTGATAGCTATCGGCGACAAATTGCCCGATGCGGAGAAAGCCCGCTTCCGTTTGTTGGCTCCAACCGAGCAACTGCTCCCGGCCAGTAGCGAGGCGTTCGAGGTCCAATCCGAGAGCGGCGCGCTGCTCGGAGGCGCCCTGGCGCAGACGAAGAGCTTGGCCAATCACATAATCGGCAATCGGGAGTTCTACCAAACGGGTCCACTGCATGCTAACCGATTTATCGACGCCCCGGCCCGAAGTATGAGCCGGACTTATTAGTTGGACTGTGGATGGCGACGAAGAAAGCAGGTACGGCCGACGCGAAACGGCTCGAGCGCCGGGGGAACGGACATGGTCGTTTCGATGGCACCGAGCAGGATGTACCCAAACGGCGAGAGCGATTGGACCATCCGCTCGAGAACCCGTTGACGGGTCGGGAGGTCAAAGTAGATGAGGACGTTGCGCAGGAGGATGAGATCAAAGGGGGGATGGCCGGGCCAGTCTCCGATCAGGTTGCAACCCGCAAACGAGATCGCGCTCCGCAAGGAGGCCCGGGCCTGCCACTGCCCGGACGCCAACCGGTCGAAGTTCGCCTCCCGCTGGCTCAGGGTGAGTCCGCGCTCGATCTCCGATTCGCTGAACAGTCCACGCTGCGCGCGGATCAACACCGCGGTGCTGACATCGGTGGCCAAAATCTGCGCTGGAGGGGCCCCTTGAAGGGGCAAGATGCCCTCCAGCAGCATGGCGATCGAATACGGCTCCTGGCCGGTCGAACAAGCCGCCGACCAGATGCGCAAGGGGCGGGGTTCTGTTTTGGCCAACAGATCGGGCAGGACGGTTTCGGCTAATGCTTGAAAGGGATGGCCATCCCGAAAAAAGTAGGTTTCGTGCGTGGTGAGCGCCTCAACAATGTTCCAGTGGAGGAGGGCAGGGGAGGGGACGGCCATCGCGGCATCGAGCAGGGCGGCCGCCGAAGCGAATCCGAGCCGGTGGGCCAGCGTATCGAGGCGGGACTCGATCAGATACTCTTTTCCGTCGAGTACAATGGCGGCCGAATCGTAGACGAGGTGGGCGACAAACTCGATCTGCGGGGCGGACAAGCAGGTCACGAGGAGCGCCTCACGCGATCCCGAATGACGGCTGCGATGTCGGCCAGCGGGAAGGCCGTATGGGGAAGCCCGGAGCGCGCTATGGCTCCAGGCATGCCCCAAACGACACTAGAGGCTTGGTCCTGGATAAGAAGCGTGCCGCCCGCCCGGTGGATGGCAGCGGCGCCCTGGAGGCCATCCTGGCCCATCCCGGTGAGCACGACGGCGAGGGTGCCGGCTCCGGCGATTGCGCCCGCGCTGCGAAAAAGCACATCGACGGCCGGTCGGCAGGAGTTTTCGGGCGGAGAGTCATGAAGGTGAGCTTGCAACTGGGAGCCACGGAGGACGAGCTCGAAGTGACGGCCACCGGGGGCGAGATAGACCCGCGAACCGACGATCGGTTCGCCCTGGGCCACCTCGCAAACCGGGAGCTGTCCCGTTTGTTGCAGCCGGTCGGCCAACAGCGCCGTGAACATCGCCGGCATGTGCTGGACGACGACGACAGGCACGGGAAAGTTGGACGGCAGGGCCGATAGTACCTGACTGAGGGCATGAGGACCACCGGTGGAGGCGCCGATCGCCACCAGGGAACAGGGTTGCGCCGCCGGGGCCACGCGGGGCGCTTCCGGCGGCGGGGCCGAGCGGGCGGGCGGGAGCGGCGGGCGGTGATTCCGCCCATGAACTTTCAGCAGGGGAAGCAGATCCTGGCGAAGGCGGGCCTGCGAGTCTTCGAAGTGATTCTGCTCGCTGGGTTTGTTGATATAGCCGACCGCGCCGCGGGTGAGGGCCTCGACCGTGTGCCGGGTCCCCCGTTGGGTGAGACTGCTGCACATGATGACGGGTAAGCCGGGGTAGAGTGCGTGGATGCGATCGAGCGTGGCCAGGCCGTCCAGGCCTGGCATCTCGATGTCGAGCGTGACGATGTCCGGCAAACGGAGGGCCAGCATTTCGAGAGCGATCAGGCCGTTGGCGGCCAGACCGGCGAGTTCGCAGTCGGAATCTTCGTTGACGAGGCTCGCAATCAGCCTCCGCATGACGGCAGCGTCGTCGATTACTAGAACGCGGATTTTGGACATGAGGGTGATCCGGGTATCGAAGGGGTGCCGTCGACAGAGCTAGTTGGATTGAAACTCCTCGACAATATGGTTGAGATCCGCGGCCAGCTTGGCAAGTTCGCGGGCCGAGTCCAGCGTATCTGCCGCGCCTTGGGCGGTATGCCGGGCGGCAGTCGAGACGCTCGTGATGTTTCGGGCAATCTCAATGCCGCCGATGGCTGCTTCGTTGGCGCTACGGGCGATCTCGTTAGTGGTGGCTGTTTGCTCTTCCACAGCGGATGCCGTGGTGTTCTGATAATCGTTGATTTGGCGGATGATCTGGCCAATCTGAGTAATGGCTTGGACGACGCTGCGGGTGTCGTTCTGGATGGCTTCGATCTTCTGACTAATATCTTCGGTCGCCGAAGCGGTCTGCTTGGCGAGCTCTTTGACCTCGGTGGCTACGACGGCAAAGCCTTTGCCGGCATCGCCGGCGCGGGCGGCTTCAATCGTGGCGTTCAGGGCCAACAAGTTGGTCTGCTGGGCGATTGAAGTGATGACCTTGATCACCTTGCCAATCTCGAGGCTGCTGTCACCCAGTTTGTTCACCGTAAGAGTGGTTTGTTCAGCCACGCCGACGGCCGTAGCCGCCATACGGACCGCCTCGGCGGCGTTGCGGGCGATCTCCTTGATGCTCGCGTTCATTTCCTTGGCGCTGGCCGCCACCGAGCCGATACCGCCGCTGACCTGTTCGGAGGCGGTCGAGACCAAGGTGGCTTGCGTGGAGGTTTCGGTGGCCGAGGAGCCCATCTGCTGGCTGACCGCGGTCAACTCTTCGGAAGCAGCGGCGAGGAATTGCGCTTTTTCGGCTACGGTATCGAAGGCGCCGCGGAGCCGGGAGGCCAAATCCTGCTCGCGACGGGCCTTTTTGAGCCGTTCGAGCGCCGAGGAAACCAGCGAGCCGACCAGGCGAAGGGCTTCCATGCGCTCGTCTGACAGGGTGAGCGATTCAACCGCCAAGAACTCCATGGTCGCGGCCACCACACCGTTGACCTCAATCGGAAAGGCGATGCCGCTCTTCAGGCCGAGCTGCACAGCCGGGCCGAGCAGGGGGCAGTCTTGAATGTAGCCGATGTCGTTGACAAAGAAGAGATCTTTGTTCCGCCACGCACGACCGCTCAGGCCCTCCCCTTCCCGAAAGGTGGTTTCCCGGGCCGCGCGACGAAAGTCCTCGCTGATCATACCCGAGTCGACCGAGAAGCGCAGAATGGGTTCGTTTGCGTCCATCATCCAATAACCGCCATAGGCCCAGCCGAAGGCGAGCCGGACCTCGTCGAGAGCGGTCTTGGCGGCCTCCTCCGGGGTGGTGGCTTGTCCTACCAACTGGAGGACCTGGTTGACGGCTTGGGTGTTGGCCATCGCTTCAGTCTGCTTGGCCGCGGTTTCCAGGCGGGTCAGCGTCTGGGCGATCAGGCCGCTCACCTTGCGCAGGGTTTCGGCGCGTTCGAGCGACAAAGTGACCGGCTCGGTGGCAAAGAACTCCATCACGCCAATGACCTCGCCGCCGGTGACCAAAGGGAAGCCGATGCCGCTGACCGCACCGGAGCCTTGGGCTTCGGTGGCGCGCGGACACTCGGGCAGGTCGCTCAACTGCGTGCTGGAGAACAGGTCACGCTGCTTCCAGGCCCGGCCGGCAATGCCCTGGCCTTCGCGGACCCGGGCGGATACCGACAGACGGTGAAACTGTTCGGTGAACGAGCCGGATTCCTGGCGGAAACGGAGGATCATCCCTTCGTGGTCGGTCACCCAATAGGAGCCGTAGCTCCAGCGAAAGCTTTCCTTGACGGTCTCGAGAGCGAGGCGGATGGCATCTTCCACACTATCGGCCTGGCTGACGCGTTCGAGAATGAGATTGAGGGTCTGGGTATTGGCGGCGAGGTCGGCCTGCCGCTGTTCTTCGCGGATCAATTCGATCGAAGAAGCGAGCAGGATGGCCGCCTGGCGAAAGATGCTGAGGCGGCCAGGAGACGGAACCGGATGACCCTTGAGAAAGAAGAAATCGATCGTGCCGATGACGATCCCTTTGAGCAATACCGGTAGAGCGATGGCAACGCGGACCCCGCCGACCTCAGCGGCCGGCCCCCGGAAACAGTCCCTGAGTTCCCGCAAGTCCGGAGTGGCGAACAAATCACGGCTGCGCCAGGCGCGACCGTTGAGACCGACTCCCTCAAAAAAAGAGCCTTCGATGCAAAGCGTCCGGAACTCGTCGCTAATCAAGCCGGAATCGGTGACAAAGCGGAGTACTTTGGCCGGAGCGTCTACGGCCCAATAGGAGCAGTAGCGGCAGTTAAAGGCGCTGCGCAGGGTATCGAGAGTGGCTTGAATGGCTTCCCGCTCCGTGACCGCCTCCCGCAACCCATTGAGGACGCTGAGTACGGCGCGAGTATTGCCATAAGCGTCGTCGACCTCGGCGCGTAACCGCAGGAGTACCGCGTCGGCAGCCTCTTCCGGCTGGGGAGGAACGCCGCGTTTGCGCCGGGGGAAGGCTTTCAGTTCGACGCTCTCGGCAGTGGCCTGAGGGGCGTCTTTGGTGCTGGGGTCTAAGGGAGCTTGGACAGACATAGTAGGGATCCTTATCGAGCAGAGTTTTTATATGAGGTTGTTGGAGCTAAGCTCCTGATTTGGGATTGCTAGAGCCGAGCTCCATTGTGCGTTCGAGGTCGATCAAGAGGAGGAGGCCAGTGGGTAGAGGCACCACCCCGGCCAAAAGGTTCCGCAAGGATTCCCCGAGGGTGCCCGGGGGAGTTTCGGTTTCTTCGGGATTGATCTCGACCACCTCGCCGATGCGATCGACCCGGAGGCTGACCAGGCCCTTAGCGGTCTGGGCAACCACGTTGAGAGGAGCCTCCAGATGCGGATTGGGCGGCAGCCCCAGACGCTGACGGAGGTCGAGAGCCGTTACAATGCTGCCCCGAAGATTAAGCAGGCCGAGCACAGCGGGCGGGGCTAACGGCACCTCGGTGAACTCTTGCACCCGCAGCACTTCCTGAATTTGGAGAACCCGCAGGCCATACATCTGGTCATCGAGAAAAAACGTGCAAATCTGCTGGTTCATCGCTAAAATAACCCCCAATTTTCGGCCGAGTGATACGAGACGACGCCAGAGACAGAGACCAACGCCGGAACATCGAGAAAGTCGGTGACGCGGTTGCCCACCACGCTCGAGCCAGCGATGCCCGGGCGGTTGGTGCAGCGGCTAACGGGCGCATCGGCCCGGACAATATCGAGAATCCGTTCGACGACCAAGCCATATTGGGCTCCCTGATGGGAGTACACAACGACCCGGATCTTGCCGCCGGCCGGGGAGGAATCGGGAACCGGAAGACCCAGGGCGGCGGCCACCGAGATCAGAGGAAGAATGCCGCTCCGGTACTGTACCACCTCCGAGTTCCCTGCCATTTCAATCCGTTCGGCGCTGATCTCTTCGAGCCGGTAAACGTCAGCCAGGGGCACGGCGGCTTGTCGATTGGCGCCCAGGCTCATCAGGAGGATCTCCTGGGCAACGGTGGCGGCAGCCGGATCGAGAGCCGCGGCGGCGCTTTGGAGTCGGCTTTCCTGTAACAATCCAGCCCGCCGGGCCATCCCTACAACATCCAGAATGAGAGCCACGCGGCCGTCTCCCATGATGGTGGCTCCGGCATAGACGGGGATGGCTTTGAGCTCCTCGCCGAGGGGTTTGACGACAATCTCTTCGGTGTCGAGGATCGCATCGACGACCACGCCGAACTGGCAGCCTTCGGCCTCAACGATCAGGAGAAAGATGGCGTCGCCCGGCTGGAGTTGAGGCGGGGCGATGCCGAGTTGCTCGTGCAAATAGAGCAAGGGAAGCAGTTGACTGCGTCGGCGATAAACCGGACAGCCACGAATGAACTCAATGCGGGCGGCCGCCTGCTCCTGCTCGAGCCGGACGAGTTCGAGCAGGCTGGCTTGGGCGATCGCATAGCGTTTGCCACCAGTGAGGACCAGCAGGGCCGGGATGATCGCCAGGGTAAGCGGGATCTTCAGACGGACTGTGGTCGAACGTCCGCGAACGGATTCGACCTCAACTTTGCCCCCGATCTTCTCGACATTCTTTTTGACGACGTCCATACCCACGCCCCGGCCCGAGACCGTCGTAATGGCTTCGGCCGTCGAAAATCCTGGAGCGAAGATTAAGGCAAAGACGTCTCGATCGGCCAACCGGTCGGCGTTGGCGGATTCAATTAGGCCCCGCTCAATGGCCTTGGCCAAGACCCGCTCGCGGTCGATCCCGCCGCCGTCGTCAGATAACTGGATGACCACTTGACCGCCGTCATGGAAGGCACGCAGGCGGATGTGACCGGCCTCGGGCTTGTGAGCGGCGCGGCGGCGTTCGGTGGATTCGATACCATGGTCGATCGAGTTTCGCAGAATGTGGGTGAGAGGATCTTTGATCGCCTCGAGCAGCGTGCGATCGATCTCGGTATCGCCGCCCTCCATAACGAGCGAAACCGGCTTTTTCAGTTCGTGTGACAGATCCCGCACGAGGCGGGGGAACTTGCTCCAGGCTTGCCCGACCGGCTGCATGCGGGTCTTCATGACGCTTTCCTGGAGCTTGGAGGTAATGGTGTTCAGCCGTTGGGAGGATTGCAGGATGGCTGGATCCCGTAAAGTTGCCGCGTGCTGAATGATCTGATTGCGGGTCAGGACGAGTTCGCCGACCAGGTCCATCAGTTGGTCGAGTTGCGTGACGCCGACGCGGATGGCCGCTTCAATGGCAACGGGCCCATCGGAGGTGGCCGTTTCGGGCGGGGCCTGCGCGGGTTTCGGTGCCGGCTCGAGGAAAAAGCCGCTCGAGCCAGGTTCGTCCTCAAACAGACCGCTCGAGCCGTCTTCGGTGTGAATTTCCGGTGGAGTACCATGCAGTAGCACCGAATGAAGGGCATTGAGATCGGCAATGATGGCTGCGTGATCGGCCGTGGCCGAGACGGCCCCGGTCTCAAGATCTGCGACCATGCGGCGAAGAGCATCACAAAAGCGGAACAGGGCGGCAACGGTAGCCGAGTCCGGCGGGGTAAGGCGGTCGCGGAGTACGCTGAGTAGATTTTCTCCGGCATGAGCCAATCGTTCGATCTGTTTGAGCCCGAGGCAACCGCTGGATCCTTTGAGGGTATGGATGGCCCGGAAGATGCGATGGAGCGTCTCCTCGTCGTTCTGCTGGTTTTCGATGGCCAGCAGATCCTGATCGAACTGATCGAGGCCTTCGCGGCTCTCGACAATGAGTTCGCGGATGAGTTCCTGTTGAAGATCGTCCTGCATAGTTGGTGGGGCAGTCGCTTGGAAACGAGATGGCTATTCCTTGCTGCCAAGAGTCTTATCGCCACCTTCCACCAACTCTTGACCAATCTTTCTCTTGACCAAACTTTGCTTACGCCACGCGATATTGGTCGATCGCCTCTTGGTTGACTTCGACGCCGGGGCCGGGAGCGGTGGGGACTTCGGGGTGTCCGCCTTGGAGGGTGATGGGATGATAGACGAGTTGACGGCGCAAGGGGCCCTGAGAGGTGTTGAACTCGATGAACTCGGCCCGGCGATGGAGGTCGGTGAGGTGTAGCGAGGCGGCGGTGAACAGGTCCGACGACGCGGTTGGCTCGTTCGGCCAGGTGGACGATGTTACGGGTGACGATGGAGCGGGCTGGAGGACGTCGATGCCGGGGCGTTCGATGAGCTGTTGAAAGCCCCAGTCGGTGGCTTTCTGTTCGCCGGCGGCGACTTGGCGATAGACGTCGTAGTCTTCAGGGTGGAGGAGCTCTTCGACGAGGGTCTGGCCCGAGAGCGGTCCGGGGGGCTCCGAAGGGAGGCTAGCGGCGTTTGATTTGGCCTTCCTATTCGTTGCCGTGGGTGCCGCCGAAGACGAGGACGCCGTGGGGGTTGGGGCCGAGGGTGCCGTTGATGACGGTGAGGGGACGAGGGAGTAGCCCCAGGCTCCGTCGAGATGGAACTGGACTTGGTAATGGGTGGTGCCGGGGCGGTTGAAGTCGATTGCGTGGGGTTCGACGAGGAGGCTGTGCATGGTAAGACACCTCAGTCTTTAGGGTACGGGAGGATGGCAGCAATCGGAACGGAGTGTTCAGTATGCTGGAAGCCATGGCATACTCGAATGCTCCGAAGGCGACGGCGGTGGAACGGGCGATGGCGATGCTGGAGTATTTGGATGGGTCTCGGCGGGGGCTGAACATATCAGAGATTAGTAGGAAGCTGGGGATTCCGAAGAGTTCGGCGCATGTGATTGTGGTGACGCTGGAGAGGCTGGGGTATGTGCAGAAGCGGGAGGATTCGCTGCACTATACGTTAGGATTGAAGGCGTATGGGTTGGGGCAGGGGATGTTGCGGGGTTTATCGATTGCGGAGTTGGCGATGCCGCATATGCGGGCGATGGCAGACCAGTGGCGGCGACCGGTGCATTTGGCGGTGCCGGATGGGGATCAGGGAGTTTACATTCAGAAGGCGGAGGCACCGGGGTTGATCCAGTTCGATACGTATGTGGGGCGGCGGATGGACCTGCATTGTACGGGAGTGGGGAAGGTGTTGTTGGCTTGGGGGCCGGCGGACATACTGGAGCGATTGGTGGCCAAGCCGACGTATATACGGTATACAAAGAACACGATTACGAATCCGAAGGCGCTGGAGAAGGAGGTGGCGGCGGTGCGGAAGCAGGGTTGGGCGCTTGATGATGAGGAGGAGGAGTTAGGGGTGCGGTGCGTGGCGGTGCCGGTGTTTTCGGCTCCGGGGCGGTTTGCGGCGGGATTGTCGGTGACGGGGACGACGGGGCAGATTCCACTCGATGGGGTGGAATTAGTGGCGGAGAGGTTACGGCTGGCGGCGGTGGCGATGTTTGCGCCGGCGGCGGAGTTGGAGGGAGAGGGCGGGTAGGGATAGGAAGTCCCGGTGAAGGGCTTCGACGGTGGTTAGGACGGGAGTTCCGGTTTCGCCAGCCCCTGGTTTAATTCAAGCAGGGCCGCCATTGCTTCTTCGTTAGGAATGTTGACCGCCCAGCCATAGGCCTCGGCCACGGCATTGTTCAGCTTTTGAAGCGCCAGAGAAAGCCATTGCGGTGGGTCGTTGTAGAGGTTCGTGAGAGTCCGAGATTTAAGCCGGTGCGCCGCGTCGTCACTTCGCGGTACCTGCCGGGCGGGATAGCGATCATCCGATTCCGGAATTAGGGCTATCCATTCGGGCGGATTCAGCCATCGATCTCGCTGGTTGGTGAGAGCCCGGGCTGCATCGGAGATGGCCGTGCGCTGTTCAGCGGTAGGCTTGGGGAAGGGGAACGTTTCGAAACAGCGCTCAGTGTTGTAAACCGGGTCATTCCCAACACCTAGCCGGTTGCCTTGCAGAGTAGCCCAGTTGGCATGAAAGCGGGAAGACAGAATTCCCATGATGAGGTCGTCATCAGTCGGGAATACGACGAGTTTGTGTTCAGGGGCGATGGACGCCGGAAGCCATTGGAAGACGCGATGCTTGGCGGTTTCAGAGGTGGCGATGAATCGCGAAAGACCGATAAGTTTCTTGCGCAGACCGGGTCGGGTCTCGCCGTGCAGCCACCAGCGATTTGCCCTAGAAGAGCGTTTGTTTTCGGTTCGAACTGGCTTTACGTTTTCAGAAACGTATTTAAAGGGGGCTTCAAACAAAGATGCCTGCGCTTCGCTGAGATCCGTACCAAAGTCGATCACCCATCGATCTCGAAATCTATCTGTCAGGTCTCTTCCGTTATAGATGGGTCGAAGCACCTCAGCGTTGGACAGCCCATGAGTATTTGGGAGCACGAGCCATTCGCGCGCTTGCGTGCCGCTAACGGCGAACTGACCGGCTAAACAAAGGCCGAAGTAGCAGCGGCCCTTGTTCTCGGGCAGGGGAGCGGCGAGCGTTGCATCAAAGCCAGCCGTGAGGTCCGGGTGTATGGCGGCGACGGGCTTTCCGTCGAGAAACGCTTGGGGAGGAGGTTGTTTGGACGCACAAACAATAGAAACTCTTACGTCTGCGCCGTCGACGACCCAGGGCAGGTCCGACCAGGCATTGAAGATGTGAGACTTAGCGCCGAGAGCGTCGAGCACGACGCGGCTCCTGCCTTTGCGAATGGAATTCGTTGCGACCAAGCCGATTCGTTTTGTTAGTCCGGCTTGCAATTGGGCGCGGGCCTTTTCGAACCAATATGTAACTAGATCCACTCCTCCGGAGATGCGGTCAGCGTAGAGACTTCGCAGCCGGTTGGTGTAGTCTTGTCCAAGTCCCTCAAGCATTCGCTTGTCCCCCAGGAAGGGCGGATTTCCTACTATGCAGTCGGCGGGGCTCCAGGTTGGTTCTGAACCGTCCGGGTTAAGTATTGCGTCCCGGCACTCGATGGTTTCGAGGGAACTGAGAATTGGATTGCGCGTACCGCCATGGTGTTTCATGGACCATTGGATATCGCCAATCCAGACGGTGAGGCGGGCTAACTCCGCCGCATACGGATTTAGTTCAATCCCCATTACATTCTGAGGACCAGTGGCATAACTGAGGTAACCTCCAAGGTCGAGGGCTTCAGCGTCGGCGAGCACCCGGAGTTCGAAATCGCGAATTCCCATTAGTGCGATGTAAAGGAAGTTTCCCGACCCGCATGCGGGGTCAAGCACCCGAAAATCGCGTAATCGTACCAGGAAATCATCAAACAGCAGCCGGCGTTTTTTGGGTGACTTCGCATTAGAAATCTCCGTTTTGACGACACTCCATTCTGCATCGAGAAGGTCAAAAACAACAGGGCGAAGGATTCGTTCAATGGAGTCACGATCCGTATAGTGGGCCCCTAGTTGACTCCGTTTGCCTGGATCGAGTCCCCGTTCAAAGAGAGTGCCAAAGATGGATGGCTCGATCTCTTCCCAGGAAAGTTTAGCTACATCGCGCAAATGTTGTAAATCGGCGGGATTGAGCGGAATAACGTCGTTATCTTCGAAAAGACCGCCATTGAAATGGTCAATTGGCTCGAAGGCGGCTTCGCCGCCAGTGCGCATCGCATCGAAGAGCTGCCGAGCCATTTTTTCGAAAGTTCCGGGCTTTCGGCAAGCGGTATCGACGACTTTCGAAAACAGCTTGTTGGGTAGAAGCCCAATATCCTCGGCGAAGAGGCAGAACAGAAGCTTCGTGTTGAATCGCGCGACGCGGTGGGGGTCAAGTCCTCTATCGCGGAGACGCTGGGCGAGTTCGGCGAACTCAGCTGCTGCTTTTTCGGTTACCTTGATCCGAGTGAGGGAGGGGCGGAAGTACTCCGGATCGATGAACGCTTGCTTTAGCCTGTGCAGCTTTTCAGGAATAGCCAGTTGAGCGAGACTAAGCGTCTCGACGGTATGAATCGCATTCGTGAAGTTTGCGTGGATTTCGATGCGATCCATATCGCTAACAATCAGGAGGGGCGGGTTATCAAGAGCAGGAGCATAACGTTGGAGTTGGGCGAATGCCGCGTTAAGGTCTTTATGCTTCCCCTTCATCTCCCAGGCAAAGCAGCCCTTACGCCAAATATCAGCCCAGCCCTCGCCGCCGCCGACCTTCTTGGCACCTTTCTCGAACGCGAACCATGCACCGGAGGGGTCGGCGGATGCGGGTGGATCGACCCCGAGCAGGGCGCAGAGGTCATTGAAGTAGGATTGCGCAGCCGCCCGCTCCGTTAGCGTAGCGGCCTTCCATTTCTGGATGAAGGCTAAGGATGTCACTAGACTATTATTCTATTCGTTTCACACGAATGACGAATTTAAGGGGAGAGGCCGAAGAACGGGAGGTAGTCCGGGTGGAACATCCTATTCTGCGTTCGGGGTTTAGGCGGCGGTGGATGGAGGCGTAGACGGTGGTGAAGGGTAGTCGCTGCCGAGGGTTGGCGGCACATCACGAGGCTCGTCCGGAGGCGGTCTTGAGAATCCTGAAAGATGCCGATGCCGCCGGAGAAGCGGGGGCTTTCCCGGTTCAGGGCGACACCGCCGGCTACATAACGGTCAGGGCTGCGTTGGGCCGTAAGCAGGTGGAGAACGGCGATTTGCAGCTTAGTGAGCGGCACGGCACAGACTCTCGATGTCCTCGGCCAGGCGGTGCCCGTCCATGCCCCCGTGGGTCCGAAGGGCCCGGGTAATGGCCAGAGCATCGGCGGCGGTCGGCGTTTCGAGAGGACGGACGTTCCAGAGCGCCATTGGGCCGTACAGCGCGAAGGCTCGGCGGTACAGGGTTTCGAGGTCGCTCGCCGGTATTATTGATGCCTCACTTTCTCGTGAATCTGGATCAGTTGGCATTGGATACCGCTTTCGATTCCAGGATATCCCGAAGTTAGACGGAGATGCCGAGTAGGGATAGGGAGTCCCGGTGGAACATCTCTTCCATACGGTCGAGGTTCAGGCGCGGGAGGTGGGTGCCTTCGAGCATGTCGTTGAGGTGGCGCATGCCGAGGATGGAGGCGTCGACCGTCGTGAAGGGGTAGTCGCTGCCGAGGAGGAGTTTGTGCCAGACGCCATATTCCTGGAGGAGCATCAGCGAATGGTAGTTCTGAAAAGGGCGGTAGTGGAGGGCGGAGCAGTCGGCGTAGACGTGGCGGTGCTTGCGGATGGTGGCGACGCATTCGCCCTCGTAAGGGTGGCCGAGATGGGCGAGGATCAGACGGACTTCGGGGAAGCGGGTGGCGACTTCGTCGAGGTGGCGGGGGAGGGTGAATTCGAGCGGGGCTTGGGAGACGAAGGTCGTTCCAGTGTGGAGGAGGACGGGCAGGCTGTGACGGGTGGCGTAGGCCCAGAGATCGTCGAATTGGCGGTCCTGCGGGTAGAAGCCGGCGTACATGGGCATGAGTTTGATGCCCTTTAGCTTCAGGGTTTGGTGGCCGTGGGCGAGTTCATCGCGCCAGTTGGGCTGGGTGGGGTCGAGGGCGAGGAAGCCGATGAGACGGTCGGGGTGGAGGGCGACGTAGGCGGCGACTTCGTCATCGGGGACCCAGAGGCCGGAGAGTTTGGCTTTGCCGCCGAAGACGATGGTTTTGTCGCATAGGGTGGCGCCGGCGCGGTAGGCGTCGTAGTGGACGGTGAGGTCGACTTCCTGGTCGCCGCGGGCGTGGCGGGCCTGGGCTTTGAAATCGTCGGAGAAGTGGCGGGGGTATTCCCAGTAATGGCTGTGGACGTCGATGACCATGGGGGTAGGATAGCCGATTGGTGGGAACGAGTGGAGGGTGGTTGGCGTCTACAGGCCTGATGATGATTCGACTTGTAGTGCTGATCGGACTGCTGGGGAGCGCTCTAGCCGCGTGGGCGCAGAATCCTGTGGCGGGGCGAGTGGATCGGATGGGGGATCGGGCGGTGCTGGTGGTTGATGCTCCGCGGCCGGTGGATTCCGCGGCGCTGACGCTGGCGAAAGAGTTTGGGTTGGCGATCAATGTGGAGGATCCGCAGTCGGGTTTTCGGGGTCGCCTGAAGTTGGAGATTCCCTTCGGTTTGGGTTCGGATGGAAGGCCCAAAGATCTGCCTGGTTTGGTGCGGGATCTTGTGACAGCGGCTGATGCGCGGCTTCCGTTCGCGTACAGGATCGATACGGACGGGACCCGCTTCACTCTGGTGGGGATTGACCCGCAGGGCACTCCGTTGCTGGATCGAAGGGTGACGATACCGGCTGGAACCCGGTCGATCGCCGCGAGCGCCGGGTTGATGGCGGACGCGCTGGCCGCGCAGACCGGGATGCGGGTGCACTGCTGCCAGGGCGCATCGACTGGCATTCCTTGGGGGATGCGGGAGATGCCGTTTGCGGCGGACAATGAGCCCGCTCGCCTTGTGCTGCGGCGGTTGGTGGAGGCGGCTGCGACTGGCCAAGCGGACCGGATGTTTTGGCTGCAACGATGCGATCCGCAGGCTGGCGGATGGTGCTTCATCAACTTGATCTATGCGAGTGAACCGGCGGGGGTTGCTTTGCGCATTGCCGCGCCGAAGACCCGATTTTATTTGGGGGAGACGATCCCCCTTACGCTGTCGTTTACGGCCAGCCAGCCGGGAAGTTTCAAGGCCGATTCGCGGTTGCAGGATCGCGTCGGACGACTGAACTACTTGGAAGAGTTTCGGGTAGAGCCGGTCGCCGGGACCGAGGATCCGCTGCGTGGACTACCGGGCGAAAGCGGCGGGATGGGCGGCCTTTCGGGAGGCGAAATCGCTCTCACCGGGGCAAAGCCCTTCGTGGTGGAACGAACTTTGAACGAGTGGGTTCGGTTTCGCGCGCCGGGAACGTATCGGCTCTCGGTGCTCAGTCGGCGGGTGAATCAGGGGATCGAGGTTTCATCGAATATCCTGACCCTGGAGATTGTGGCCGCGCCGCCGGAATGGGTAGCGGAGCAGATCGCCGCCGCGACGACGGTCCTCGACCGTCCGGTTGGCAACGATAGCGAGAATGAGCGTCCGCGGCAGAACGCCGGGCTGAGTCTCCGCTTCCTCAACACTTTAGAGTCCGGGGCTGCCTTGGCGAAGCGGCTTCCGGACGAGAACAGCGTCGATGCCTTCGCGCTGCATAGCGGGGTTCTCGATTCCGCGCATCGGGCCAGTCTGCTGCCGGTTCTGGAGCGGCTACTGGTTGAGCCCGGACAAGCGATCTCGGAGCGTTTTCTGGGAACCTTGTCGCAACTGGCGGTGCCCGTGGCATCTGGTGGGGTGATGGGGCCATATCCGCAGACGGAATTAGCTCGTCAGGAATGGCAAACTGTGTCGAAGCGGCGGGCGGCGGTAATGGCCGAAAAACGCGATTACTATGTTTCGATTCTGGTGCGGAATTTCTCGAGGAAAGTCCCGGCGGCGCGGGCGGTGTCGAGCGATGCCCTGCTTCGAGTCGCAGAGGCCTCGGGGGACCGGCCGCCTCGGCTCGACGAGGTGGTGAATTCCCTGATGGCGGATTTCAGGGCTCTGCCTGCGCCCATGCAATCGAATTTGCTCGACTCTCGATTTCGCTTGCTGCGGGGTGCGAACATCCTGCCGCTGTTGAACGACTTGGCTCGCAATCCTCCCGAGCCTCCGTTTGGTTACCCCTCTATTTACGGATCGGTCGTGCAGCGGATTTATGAGTTGCAGCCGGAGCGCGGGCGGGAGCTGATTTTGGAAGAGCTCCGCCGAGCCGATGGATCCCGCGTCGAGAACCAAAAGTTGATGATGCTGCCGGATGAGACGCTGCCCGAGTTGGACGCGGTTTTTGCGGCGCAGGCGGCTCGTGGCGGACCGTTGCCGGCGCAGTTGATTACTCGCTACGCGACGGGCGCGATCGTAAAAGAGGTGGAAGCGGGGTACCTGGCCCTGAACGCGGAGGTCGATCGCCAGAAACTCCCCCACTGCCCTTTCCCGCTGGTGTTTTACTTCTTGAAATTCGATCCGGAGTTTGGAGAGCGGGAACTGCGGAAGGCGCTCGCAACCGGCCCCTGTTATGACCTGGGACAGGCGGTCGGGGTGCTGAAGTCGTACGCGATGAGTCCGGCGCTGGAGCGTCTGGCGATCGAACACCTGAAGAGCGTTATTGTTTCGGTGAAGCGGGGGGCGGCGGAGGTGTTGGGCAAATACGGTTCGACGGCGGCGCGGCAGCCGCTGTGGGAGACGATGGAGTATTTTCATTCGTGGTGGAAGGAGAGGGAATCTGAGTTGGGGAAGCAGGCAGGGCAGGAGGGGATTGTGCTGGAGCGTGCGCTGTGGACGGCGCTGGCACAGGCCGGCGGGTGGGTGTTAGGGGAGGCGGAACTGCGGCGGCTGTTCGCCCTCTGCTCCACGGGGGAGTGCCGCCAGAGCGTAGGAGGATGGAGCCGGGATGCAAAAGCGCCGGTTCGGATTGAAATCGCTTCGTTCTTCGATGAGGTGCGAATCAGCGTTGCTCAGTACATGGCGACTGGAGAGGTGAGTCTGCGGGCGAAGCTCGCGCAGTTCCCAGCGGGGACTACTTTCCGGCTGGCCGAGGTGAGGTCGGAGGAGGCGAAGCTGATGCGTTCGCGGGTGGAGGCGGCGGTCCGGGATGCTGGGCATCGGATGGTGCCGTAGAAGCGATCGTCAGCGCTTGTGCAAAGAACTGCCTGGCTGATCAACAATGAGTCGCAGCGTCATCGAACCGCTGCCTGCGGGAATGTCCGCGGGGAAGGCTGATATCGCCTCGGTAGAGGCCCTCCCGAGCCATATCGCATGTAGCTTGTATGCCACCCCAGCGAAGACACGGAGGCTGAAGTGACCGTAGGGGTCGGCCCTTTCCCCCAACACCAGCGCCCCGAAGCTGTCCACGAGGAACATTTGGATCAGTCGGCCAGGCGGTCCATCGGCCATTGATACGAACCCTTCCAGGACCCGTTCCTTCGCGCTCTCGGGGAGAATTAAGTCAACGATGCGGCTTTCCGCCCTTCCCGTAAATTCGATACTCGCCGCGGTCGAGGGGGTTTCCGTGCCGGGAAAGAACCAGCGTGGATAGGGAATCTGCCGGGTCGGCGCATGGGTCAGGTTCACGCCAAATTGATACGTCCCGGGTTTTGCGGTAATTGATTAGCGGGATTTGGCCACGCGGGAGTTGGGCGAGATCGGAGCGCTATGGACATCTGAACAAAACGGGGCAATAATGTTTTATGCCGGATTTGGATTCCAGCAGCCGGGAAGATCTGATTCGCTTAAT
>Ga0163144_10001957_pt1 | contig 48111 bp, 33 predicted proteins | sample OliLak19BULKMAT1_FD_123175 | JGI IMG/M metagenome (GOLD analysis project Ga0163144, IMG submission 123175) | Freshwater microbial mat bacterial communities from Lake Vanda, McMurdo Dry Valleys, Antarctica - Oligotrophic Lake LV.19.BULKMAT1 | ecosystem: Environmental > Aquatic > Freshwater >... | reverse complement strand
CCGAGCTCCCTGCCGGGAGGTCGTGCTGGAGGGCGCGGCGATCGACCTCGGCCGGCTGCCGGTCCAGATCTGCTGGCCCGAGGACGCCGGCCCGCTCATCACCTGGGGCCTGGTGATCACCCGGGGTCCGCAGGGCGGACCGGAGGCGCGCAAGCGCCAGAACCTCGGGATCTACCGACAGCAGGTCATCGGCCGCCGCCAGGTGATCATGCGCTGGCTCGCCCACCGGGGCGGCGCCCTCGACTTCCGCGAGTTCGCCGGCGTCCGGCCGGGACAGCCGTTTCCGATCGCCGTCGCCCTGGGGGCCGACCCGGCGACCATCCTCGGCGCGGTCACACCGGTGCCCGACAGCCTGTCCGAGTACCAGTTCGCCGGCCTGCTGCGCGGCGCCCGCACCGAGGTCAGCGACTGCTCGGTCGGCGACGCCGGGGTGATGCTGCAGGCGCCGGCGAGCGCCGAATTCGTGCTGGAGGGGCACATCCCGCCGGCGCCGCCCGGGTTCGCCGGAACCAGCGAGCGCGGCATCCCGCTCAAGGAGGTCGGCGGCTATCTATATGCACGGGAGGGGCCGTTCGGCGACCACACCGGCTATTACAACGAGGCCGACTGGTTCCCGGTGTTCGAGATCGCCCGCCTGACCCACCGCGACCAGCCGATCTATCACTCCACCTACACCGGCAAGCCGCCGGACGAGCCGGCGGTGCTGGGCGTCGCCCTGAACGAGGTGTTCGTGCCGATCCTGCGCAAGCAGTTTCCCGAGATCGTCGACTTCTATCTGCCGCCCGAAGGCTGCAGCTACCGGATGGCGATCGTCAGCATCGCCAAGCGCTACCCCGGGCATGCGAAGCGGGTGATGTTCGGCGTCTGGAGCTTCCTGCGCCAGTTCATGTACACCAAGTTCATCGTCGTTGTCGACGACGACGTGGACGCCCGCGACTGGAAGGACGTGGTCTGGGCGATCACCACCCGCATGGATCCGGTGCGCGACACCGTCCTGGTCGACCACACGCCGATCGACTCGCTCGACTTCGCGTCGCCGGTCTCCGGTCTCGGCGGCAAGATGGGGCTCGATGCCACGAACAAGTGGCCGGGCGAGACGGCGCGCGAATGGGGCCGGCCGATCAAGCGCGACCCGGCTGTCGATGCTCGCGTCGCCGGCATCGTCGCGGCGATCGTCGGCCCGCGCGCCGGCTGAACGCCGAGCCGGCGCTCGGTCTCGAGCTGCGCTGAGCCTTGAGCCGGGCCGAGCCCCGAGCCAGGCCGAGCCCCGAGCGGCCGCCCGCCGAGACCGAAACCGGGCGTCGCGCGACGTCCCGGCGCGGTTTCAGCCTCTACGCAGCCTTGCGCCGACGCGGCGCGGCGCGCTTGGCCGCCGGGGCAGCGGCGCCGGGGCTCGCGCTTGCGGCGGCCGGCCTTGCCGCCGACTTGCCGGACTGCAGCCCTTCCGACATGCCGATCAGCACCCCGCTCACCAGCGAGGCGTAGCTGTCGAGCATCGCCTGGGCGGCGCGCATGCCGCTGGCGCGGCTCGAGCGCAGCGTCGTCTGCGCCTGCGCGAGCAGGGACTCGACCGTCTGCGTCGCCTGCGCCCCGGTGTCGCTGCCCTTGATCTTCAGCGCCGAGAGTGCCTGCTCCCAGGGCCCCTGCAACGGCCCGGCGGTCTTGCTCGCCTTGGCGACCGCATCGAAGAAGGTGTCTTCCATCTTCTCGATGTTGGCCAGCGCGTCCTTCATCGGCTTTTCGCCCAGGGCGACGCCCTGGCTCACGAACTGCTCCAGCGCCTTGCGGTTGGCCTCGACGGCCTGCAGCAGCGCCGAGTCGATGCCCGCCAGCGCCTTGCCGAGCATCGCCTCGACGTCGACCGCGTTCGCCGGATTTCTGGCCGCACCCAGCGAGGCGGCGCCGGCCACGGTCTTGACCACCTTCTTTATGCTGTCGAGCGTGAGCTCGCGGCCCTGCAAGGCCTGCAGCGTCGCGCCCGACACGGCCTTGCGCAGCGACTCGCCCTGCTTGGCGCTCGCCTCGGCGAACATCGTGACGATTGCGTCCTGGTCGATCCCCGACTTGATCATGTGAGCTCCCTGTTGTTCATTGCATGTGCTGGCCGCCGTTGATGGCGATGTTCGCTCCGGTGACGAACGCCGCCTCCTCGGATGCCAGGTAGATGATCAGGCCGGCGACTTCCTCGGGCCGACCGAGCCGGCCGACCGGGATCTGCGGCAGGATCTTCGAGTCGAGGATCTCCTGCGGGATCGCCGTCACCATCTTGGTGCCGATGTAGCCCGGCGAGATGGTGTTGACGGTCACGCCCTTCTTCGCCACCTCGAGCGCCAGCGCCTTGGTGAAGCCGTGCACCCCGGCCTTGGCGGCGGAGTAGTTGGTCTGGCCGAACGCGCCTTTCGAGCCGTTGACCGAGGAGACGTTGATCACCCGGCCCCAGCCGCGCTCGACCATGCCGTCGACCACCTGCTTGCTCATGTTGAACAGGCTGTCGAGGTTGGTCCGCATGACCAGGTCCCAGTTGACCTTGTCCATCTTCTTGAAGGTCATGTCGCGGGTGATGCCGGCGTTGTTGACCAGGATGTCGACCGAGCCCACCTTTTCGTGCACCTCGGCGACGGCGCGCGTGCACGAGTCCATGTCGGCCACGTCGCAGGCGACGGCGACGAGGTCGTAGCCGTTGCCCTTCATGCCCGAGAGCCACTCGGCGTGGGTCTTGTTGCCCGGCGAGTAGGTGACGATGACCCGGTAGCCGGCATCGGCCATCTTGGTCGAGATCGTCTCGCCCAGCCCGCCCATGCCGCCGGTGACGAGCACCACGCGACCGTTTCCGTTCGCCCCTGCCATGTCTGTCTCCGAAGCCTGTGATGCTTCTATTCTGGCGCGACGGCCGGCTTTGCACCCCTGTGGAAGCCCGCGGGTAGGGCCTTTCAGCCGCATGCGGCGAGCCGCCTTTGCAGATACAAGCGCTCGGCCGGGCTGCGGACCAGGGCCAATGCCGACCGATAGGACGCAGCCGCTTCCGGCAGGCGCCCGAGCCGCCGCAGCAGGTCGGCGCGGGCGGCAGGCAGCAGGTGATAGCCGGCGAGCTCGCCGCCCTGCTCGAGCCGTTCGATCCAGGCGAGACCCTGCTCGGCGCCGCGCGCCATCGCCAGCGCGACCGCCGCGTTCAGTTCGACCACCGGGCTCGGCTGCTCGCCCAGCAGGCCGGCATAGAGCGCCGCGATCTGCTCCCAGTCGGTGGCTTCGGCGCGCTCGGCCTCGGCATGGAGCGCGGCAATCGCCGCCTGCAACTGATACGGCCCGCGCCGGCGCCGGCGCAAGGCCGCTTCCAGCACCGCCAGACCGTCGGCGATCTCGGCCCGTTGCCAGCGGCTGCGATCCTGCTCCTCGAGCGGGATCAGCGCACCGCTGGCGTCGATCCGGGTGGCGCGCCGGGCGTCGTGCAGCAGCATCAGGGCCAGCAGGCCTTGCGCTTCCGGCTCATCGGGCAGCAGTTCCGCCAGCAGGCGGCCGAGGCGGATTGCTTCGCTGCAGATATCGGTGCGCACCAGGCAGTCGCCCTCGGTGCTGGCGTAGCCCTCGTTGAACACCAGGTAGACGACGCCGAGCACCGCCTGCAGCCGCTCCGGCAGGAGCTCGCGCGACGGCACTTCGAAGGGAATCCGGGCGTCGAGGATCTTGCGCTTGGCGCGCACCAGCCGCTGCGCGGTGGTCGCTTCGGGCTCGAGAAAGGCGCGGGCGATCTCCCGCGTCGACAGGCCGCAGAGCGTGCGCAGCGCCAGCGCCATCTGTGCCGGCTGGGCGATCGCCGGGTGGCAGCAGGTGAAGACCAGGCGCAGCCGATCGTCCTCGACCGCCGACGCCTCGGCGACGACCAGGGTCGCGTCGACCTCGGGCGCCGCCATGTCCGGCGGCTCGTCGGTGTAGACCGGGCCGGTGGCGCGGCGGCGCAGGAGGTCGACGGCGCGGCGCCGCGCTACCGTGGTGAGCCAGGCGGCCGGTGCCGCCGGCAGGCCTTGCGCCGGCCAGACCTCGAGCGCCTTCGCGAAGGCGTCCTGCATCGCATCCTCGGCCAGCTCGAAGTCGCCCACCCTGCGGATCAGGCTCGCCAGCAGGCGCGGCCCTTCGGCCCGACAGATGCCGTCGATGATCGGTGTCAGCATGGAGCGCGTTCGCCCGTTCCATCGACGGCGCCCGCTCCTACAGCATCAGCGCGGCCCGGTAGAGGACGAGCAGCGAGGCGATGACGGTGACGACCTGCGTCAGGCCGGCGCCGGCCTGGCGTCCCGTGCTGCCTTCGAGCGAATGGCTGAGACCCCAGGCGCTTGCCAGCCTGGCGATCACCAGCAGCGCGCCGAGGATCATGATGAGCCAGCGCCAGGCGACGCTCGCCTCGGCAAAGGCGAGCACTATCAGCGCCAGCGGCGCGTGCTCGACGAGGTTGGCGTGGGCGCGGATCGCCTGCGCCAGCGGCGCATGCCCGCCGTCGCCCGCATTGACCTTGAAGCGCACGCGAAAGACGATGACGCGCGCCGCGAGCAGCACGGCAAGCAGGCCGATGAGCGCCGCCACGACGGCAGTGATGGTGGGAAAGGAAGTCATGAAGGGGCTTTCGTCGAGCGCGCGGGCCGAGCGGCCCGGCGCTGCGTTGATGCGGAGGTCTACGTGGCGCTCGGAACCGAGTGGCCGAGAGGTCGAACCTCGATCGAGCCGCCCATCGCCGCCGGGCAGCGCGCCGCCCATTGCACCGCCTGGTCGAGGTTGGGCACGTCGATCAGGTAGTAGCCGCCGAGCTGCTCCTTGGTCTCGGTGAACGGACCGTCGGTGGTGACGGTCTTGCCGTCGCGCACGCGCACGGTGGTCGCGCTGTGCGACGGCTTCAGCTCGGCGCTGCCGCGCAGCACGCCGGCTGCCTGCATGTCGCCGCCGTAGCGCGTGAACGCGGCGTACATCTGCTCTTGCGCCTTCGGGTCGTTGGCCATCATGGCGAAGTTCTTCTCGTCGCCGTAGATGAGGATGATGTAGTGCATCGTCGTTCCTTTGCGGTTCGCCCCGACGGCCGGGGTCGTCGACATGACGCGACGCTACGTCCGGATCGACATCGCCGGCGAAAAAATCTTGCCGGCATCGGAAATCTAGCGGGCGCTCGCCGCCGCCTGCGCCGCCCAGCCGGCAACCTCGTCGAGAAGCGGACCCAGTGCCTGGCCGAGGCCCTGCACCGCGCCGGCGGCGTCGTAGGTGGCAACCGGGGCGGAGCCGCTGAAGCTGCGCTGGGCAAGCAGGGTCCGGCCGGCCGAATCGCTGAGCTCGGCGGTCAGCATCACCCGGGCCAGGCCCGGCGGCGAAGCCGCGTCGTGGTAGAGCTCGACCAGATGGGTGCGCAGCAGGAGGCCGCCGCGCACGCCGCTGACCGTCTCGACCGCGCCGCGAAACGCGCCGGTACGGGCGATCCTGGCGGCGAGCAGGGTCGCGACGCTGCGGTTCGGCGGCTCGGTCCAGCTGCTGAGCTGGTAATAGGCCCGCTCGCCCGAGCGGCGGCTGTAGATGATCTCCTGGGTGTCGTAGAACGACGAGGCGGTGGTCGATGCGACCAGCAGCATCGCATCGCGCTGCAGTGCGCCGGCGGCGAGCCGCGTCGGCGCGACGTCGAGGACGAAGTAGCGATGCGCCGGCGGCGTGCCCAAGCCGCCGCAGCCGGCGAGCAGGCCGGCGAGCGCGAGTCCGAGGCCCGCAGCGCGCCGCTTCACCGGCTTTCTCCCGGCCCCAGGCTGGCTTCGCCCGGGCCGAAGAAGGTGGCGCGCGGATCGCGGAACTTGCGCGCCGCCAGGCCGACGGCATCGGCCGTGCCGCGCAGCTGCTGGCTGGTGAGGCGCATTTCCGCGTTGCTGTCGACGAGCAGGCTCTCGGCATGCCGCGAGAGCTGCGAGACGTCGCCACTGATCTGCCGCATCGCCGCCGAGGCGTCGCGCAGGCTGGTGGTGGCTTCGGCGCCGAGCGTGTCGTAGCGATCGGCGAGTCGATGCACGTCGCGGCTCACGCCGGTGGTGGCGACGCCGACCGCGTCGGCGGTGCGCGCGATAGACGTCAGCGCCGCGTCGGCCCGGGTCACGGCACCGTCGGCGCTGCGCGACAGGTTGCGCAGGTTGACCAGCGTCTCGGCGAGCGCCGCCTGGTTCTGGTCCGACAGCGTCGTGTTGAGCCTGCGCATCGTCTCGCCGGCGCGCTGCGCCAGCTCGTTCGCCGTCTCCGAGAACTGCTGCAGCTGCGACGCGCCTTCGGCGATCACCGGATCGGTCTGACCCGGCCTGGAGCGATTGACCAGCGGGCTGTCCTCGGTCAGGTTCTGCAGCCGGATCGTCGCCAGGCCGGTGATCAGGTTGCGGTCGACGACCGCCCGCGTGCTCGCCTTGACCGGCGTGGCCGGGTCGACGCCGATCCGCACCTCGACCGTCCCGGGACGCTGCGCCGCGAACGAGAAGCCGGTCACCGCGCCGACCCGGATGCCCTTCATCCGCACGTCGCTGCGTTCCTGCAGGCCTTCGAGCGACTGGCGGGCGAAGTAGATCGTGTAGCGCTGAACGTCGGTGCTGCGACTCGCCGACGCGAGCCAGACGATGGCGCCGGTCAGCAAGGCCAGCAGCACCAGCACCGAGGCGCCGACCAGCGTGTACTTGGCTTCGGGTTCCATCAGCGGGTTCCTTCCTCGTGCGGCGCGCGCGCCGAAAAGTATTCCTGGATCCAGGGATGATCGCTTCGCATCACCGCGGCGACCGGGCCGTCGGCGATCACCTTCCCCTGGGAGAGTGCGATCGTCCGGTCGATGATCGACAGCAGGGTATCGAGATCGTGCGTCACCATGAACACGGTGAGGCCGAGGCTGTCGCTGAGCGCCCGCACCAGCCGGTCGAAGGCACGCGCGCCGATCGGGTCGAGCCCGGAAGTCGGCTCGTCGAGAAACAGGATCTCGGGCTCAAGGGCGAGGGCACGGGCCAACGCCACGCGCTTGCGCATGCCGCCGGAGAGCTCCGAGGGCGCCTTGCGGCCGGTCTCCGGCGTCAGCCCGACCAGCGACAGCTTGAATCCGACCAGCGGCGCGATCAGCGCCTCGGGCAGGTCGGTGTGCTCGCGGAAAGGCACGGCGATGTTCTCGGCGACGGTCAGCGAGGAGAACAGCGCGCCGTCCTGGAACAGCATGCCGAAGCGGCGGCGCAGGGCATCGACCTGCTCCTCGTCGCTCTGCCAGACGTCGATGCCGAGGAGCTGCACCCGGCCCGCGGTCGGCCGCAGCAGGCCGATCATCTCCTTCAGCAGGACCGACTTGCCGGTGCCGCTGCCGCCGATCAGCGCCACCACCTCGCCGCGCTGCACGCTGAAGCCGACGCCGTCGTGGACGACATCGGCGCCGAACCGGGTGACGATGTCCTGCACCTCGAGCACGGTCTCCATTCAGATTCCCAGGCGCTGCAGGGCGACGGCGAAGATCGCGTCGAGGACGATCACCCAGACGATGCTCTGCACCACGGTCGAGGTCGTGTGCTCGCCGACGCTGCGCGCATCGCGCGCCACCGCCAGGCCCATGCGGCAGGCGATCAGGGCGATGAAGGCGGCGAACACCGGCGCCTTGGCCAGGCCGACGGCCAGCGCCGTCATCGGCAGCACGGTATGCAGGCGGGCGAGGAAGGCCGCCGGCGAGATGTCGAGCTGCAGGGCGCCGATCAGCATGCCGCCGGCGATGCCGGCGACGTCGCCCACGAACACCAGCAACGGCAGGCCGGCCATGATCGCCACCAGCCGCGGCACCACCAGCACCTGGATCGGCGACAGCCCGAGGGTGCGGATGGCATCGGTTTCCTCCTGCACCTTCATCGAGCCGATCTGCGCGGTGAAGGCGGCGCCGGAGCGACCGGCGACGATCACCGCCACGAGGATCGGCGAGAGCTCGCGGCAGATCGCCAGGCCGACGCCGTCGACGACGAAGATCGTCGCGCCGAAGCGCTGCGCCTGCACGCCGAGCAGGTACGCGAAGACGACGCCGATCAGGAAGGTGACCAGGGCGACGATCGGAATCGCGTCGAGCGTCACGGTCTCGAACTGCGACACCGTTTCCTTGAGACGAAACAGGCGCGGCCGGCGCAGCGCGGCGGCGATCTCGAGCGCGACCTGGCCGAGAAAGGTGACCTGGGCCTGGAGGATGCGCCAGATCCGGATCGTCGCCCGGCCGACGCGCTCCAGCGCCCCGCGATGGCCGGACGGCGCCGCCACCGAAGGCGCGGCCATGCGCTCGCGCACCAGGGTCAGCAGCCGGGAGTGGCCGTCGGCCATGCTGCGCACCTCGACCGTCCCGGCGATGCAGCCGAGCGCCGCCAGGCGGCGCAGCAGGAGGAAGCCGGCCGCGGTGTCGAGCTCCTCGAGCCGGCTGCCGTCGAGGACGCAGTGGTCACCGGCGAGTTTCAGCGCGTCGATCTCCGCGGCGATGCCGGGGACGTGCGACAGCCGCCAGCGTCCCTGCAGGTAGAGGACGTTGGCGCCGTCCTCCAGCGCGGGCGAGATCCATCGTCGCTCCCCCGCCATGGTCGACGCCGGCTCAGCGGCCGGCAGAGACGCCCGGACGGCGGGCCGCGATGGGCGACGAGCGCTGCATGGCCACGAATGTACGGCGATTGCGCGGGACCGCGATTCTCGAGCACGGGCCCGCAGAAGGCCGGCGCCTCCTCAATCGCCCAGCCCGCGCGACACGAAGTGCGGATTCTCGAAGCCGGGCTTGCCGTAGCGGAGCGGCGCGCCCGAGAGCTCCGAGACGCTCCCGCCCGCGGCGCTGAGCACGGCGTGTCCGGCGGCGATGTCCCATTCCATCGTCCGCCCCAGCCGGGGATAGAGGTCGGCTTCGCCGGCGGCCACCACGCACAGCTTCAGGGACGAGCCGGCGCCGCGGATCGAGGCGACCTTGCGCGACCCGAGGTAGGCGTCGAGGGCGGCGGCGTCGCCGTGCGAGCGGCTGGCGACGACGGTCAGGCCGTCGTCGGGGACGGCACGGCAGCGGATCGGACGGCGCCCGGCGTCGTCCTCGACGTAGGCGGTGTCGCCGGCGACACCCGCGTACAGGCGGCCGAGCGCGGGCGCGTAGACCACGCCCAGGACCGGCGCGCCGTTCTCGACGAGGGCGATGTTGACCGTGAACTCGTCGTTCCGGTTGATGAATTCCCTGGTGCCGTCGAGCGGATCGACCAGCCAGAACACCTCGCCGACCTCCGGGGTGCGACCGGCGGCGACCTCCTCCTCGGCGACGATCGGCACCTTCGGCGTGAGCGTCCGCAGGGCCGCGAGGATGAAGGCCTCGGCCCGTTCGTCGGCTTCGGTGACGGGCGAGGCGTCGTCCTTGCGGCGCGCCGCGAAGTCGCTGCGGTAGACCGACATGACCAGTTCGCCGGCGCCCAGGGCGATGACACGAACCTGCTCCAGCAGCATGTTGCGGGACGATGACACGACGATCCTTTCATTGCTCGGGCGACTCCCGGGGCCCCTGGAGTTTAGGCAGCGGACGGGTGCAACATGCATGCCGGACGACGCCTGGCGCGACGCTTGCGTGTGTCAAGCCACATGGTTAGGGGGGACCCGGCAGGCGCGCCAGCGAGTACGCTCGGGCGAGCCGGCGAACCACGCAGTTCCCCGGAGGGAGGTGAGGTCGATGAACAGGGATGATCGTTCTGGACTGGCCGCGCTGTGCGAGCCGGCGCAGCCGGGTGCGCCCGCCGCACCGGTGGTCCTCACGCACCTGCAGCGGCTCGAGGCCGAGAGCATCCACATCATGCGCGAGGTCGCGGCCGAGTGCGAGAAGCCGGTAATGCTCTATTCCGTCGGCAAGGACAGCGCCTGCATGCTGCACCTCGCCAGGAAGGCCTTCTTTCCGTCGCCGCCGCCGTTCCCGCTGCTGCACGTCGACACGACCTGGAAGTTCAAGGCGATGTACGCGATGCGGGAGCGGATGGTCCGCGAGGCGGCGATGGAGCTGCTCGTCTACCAGAACCCCGAGGCCGCCCGGCTCGGCATCAATCCGTTCACCCATGGCTCCCAGCTCCATACCGATATGTGGAAAACGCAGGGCCTGAAGCAGGCGCTCGACCTGCACGGCTTCGATGCGGCCTTCGGCGGCGCCCGGCGCGACGAGGAGAAGTCGCGCGCCAAGGAGCGCATCTTCTCGTTCCGCAGCGCGCAGCACCGTTGGGACCCGAAGTCGCAGCGCCCCGAGCTCTGGCGGCTCTACAACGCGCGCAAGCACCCGGGCGAATCGATGCGCGTGTTCCCGCTGTCGAACTGGACCGAGCTCGACATCTGGCAGTACATCTACCTCGAGAACATCCCGGTCGTGCCGCTCTACCTCGCGGCGATGCGGCCGGTGGTCGACCGCGACGGCACCCTGATCATGGTCGACGACGACCGCATGCCGCTTCGTCCCGGCGAAGTTCCGATGCAGAAGATGGTGCGCTTTCGCACCCTCGGCTGCTATCCGCTGACCGGCGCGGTGGAGTCGACCGCCGACACGCTGCCCGCGGTGATCCAGGAGATGCTGCTCGCCCGGACCTCGGAGCGGCAGGGCCGGATGATCGACCACGACGCCTCGGCGTCGATGGAGAAAAAGAAGCAGGAAGGCTACTTCTAGGAATCGACCCATGTCCGAAGTCTCCGATCTGCTTTCCACCGACATCGAGCAGTACCTTCGCCAGCACGAGACGAAGAGCCTGCTCCGCTTCATCACCTGCGGCAGCGTCGACGACGGCAAGAGCACGCTGATCGGCCGCCTGCTGTTCGAGGCCAAGAGCCTGTTCGAGGACCAGCTCGCCGCGGTCGAGGCCGACTCCAAGCGCTGGGGAACGCAGGGCGACGACATCGACTTCGCGCTCCTTGTCGACGGCCTCGCCGCCGAGCGGGAGCAGGGCATCACGATCGACGTCGCCTACCGCTTCTTCACCACCGACAAGCGCAAGTTCATCGTCGCCGACACCCCGGGCCACGAGCAGTACACCCGCAACATGATCACCGGCGCCTCGACCGCGGACGTCGCCGTGATCCTGATCGACGCGCGAAAGGGAGTGCTGACGCAGACCCGGCGCCACTCTCTGCTGGTCTCGCTGATCGGCATCCGCAAGGTGGTGCTGGCGATCAACAAGATGGACCTCGTCGACTACGCCGAGGAGGTGTTTCGCGACATCGAGGCGTCGTATCGCGAGTTCGCCAAGGGTCTCGGCCTCGAGGACATCACGGCGATACCGCTGTCGGCGCTGCGCGGCGACAACATGCTGGTGCTCAGCGCGAACACTCCCTGGTACGCCGGGCCGACGCTGATGGGTTTCCTCGAGTCGGTCGAGCTCGACGAGACCCGCCGGCAGAAGGAAGTTTTCCGGATGCCGGTGCAGTGGGTGAACCGGCCGGACCTCGACTTCCGCGGCTTCTCCGGGACGATCTCCGGCGGCATGGTCAAGCCGGGCGACGCGATCCGGGCCCAGCCCTCCGGCCGCGAAAGCCGGGTGACGCGCATCGTCACCGCCAACGGCGACCTGCCGATCGCCGTCGCTGGGCAGTCGATCACCCTGACGCTTGCCGACGAGATCGACATCTCGCGCGGCGACGTGATCTCGGCCTGCGCCTCGCCGGCTGAGGTCGCCGACCAGTTCGAGTGCACCGTCGTCTGGATGGCCGAGGAGCCGATGCTTCCCGGCCGGGCCTATCTGCTGAAGATCGGCGCGCTGACGCTCAGCGCCACCCTGGCCGAGCCCAAGTACAGGATCAACGTCAACACCCTCGAGCACCTCGCGGCCAAGCGGCTCGACCTCAACGAGATCGGGGTCTGCAACGTGGCGATGGATCGGTCGGTGCCGTTCGATCCGTACGCCAGCAATCGCGACACCGGCGGCTTCATCCTGATCGACCGGATGACCAACCACACGGTCGGCGCTGGAATGCTGCATTTCGCGCTGCGCCGCTCGCACAACATCCACGTGCAGCCTGTCGACGTGAACAAGGCGGCGCGGGCGGCGCAGAAGCGCCAGCGGCCGGCGGTGCTCTGGTTCACGGGCCTCTCGGGTGCGGGCAAGTCGACGATCGCCAACCTGGTCGACAAGAAGCTGCACGCCCTCGGCCGGCATGCCTATCTCCTCGACGGCGACAACGTCCGCCACGGCCTGTGCCGGGATCTCGGGTTCACCGACGCCGACCGGATCGAGAACATCCGCCGCGTCGCCGAGACCGCCAAGCTGATGGTCGACGCCGGCCTGGTCGTCCTCACTGCCTTCATCTCGCCGTTCCGGGCCGAGCGGGCGATGGCGCGCGAGCTGTTCGCCGACGGCGAGTTCGTCGAGATCCACGTCGATACGCCGCTGGCGGTGGCCGAGCAGCGCGACGTCAAGGGCCTCTACGGCAAGGCGCGCCGCGGCGAGCTCGCCAACTTCACCGGCATCGATTCGCCCTACGAGCCGCCGGAGCAGCCGGAGATCCGGATCGACACCGTGAGCGCGAGCAGCGAAGCGTCGGCCGACCGGGTGATCGCGCGACTGCGCGAGCTGGGATTCATCGCGTGAACGCGAGCCGGCCGGTCGTGGACGTCCGCCACCCGGGGATCGCCCGATGGACGGCCTGAACGTCCTCGCCGGCTTCGGCGTCGGCGCCGTCGTCGGCATGACCGGGGTCGGCGGCGGCGCGCTGATGACGCCGATCCTGGTGCTGGCGTTTGGCGTCGCGCCCGCGGCGGCGGTCGGAACCGACCTGTGGTTCGCCGCCCTGACCAAGATGGTGGGCGGCACCGTCCATCAGCGGCACGATGGCGTCGACTGGCAGGTGTTTCGCCGCTTGTCGCTCGGCAGCCTGCCCGCTGCCGCGCTGACGCTCCTCTGGCTGCACAACACCGGCTCCTCGCAGATCCGCGAAGGCTTCCTGCTGCACGCCCTCGGGGCGGTGTTGCTCCTGACCGCCGTGGCGATGCTGTTTCGCCAGCGCATCCACGCCTTCGGTCGGTCGCTGCGCGGCGCGACGCCCGATCGGTTCAAGCGCGCCCAGCCGGTCCTGACCGTCATCGCCGGGGCGACGCTGGGGGTTCTCGTCACCCTCACCTCGGTCGGCGCCGGCGCCCTGGGCACGGTAATGCTGCTCTACCTCTACCCGTTGCGGATGACGCCGGCGCGGCTCGTAGGCACAGATATAGTGCACGCCATCCCCCTGACGCTGCTGGCGGGGGCCGGACACCTTGCGATGGGCAACGTCGACTTTGGCCTGCTGGGCTTCCTTCTCCTCGGATCGATTCCCGGCGTCCTGCTCGGATCGCTGGTCAGCACCAAGGTGCCGCAGGCCTTCCTGCGCGGCGCCATATCGACGGTGCTCTTCGCCGTGGCGTCGAAGTTGCTGCTCTCCTGATCGCGCCTCCCATTACCTCTACGGATTGCATCGTGTCCAGTAACCATATCGTCTTCATCGTCATGGACAGCTGCCGGTACGACTCGATGTTGGCCGCCGCCACGCCCAACATCGACCGGCTCGGCCAGGCCGAGAAGCGCTACTCCTACGCCTCCTGGACGGCGCCCTCGCACTACGCCTTCACCATGGGCCTGATGCCGCACGCCAGCCCGAAGGACGTGTTCGCCTCCGAGATCTACAAGGAGGAGTTCATGAACTGGAAGGAGCGTACCGGCGCGGCCGAGGTGACCTTCAGCGACTTCCTGCCGGAGATCTCGCTGCCGAAGGTGCTGAGCAAGCTCGGCTATCACACGGTGGCCAAGGTCTCGATGCCGGTGCTCAACAAGTACACCCTGATCAGCAAGCACTTCGACGAGTACAAGCTGATGAGCCACCACAACGATTTCGCGACCATGGTCGAGGAAATGGAATTTCCCGACGACGAGCCGCAATACTATTTCCTCAATCTCGGCGAGACCCACTACCCGTACATGCTCTCGGGCGACGACCTGCCGCACATCTCTGGCGTGCATGGCGCGATCAAGTCGATCGGCAAGGATTCCCCCGAAGGGCCGCAGACGCTCAACGAGGCGTTCAATCCGGAGCAGCTGAAGATGCTGCACAAGCAGCAGATCAAGTGCGTCGAGTACATCGACGGCCTGATCGGCAAGCTGATCGAGAAGGCGCCGAAGGACACCTGGTTCATCGTCACCGCCGACCATGGCGAACTGTTCGGCGAAGATGGCTACTTCGGCCACGGCCCGATCATGCACGAGAAGTGTTTCGAGATTCCGTTCGTCGAAGGTCGGGTGCGCTGAGGTATCGAGTTGCGCTAGGCGGCCGATTCGGGCCGTGGGTTACTGCCGGAGATCCTTTCTTGTGAGATTGCTTGCGTATGCGACGCTGCTGGTCGCGATGACGCTCACCGCCTGCGGCGGTGGCCGGAGTGCGAACCAACCCGCCGGCTCCGACGACCTGAACCTGACCCAGGTCGGCCCGGCGACGATCGCCGCCGGCACGACGGCGACCTTCACCGTCCTGATCGTCAACACCGGCCGGAACGAAGCGACCAACCTGGTCATCACCGAGACGTTGACGGCCGGCTACACGGCCACGGTGACGTGCGTGGCCTCGTTCGGCGCGCTCTGCCCGGCGGCTCTCGGCCCGAACATGACGCTGCCGAGCCTGGCGTCGACCCGGTCGCTGACGCTGACCTACCAGGTGGCGGTGCCGGCGGCCAATCGCGGCAACCTGGTCCACCAGGTCCAGGTCGGCAGCGACGTGGACACCGACGCGTCCGACAACGCGTCGACCGTGACCGCGGTGCTCTTCGACGGGCGCAACGGCCTGTACAAGGCGTACGCGGCAAACGGCCGGGTCTACGACCTGACGATCGACTTCGATGCCCTGATCTACACCATGACGGTCAACGGCGCGCCGGTGCAGAAGGCGTTCGCGGCCGGTGCCGGCGAATACATTGTCGCCGGCACGCAGCGGTTGCGCACCGCCACCGACCTGGTGATCGGCAATCACGATTTCGGCACCGGCCTGCTGCCGTACATCGCGGCCAGGCGGTTCGGCACGACGCTGGTGGACGGCGTCTTCAATCTCGCGACGCGCAACGTCGCCGCCGACGGCAGTGCGACCACCCGGCCGGGCACGGCGCGGATCTCGGGCAACGTGCTCTCGGTCTGCCAGACCGACACCTCGGTGCAGGTGACCCAGAACTGCCCCGTGGTGCTGACGAGCTACATGCTCAGCGTCGCCGGCGACGTCTACACCGGCGTCGACACGAGCAGCGGTGCCGTCATCACCTTCCAGCTGGCCCGCTCGGGCGCGTCGATCATCCTGCTCAGCGCCCTGACCGCGGCCGACGGGACCCAGCAACTTCGGGTCGGCCTGCAGGAGTCGGCCGGGCTGGCCTGGGGCACGCTGTTCGGGCCGACGAACACCGGCGACTGGGTGACCATGGTGCTCGACGCCGCCAACGTGTCGTATGCGGTCCTCGGCGCCACCACCAACGACCAGGCCGGCCTGCAGCGGATTTCGAACTCGGGCCCGTTCGCCATGATGGTCGGCAAGCGCTTCAGCGACAGCGCCGACATCTTCGTGCTGCAGACCGTCCCGCTCGCGATCGTCGTCGGCGCGTTCGACGACACCGCGAGCGGCACCTTCCAGGTGGCGGTGCCGTGAGCACCGGCCGCACCGGCGCGAAGCGGGCGAGCGCCTAGCCGTGGCCGCGCCGCTGTTCCTGCTCGCCCCGCCGAGGTCCTACACCTCGCTGATGAACGCGATGCTCGGTCAGCATCCGCAGGCCTTCGGGCTGCCGGAACTGTGCCTGTTCAACGTCGAGATCCTCGGCCAGATGTGGATCCGCAGCTCCGACGAGATGGGCAGCGACGCCAAGACCCGGCACGGCCTGCTGCGCGCCGTGGCCGAGATCTACGCCGGCGAGCAGACGATGCATAGCGTGCGCATGGCCGAGCACTGGTGCGCGGCGCGGCAGAACCACAGCGTCGCCTCGGTCTACCAGGAGCTGGTCGAGAAGATCGATCCGCTGGTGGCGGTGGAGAAAAGCCCGGCCTACACGGTCGACGTGAAGCGGATGCGGGCGATCTACCGGGCCTTCCCCGATGCCCGCTTCCTGCACCTGACGCGCCATCCGGTCGGACAGTGCAAGTCGGTGATGAGCCTGTACGACGGCACCTTTGCCCTCTTCGTCAACTCGATCGAGTTCCAGGCCGATCGCGCCGTGGTCGAGCCGCAATACGCCTGGCACGACTTCAACATCAACATCCTCAACTTCCTCGACTCGGTGCCGCCCGATCAGCACATGCGGGTGCGCGGCGAGGACATGATGAGCGATCCGCCCGAATACCTCGGCCGGATCTGCCGCTGGCTCGGCCTGCGCCACGACGCCGACGCGATCGAGCAGATGATGCATCCCGAGCGCTCCCCCTTCGCCTGCTTCGGCCCGCTCGACGCCCTGTTCGGCAACGACCCCAATTTCCTGTCCGGTCCGACCTTCAGGCCGCACAAGGTGAAGATGCCGCCGCTCGACAAGCCGGTGCCTTGGCGTGAGGACGGCGCCGGGCTGAAGCCGGAAGTCGTCGCGCTGGCGCGCGAGCTCGGGTACTGAGCCGGCAACGCCATTTCGGAGACGAGCATGAGCGAACCCCTCGACGCCAGGCAGGAAGGCAAGCGCGCGAAGATCGGACCGATCGACGGCGATCCGGTATCCACCCATCCCGACCTCGACAAACTGAGCCCGTACCAGCGCGGCCTGCGCGAGGCTCTGCTGCGCGAGTTCAAGGCGCGCAAGGTCAAGAAGTTCGTCGAGAAGCAGGTCAAGTACATCAACGGCAATCGCCAGGTTGCCGAAGAAATCAAGATCCTCTTCGACGAGCACGGTCAGCCGCCGGCGAACGCGCCGATGGAAGACATCATTGCCGAGCGCCGCCATCTCGAGCACCAGATCAAGTGGTTCGAGGCCATGCTGCTGGAGCTGCAGACGCGGCTCTTGCGGGTCCGCGAAATCGAGGCGCTCGCCCTCGACGTTCTCGAGCACTCGCCCGAGGCATGATGCGCCGCCTGCCGCCCGCCGGGCGCCGATCGGCGCTCTGCCTGGCCGTCTGCGGCCTGCTGTCGGCGTGCGCCCCGATCGGCCCCGACTACCAGCGTCCGGCGGTACCCGTGCCGGCGCAGTGGCAGCCGGCACCGGTGGTCGCCGAGCAGCCGTCCCCCGGCCCGGCGGTGCTGGTCGACTCGGCCTGGTGGTCGGCGTTCGGCGATCCGCAGCTCGATGTTCTGATCCGGATCGCCCTCGAGGAGAACAAGGACCTGCGGATCGCCGCCCTGCGCGTCGAGCAGTACAACGCCCAGCTCCAGGTCGCGTACGCGGCCGGGCAGCCCCAGGCCAGCGCGTATGCGCAGCGCAGCCGCGACGCGGTCAGCCAGAACCGCTTCATCCCGCTGGTCAATGGCGCCTATCCCGTCGGCAACGTCTACGAGATGGGCGGCAACGTCAGCTGGGAGATCGATTTCTGGGGACGGGTGCGCCGCGCCAACGAATCTGCGCTCGCCGATCTGGTCGCGACCGAGGAAGACCGCCGGGCGCTGGTGCTGACCCTGGTGTCGAACGTCGCTTCCTCGTACGTGAGCCTGCTCGGCCTCGACCGGGAGCTCCAGCTGAATCGGCTCGCGGCAGCGGGCCGCCACGAGTCCGTACAGCTGCTGGGCAAGAAGCTCGAAGGCGGCGGCATCGGCGAGCAGCCTTACCTCAAGGCGAAGGCCGAGTACGAGGAAGCCCTCGCCGAGTTGACAGTGAAGGAAGCGGAGATCACCGTTCTCGAGCATGCGCTCAGCTCGCTGCTCGGGCGCAATCCAGGGCCGATCGCGCGCGGCAAGCCGCTGGTGGCGCTGACCCTGCCGCCCATCCCCGAGGGGCTGCCGGCCGACCTGCTGGTTCAGCGCCCGGACGTGCGCAAGGCGGAGCAAGAGCTGGTATCGGCAAACGCCCGGATCGGCGTTGTCAAGTCGCAGTACTTTCCGACCATCTCCCTGACGGCGCAATACGGATTCGCCAGCGCCGAGCTCAACAAGCTGCTGCAGTCCTCTTCCAACGTCAGCAGCTTCGGCGTCAACCTGCTCGGGCCGGTCTTCACCGGCGGGCGGGTCGCCGGCCAGGTGCGTGAGGCCGAGGCGATCCAGCAGCAGAAGGCGATGGCCTTCGTGCTGAGCGTGCAGACGGCATTGCGCGAGGTCGAGGACGCACTCGTCCAGCACCGCCAGACCTGGCAGCGTTCGGCGATCCGGACGCGCCAGCTCGAGGCCCTGCGCGCCCACGGCGCGAGTGCGCTGAAGCGCTACGAGGGAGGCCGCAGCAGCTACCTCGAGGTCCTCGACGCCGATCGCAGCACCTATGTGGGCGAGATCCAGCAGAACCAGACGCGTCGCGACCAGTACATCGCGCTGATTTCGGTCTACAAGGCCATGGGAGGCGGCTGGGGCATCGCCGACTCCCCGCTGGCGGCACCCTCCGCGAAGGCGCAGACACCATGAGCGAATCCAAGAAGGTGGCGCTTCCCGCTTACCTGCCGCGCCGGCTGCAGGCGTTTCGCATCGTCCAGGGTGACACCACCTCGTATCTGCTGCGCGACAAGCTGGTCGACAAGACGCACGATCTCGAGCCGTGGCAGTTCTTCGTGCTCGAGGTCCTGCCGGGCTGCGAGACCATTGTCAAGCTGCTCTCGGTGTTCGAGGACCGTTTCGGCCGCCAGCTCAGCGAAGCCGAGGTGATGAAGTTCTTCGGCTGGCTGGCCGACAACAAGCTGCTCGAGGAGGAAAGCGCTTCGCATCCCCTGCTCAAGCCGTTCAGCAAGCAGAGCTACGCGCTCGAGCAGGGGCTGATCAAGCCGAAGTCGTTCGAGGAGCTGGCGACGATGATGGCGCCCGCGACGACGATGCCGGCCGCGGCGATCGCTGCCGCAACCGGCGGCGGCGACAAGGAGGGCATCCCCGAGGACGCCACGCTCGCCGCTGGCGTCAACGAGGCCGAGAACCTCGACCCGCGCTCCGCGGGGCGCGCCTGGAAGCTGTTCGAGATCAAGCGGATGCTGGCGGTGCTGATGCCGCTGGTGTCGCCGTTGAAGTGGGTCGTCTACCTGCTGCCCTTCCTCGGGCTTTCGGCCCTGATCCTGGTCGTTCGCTACGCGCCGCTCGCCTCCCAGGACCTGTCGACGCTGCACGACCTGACGAGCCTGGCGACGCATGCCCTTGTCAGCCTGTTCGCGATCAACATCTTCGCGGTGCTGACGCAGGCCTTCATCGCCCAGGCGTTTCGCGCCAGCGTCGGCCCGCTGAGCATCGGCCTTCGCTTCGGCTTCTTCCCGCGCTTCACGGTGCGCATCCGCCATACCGAGCAGCTGAGCCGGCGCGAGCGCATATGGCTGCACGCCGGGCCTCTGCTGATGCGCGTGCTTCTGTTCAGCGTCGGCTTGCTCGTCTGGTACAACACCCGTGACACGCACGCCACCCTGTCCCGCGCCGGACTGTCGATCGCCTTCATCTGCGGCATCAACATCCTGCTCGAGGGCGGCAACCCGCTGGTCAAGGGCAACGGCTACCACCTGCTCGCCGCCTTCATGAACGAGCCGTACCTGCGCGGCAAGTCGTACAAGGCGTTCATGGCGAAGCTGCGCGGCGGCTCGGCGAGCGAAGCCGAGAGCAGCGTGCTCGTGACCTACGCACTGGCGAACTTCCTGTACGCCTTCCTGGTGGTCGCGGTCATCGTCATGATCGTCACCAAGTTCCTGGTCGAGCTGAAGATCGGCGGCGCGACCGTCATCCTGGCGCTCGTGCTCCTCGGCTACCTGCTGATGCGAACTGCGCAACGATTCAGCCGGATCTCCACCGCCTACGAGCGCTCGGTCCAGTTCGACCGCTGGCGCCGGCGCGCGATGCCGGCCGAAGGCGGCGAAGCCAAGCAGGTCGAGACGCAGACCAGCCGGACCGCGGTCTATGTCCGCACCGCGGTCGTCCTCAGTCTGCTGCTGCTCCTGTTCCTGCCCTACCCGTACGACGCCGGCGGCAACTTCGACATCTACCCGAGCGATCGCCAGGTGATTACCACCGACGTCTCGGGGATCGTCGAGGAGGTCAACTTCGTCGGCAGCGAGTCGGTCAAGAAGGGCGTCGTGATCGCCCGCATCGCCTCGACCGACCTGAAGTCGGAGATCAACGTCATCAACGCCCGGATCGCCGAGCAGGAGGCGGTGATCAAGGATCTGCGGGCGCGGCCGAAGAAGGAAGAGGTGGCCGTCGTCGAGCGGGCGCTCGACGTCGCCAGGAAGCGTGAGCAGTTCAGCCGCGAGCGCGTGCCGCGGCTGGAGCGCCTGTACAAGGATCGCACCATCTCCTTCGAGGAATTCGACACCGCGCGCCGCGACTACGAGGTCGATGTCGACGAGGTCGCCAAACGCGCGGCCGACCTGGCACTGGTCAAGGTCGGCACCACCCCGGACAAGATCGCCGCCGAGAACGCCAAGCTCGACTCGCTGATGCAGGAGCGCGCGACCCTCAACGGCAAGGTCGACCGCACCACGCTGCGCATGCCGTTCGACGGCAACATCCTGACCCTGCACCTGAACGAGCGGCTCAACAGCGTCATGGACAAGGGCCAGCCGTTCGCCACGGTGGAGGACACGCGCTCGGTGACGGCCGAAATCCACGTGCCCGAGTCCGACATCGGCTATGTCGCGATCGGCGCGCCGATCCGCGCGAAGCCGACGGCCTACTTCGACCGCGAATTCGTCGGCAAGGTGCAGATGCTCGATCGCAACGTCACGACCAAGCCGTTCGGCAACGTCGTCAAGGTCATCGCCGTGATCGACAATCCCAAGGGCGAGCTCAAGACCGGGATGACCGGCTACGCCAAGATCGGTGGAACGACGATGCCGGTCTGGAAGGCGTTCTCGCTGGCGCTGGTCCGCTTCGTCAACGTCCAGGTCTGGTCCTGGATACCTTGAGGAAATGGGTTCGGGGCGCCTTCCCCTTCAAGGCCTGAGCGGCCCGAGCCCCAGGTCGACACGCCACACGCCGTCGTTGACGGCCGGGTTCGCTTCGGTCTCCGGCACGAGCCGGTTGTAGTACATGAACGGCCCCTGCGCCGTGACGTAGTACTCCGGATCCAGTCGCAACCGCGGCGTGGAGGTGGCGTTGGTCAGCAACCGTGAGTCCAGGCGCAGCGGATCGACGCCGCTGATCGCGAGCTGGTTCGGAATCGTGCGGTCGAAGAATGCCGCGGCCGAGCTCACCGTGGCGAAGATATAGGAGCGCCCATTGTGGGTGAAGACTTCGGGTGAGAAGAAGAAGGGCAGGGCGGCGGGAGCGTCGATCGTCTTGACGATGGTCCAGCGCATGACCCGGTCGGCACCCGGGAGCTTGCGGTACACGAGGATCTGCCTGCGCTCCTTCACCATCGTGAAGAACACATATTCGTTGTTGAATTCCGGCGCCCGCCACATCATCCCGCCGAGCACGCCCTTTGGATTGAAGGTGAGTTGCTCGAGCTCGCCGCTGTCGATGTCGTAGGTGTAAATCTGATCGCGAAGGACCAGCGGATCGTTGGGGTCGTGGCCCTGGAACAGGATCTTGTGCGTGTCCGGGACCCAGCGGCGAGAGTTGCCATCGGTCAGATGGCTGATCGGAAGCTCGTGCTCGGTGTTGATCTCGGACAGTTTGCGCCAGTACAACCTTCCCTTCGGCGCGGAGACGTAGTTGATGTAGACGTCCGGGTCGGACGGGTTCTTGGTGGCATCCGGGGAGGCGCGGCCCGTTGCACCCGACAGGATGTTGATCGTCCAGGCTCCGTTGACCATCGTCGCGATGCCCACCACGGCGGTTCTGTCACTGTGTGGCTGGCCCGGCAGGTATTGGGTGTAGACAAAGCCGGAACCGGATGCCGAGTCGAACCATTCCGGACCGTTGCCGAAGTCGGTCGGGGCCGTCGCATTGGTGTCGAGCAACAGGCCGCGGCCGTCGGACGGGATGTAGTTGCCGGTCTGCGGGTCGATCTGCCCGACCCAGAGATTGTTCCCGGCGTCGGAGAAGACGAAGCGCGAGTTTCCCGCGCCGAAGTTGCAGGTGACGCAAGGCACGCCGTTTCTGCCCGAGTCGTACTCGTTGTCGGGAATCGCGGCGGTCGTCACCTGCACTTCCGGCGCGGGCGACTGGCTCTGCGCGAACGACAACGACACCGCCATCCCGAAGATCGCTGACAACCAGGACACTGCGCGTGCGGACCGCCAGTGGCCCTTCTTCTTCAGATTCACGTTCATCCCGGCATCCCGTCGTTGACCACGGGCATCGTAGCAAGATCGGCGCCTCTGCCAGCCACCCGGAGGTGCAGGAAGCGCTGGAACCGGGGCCCGAGACAGGGAAGTCCGCGGGTGGGGGCAGAGCAGCGGCGCTTACGGCAACGCGCTATTGAGCGACGCCGGTGACCCAGGCCTTGCGAACCAGGCGACCGCAATAGACCGAATCGAGCGCGCCGGCCGATTCCATGCGCGCAACCATGCCGTAGTAGGTTCTGGACGCGTCGATCCAGGGATAGAAGCCGAACGCGCCGGGGCTGCTGAAAGCGCCATCTCCGACCGCCGGGTCGTCCTCGACCCAGTGTCCGATCGAGTAGTGCCAGCTTTCCGCCAACGGAATGGGTCCGATGACCGCTGTCGCGCAGGTCAGCGGATTGGTACACACCGGATGAGCGCCCAGCATCGAACCCATCCGAAGCTGGCCCGTCAGCATCTTCCGCAGCACGAGCGCATAGGCCGACGGCGTTAAGTAGGCGCCCCCCGCCAGCTGGGGCTGCGAGTACCCCAGGACAACGTCGGCTCCCAACTGCGATCGCATCTCGGCGCTCAACATCGCGTTGTTCATGTCGCCCAGGCCCAGGAGCACGGCATGCTTTTCCATGTGCCCGCCGTTGTAGAAGAACCTGCCGTCGTTGGCCGCGGTGTAGTCGCCATTGCCTTGATAGGCATCGCACTGCGCGACCGTCTGGTCCGGTTGGCACTCCAGGAGGTTGGTGTAGCCGCTCTGGAAGTTCAGGAATTTGTCGTCTTCTGTCGTCAGCGCCCCGGCGCGCCTTTGAGCGACGTAGCTTCCGTAGAGCCACTTCGAAGCGGAAGCGATGCTCATCAGGGAATTCGCCGTGTACACGGTGGCGCTGGAACTGGAATTCACCGAGCCGGAAGCCAAGGCGGCCGACCGGTCGCCGATCTCCCAGTAGAAGGGCCGAATGGCCGTGCAGAGGTTGTTGCTCTGTGCAGTGGCTGTTGCGGCTTGGATGCGTTGCTGATCCGTCACGAGGCCCGGCGGATTCGGGCCGCCGTTGTTCGAGCTCGAGTCGCCGCCACCGCCGCAGGCGGCGACGACAAGGCCAGCGAACAGCAGGGCAAGGATGTCAGGAAGGGTTCTGTTCATGGCCCGCGAATGCGAAGGTGGAATGACTGACGAGCGGCGCGGCGCAGGTCTATGCGGCAGGTTGCCGCTGCGCTAAGCTCGATGCACAAGACAGTCTGACATTCTAGGACGACCTGCTCTGTGCGTGGCCTTGCCACCTCGTAAAGGAGTGTGCGAGGGGGAAAGAAGGGTGACGCGTGTCATTACAAGGTATGCGGAAGCGAAGCGCCTGGCCGGCGATCGAGTCCTGAAGCGGGTCCGATGACGGATTCCGCATGAACCGCCTCGGCATCCGCCCGGGCCTTCGCCGCAGCGACTTCAGGCGGGTCGCCCAGGGAGGCTTCGGCGACGGTCTGAACGCCTATGCGCATTCGATGGCATGGTTCGATGGGCACCTGTACGTCGGCACCACCCGCGGCAACTTCCCGTTCATGAAAGCGCGGCTGCCGATCGGCATGGACGTCTGGCCGGTGGAGTGCCCGGAGGTTCCGTTCGACCTGGACATGCGCGCCGAGATCTGGCGCTACGCTCCGCGCGACGATCGCTGGGAGCGGGTGTTCAAGGCGCCGACGATCATCGGCAGCCATGGCAAGCCGATCCCGCGCGAGCTCGGCCTGCGCGGCATGGTGGTCTACGACGGCCGCGCCGATCAGCCGCCGGCCCTTTTCGTGACGACCTGGTCGCCGGCCCGCGGCCCGGGGCCGCTGGTGCTGCGCTCGGAAGACGGCAGGCGCTTCGAGCCGACCTGCGAGCCGGGCCTGACCGGTCTGCCGGTGACGACCATCCGCACCATCACCCAGTTCAAGGGCCGCATGTTCACCACGCCCGCCGGCTCGCGCGGCGGCAACCCGAACGTCTCGGCACACTCGGTGGTCTACGAAAGCAGCGACCCGGCCCACGGTGGCTGGGAGCCGGTGTGCGACTTCGGCTTCGGCGATCCGAACAACAAGACGATCTTCGAGATGGTCGGCTTCGGAGACCACCTCTATGTCGGCACCCTCAATCTCGAGGGCTACCAGATCTGGCGCAGCACCTGCGAAGGCGAGCGGCCGTACGTCTTCGAAAAAGTGATCGACAAAGGCGCGTATCGCGGCCGGCTCAACCAGTGCGCCCTCAGCATGGCGACCTTCAAGGGCGCGCTCTACGTCGGCAGCGGCATCCAGGGCGGCGGCGTCGACACCCAGAACAAGATCGGCCCGGCGCCTCCGGAGCTGATCCGCATCCACCCGGACGGCAACTGGGACCTGCTCGTTGGCGACAGTCGCGACACTCCCGACGGGCGCAAGGAGTGCCTGTCGGGCTATCTGCCGGGCTTCGACAACTTCTTCAACGGCTACTTCTGGCGCCTCTGCGAGCATGAGGGCTGGCTCTACGTCAGCACCTTCGAGTGGACCTCGATCCTCGGCTACGCCAACCGGCGGAAGTGGCCACAGGCGTTCACGAACATCATCAATTACGTCGACCCGCAGACGATCCTCGACAACCAATCCGGCTTCGACCTCTATCGCAGCCACGACGGCGAGAACTGGGTGCCGGTCACGACCAACGGCATGGACAACCCGTACAACATGGGCCTGCGCACCATGGTGTCCTCGCCGCACGGCCTGTTCCTCGGCACCGCCAATCCCTTCGGTCCGAAGGTCATGCCGCTCGGCGGCGATCGCTACGTGCCGAATCCGCGCGGCGGCTGCGAAATCCACTTCGCACCTGGCCGGCGCGATTAGCGATGCGCCCGTTGCGCGCCTTGGTAGCGCTGATGCGCGGCAGGGAAGGGGACACGTCGGCGCTTCCGGCAGGCGCCCGCGTCGAGCGGGATCTCGCCTACGGCACGGAGCCCGCGCAGTGCCTCGATGTCTATCTGCCCGCCGGGCCGCCGACGGGAGCGATCCTGGCCATCGTCCATGGCGGCGCGTGGGCGATAGGCGACAAGGCCAACCCCGGGGTGGTCGACGCCAAGGCAGCGCACTGGTTGCCGTCGGGAATCGTCGTCGTTTCCATCAACTATCGGCTGCTGCCACGCGCCGGCGTGCTGCAGCAGGTGGGCGACGTGGCGCGGGCGGTTGCCTTCGTGCAGAAGCGCGCCGCCGGGTGGCAGGCCGACTCGGCCCGTCTGGTCCTGGTCGGCCACTCGACCGGCGCCCACCTGGTGGCCCTGCTCGCCGCCGATCCATCGCTGGCCGAGGGCGCCGCGCCCTGGCTGGCGACGATCCTGCTCGACAGCGCGGCGCTCGACGTGGTGGCGATCATGCGCGGGCCGCATCGGCCCTTGTACGACCGCGCGTTCGGCGACGCCGAGTCCGGCTGGCAGGCGTTGTCTCCGTTGCATCGGCTGCGGGCGAATCCGGCACCGCTCTTGCTGGTCCATTCGGACCGGCGGCAGGATGCGGCCGGCGCGTCGCAACGGTTCGCCGCTGCCGTGCTGGCGCGGGGCGGTCGCGCGGAGGTGCATGAAGTGGCGCTGTCCCACGCCGAGATCAACGCCCAGCTCGGGCTGAGCAATGCGTACACCGAGCGGGTCGATGCCTTCCTGAAGACGGTGGGCGTGCCATGAGGCTGCGGCGTGGACCGGCGGTCCTTCTGCTCGCCATTGTCGTTGGCAGTGCGATTCCCGAGGCCGGCGCGCAGTCGCTGCTCGAGGCGCTGCGGGCTCGACGCGATCAAGGCCAGGTCACGCAGGCACAGCGTCCCGCAGGCGCCGAGCTCGGGAGCGGAGACAGTCCGGGCGGCAAGTTCGCCCTACCGGCGGGGGCGCGCGCCGAGCGCGACCTCGCCTACGGCCCGGCGCCCGAGCAAAGGCTTGACGTCTACATCCCGGAAGGCGCGAACAATGCGCCGATCCTCGTGATGGTCCACGGCGGTGCCTGGATGCTCGGTGATAAAGGCAACCCGGGCGTGGTTGCGAACAAGCTGAAACACTGGTTACCGCGCGGCTACATCGTCGTCTCGCCGAACTACCGCATGGCCGGACAGCCCAATCCGCTCAACCAGACGGAGGATGTCGGCCGCGCCCTGGCCTTCGTGCAGGCGAACGCGGCCTCCTGGGGCGGCGACGGATCCCGGATCGTGCTGATGGGGCACTCCTCCGGTGCGCATCTCGCGGCCTTGCTGACGGCGGCGCCTGCCGTGGCCGCCCGGTCCGGGGCGAAGCCGTGGCTCGGGACCGTCTCGCTCGACAGCGCCGCCCTCGATCTGGTCGAACTCATGAACGCGCGTCATGCGCGGTTCTACGACCGCGTGTTCGGCGCCGAGCCGGGGCGCTGGGCCGAGGTATCGCCGCTGCACCAGCTGACGGTACGGCCGGTGCCGATGCTGATTGTCTGCGCCAGCCGGCGTGACGATTCCTGCGCTGCGGCGCGTCGCTTCGCCGCCAAGGCGGTCTCCCTGGGTGGCCGGGCGACGGCGTTGCCGATCGACCTCGGTCACGGCGAGATCAACAGCGAACTGGGCCGATCGGCCAGCTACACCGCCTCCGTCGATGCGTTTCTCCGCTCCTTGGGGCTGCCCTGAGCGACGGCGCGGCCGCTCGATGCCGGCGACACACTCCCGTCAAGCTCTTGTCCGAAGATGCGCCGTCAGGTCCGGCGGAAGCGAGAACAGGGGCGCCTGCCACGGATCTTCGCAAAGCGCCGTCCCCTGATCAGAGGGTGTTACTGGCTTGAGCCTTGCTTGACAATGCTTTACACACCGGCTCGCGCACGGGTTCAGAGGTAGGGAGTTCGTTCAGATCGTTGGCGTCGGAGCGCATTTTCGCTCCGGCGTTCCCGCCCTTTTCCCTGGCTCCGCCGCAGGAGAGGGCAATGCCTGATTTCGTCAAGTTCGTCCTGGCCCCGGCCGGGCTTCGCGGCGCCTCGCTGGCGATCGCCGGATCGCGGGCCGGTGGCGTCGGCGTGCTCAACGCCGAACTGACGGACGACTTCGCTTCGGTCCTGCGCGGCCTCGCCAGCCTCGCTACCCACGCCCGCGGCCGCTTCGGCCTGAAGCTCGATCGCCTCGAGGCGGAGCAGGCCGAGGCGCTCCGGCCGTTCGCGGCCCGCGGCCTCGGCTGGCTGATCCTCGATCTCGAGTGCGTGTCGTGCGCTGATGCCATCGGCGACCTGCGCCGTGCCGGAGTCAAGGTGCTGGCCGAGGTGCGCACGCCCGACGCGGGCGGTGCGCCGCTGGACCTCGTCGACGGGCTGCTGCTCAAGGGCAACGAGGCTGGCGGCTTCGTCGGCGAGGACAGCAGCTTCATCCTCCTGCAGAAGTGGCTGGGACGGACCGACCTGCCGCTCTACCTGCGCGGCGGTCTCACGCCGCACGTCGCAGCAGCCTGCAGCGCGGTCGGGGTCGCGGGCGGCATGCTCGACAGCCAGCTTCTCCTCATGGACGAGGTGGAGCTGCCGGACGGTTTGCGCACGCTGCTCGGCAACCTCTCGGGCAGCGAGACGGTCGCGGTCGGCGACGGCGAGTGCGGCGAGTACTTCCGGATCCTGGTTCGTCCAGGCCATGCTGCCGCGCGCTCGCTGGTCACGCGCGGCGATGGCCTCGGCTTCGCCGGGCTGCGGCCGCTGGTCGCCGCCGAAGCGATGGGCTGGAACGATCCCGCCACCGGCCTCCTGCCGATCGGCCAGGACGCCTGTTTCGCGGCCCCTTGGCGAAAGCAGTACCACCATGTCGCGGCCGTCCTGCAGGCGATCGACAACGCAATCGAAGGGCACCTGCGCACCGCGGTCGAGGCGCGACCGATCTTCGAAGACGCGCCGCTGGCGCGATCCCTGAAGCTGCGCCTGCCGATCGTGCAGGGGCCGATGACCCGGGTCTCCGACAGCGCCCAGTTCGCTGCGGCGGTTTCCGACGGCGGTGCGTTGCCCATGGTCGCCTTTGCGCTGCTCAAGGGCGCGCCCCTCGACCGCCTGCTGGCGGAGACCAGCAAGCTGCTCGGCGACCGCCCCTGGGGCATCGGCCTCCTCGGCTTTGCACCGCAGGCGCTGCTCGACGAGCAGCTCGCCAGCGCCACTGCCTTCGGCCCGAGCTACGCGATCATCGCCGGCGGTCGTCCCGACCAGGCGGTGCGGCTCGAGGCGGCCGGCGTGCCGACCTTCCTCCACGTGCCGTCGGCGAATCTGATTCCGCTGTTCCTCCAGGAAGGCGCGCGCCGCTTCATCTTCGAAGGCCGCGAATGCGGCGGCCACATCGGCCCGCTCAGCAGCTTCGTGCTCTGGAGCGCGATGGTCGATCGCCTGACGGCGGAGCTGGCGAAGAACACGGTCCCGGGCAGCGAGATCGATCTGCTGTTTGCCGGCGGCATCCACGACGCGGCGTCCTCGGCGATGGTGCAGGTGCTGGTCGCGCCTCTGGTCGCGCGCGGCGCCCGAGTCGGCATCCTCATGGGCAGCGCCTACCTTTTCACCGAAGAGATCGTTGCCAGCGGGGCGATCGTCCCGCAGTTCCAGAAGGAAGTGATCGACTGCGAGCGCACCGTCAACCTCGAGTCGGGTCCGGGCCATGCCAGCCGCTGTGCCTACACGCCCTTCGCCCAGGAGTTCTTCCGGACCCGGATCGAGCATCGCGAGAACGGCATGCCGGCCGACGAAAGCCGGGCGATCCTCGACGACCTGATCCTCGGGCGCCTCCGCATCGCCTCGAAGGGGCGCACGCGGCGCGGCCTGAATGCCGAGCTCGAGTCGCTTTCCGCCGCCGCCCAGCGGGCCGAAGGCATGTACATGCTCGGCCAGGTGGCGACCCTGCGCTCGCAGGTGACGCGGATCGAGGCGCTGCATCGCGAGGTCAGCGACGGCGCGGCCGCGCTGCTGCAGGACCGGCTCGACGCGGTCGAGGCGCCGGCGCTGGCGGCCGACGCGCCGGCCGACGTCGCGATCGTCGGCATCGCCAGCGTCCTGCCCAAGTCGAATTCGACTCGCGAGTACTGGCAGAACATCCTCGACAAGGTCGACGCGATCACCGAGATCCCGTCGCACCGCTGGGACTGGCGCCTCTACTTCGACGCCGATCGCACCGCCAAGGACAAGATCTATTCGAAGTGGGGCGGCTTCCTCGACGACATGGTGTTCGACCCGATGCGCTACGGCATGCCGCCGAAGTCGATCGCCTCGGTCGACCCGATGCAGCTGATGGCGCTCGAAGTCGCGCGGCAGACGATCGAGGACGCCGGCTATCACGAGAAGACCTTCGACCGCGAACGGGCCTCGGTGATCGTCGGCGCCAGCGGCGGCACCGGTGACGTCGGTTCGCAGTACGGGCTGCGCTCGGAGCTGCCGCGCTTCAGCGGCGCGCTCCCGGCCGACGTGGCCGATCGGCTGCCCGAGTGGACCGAGGATTCCTTCGCCGGGATCCTGCTCAACGTCATCGCCGGGCGGGTCGCCAACCGACTCAACTTCGGCGGCGTCAACTTCACCACCGACGCGGCCTGCGCCTCGTCGCTGGCGGCGATCTACCAGGGCGTCACCGAGCTGGTGGCGGGCCGCAGCGACTTCGTCGTCGCCGGCGGCGTCGACACGGTGCAGGGCCCGTTCGGCTACCTCTGCTTCAGCAAGACGCAGGCGCTGTCGCCACGCGGCTGCTGCTCGACCTTCGATGCGTCGGGCGACGGCATCGTCATCTCCGAAGGCATCGCCATGGTGGCGCTCAAGCGCCTGGCCGATGCGGAGCGCGACGGCGACCGGATCTATGCGGTGATCAAGGGCGTCGGCGGCGGCAGCGACGGCAATGCCAAGGGCCTGACGGCGCCGCTGCCCGCGGGCCAGCTTCGGGCGATGCGCCGCGCCTACGAGATGGCCGGGTTCGGTCCCGCGAGCGTCGGCCTGTTCGAGGCGCACGGCACCGGCACCGTCGCCGGCGACAGCGCCGAGCTGCAAAGCACGACGGAGCTCATCGGCATGGTCGGGGTCGCGCCGCGCCAGGCGGCGATCGGCTCGGTCAAGACGATGATCGGCCATACCAAGGCCACCGCCGGCATCGCCGGGCTGATCAAGGCGGCGCTGGCCCTGCACCATCGGGTGCTGCCGCCGCACCGCGGCGTCGACAAGCCCAATCCGATCCTGACGGCGCCCAGCAGCCCGCTCTACCTGCTCGATCAGCCGACGCCGTGGCTGGACCCTGGAGACGCGCCGCGCCGGGCAGCGGCAAGCGCGTTCGGCTTCGGCGGCACCAATTTCCATGTCGTGATGGAAGAGTATCGGGGCGAGTTCCGCAAGAGCCGGCGCGCGGCCGTCACCGAGCGCTGGCCCGCCGAGCTGCTGCTCTGGAGCGACGCCGACCCCGCCACGCTGGTCGCTCGGCTCGAGGGCCTGCGCTCCGGCCTCGAGCGTCATCCCGGCATGCTCCTTCGCGACCTCGCCGCCAGTCTGGCGGCCCGCTGGAGCGCCGACCGCGAAACGGTGGCGATCGTCGCCAAGGACCGGGCCGACCTGGTGCACAAGCTCGACCTGGCGCTGGCTCGCCTCGGCGGCGATGCCCGGCCGCTGCCGCCCGGTGTCCACCACGGCGTCCGCACCGATGCGCCCGGCAAGCTTGCCGTGCTCTTCCCGGGGCAGGGGTCCCAGTACACCGGCATGCTGCGCGAGCTGGCGCTGCATTTCCCGATCTGTGCCGAGACGCTGTCCGAGGCTGACGCGCTGCTTCGTGCGCCATTCGCCCAGCGCTTCGGCGACGCGGCACGGCTCAGCCGCTTCGTCTTCCCGCGCGCCGCCTACAGCGAGGACGACAAGGTCCGGGCCCGCCAGGAGCTGACCGCGACCGACGTCGCCCAGCCCGCCCTCGGTGCGGTCGAGGTGGCGATGTTCCGGCTGGTGCAGGCGCTCGGCATCGCACCCGACATGCTCGCCGGCCACAGCTACGGCGAGTTCGTCGCCCTGTTCGCCGGCGGCGCGATCGACTTCGACGCCCTGATGACGCTCTCGGCGGCGCGCGGCCGCTTCATCGTCGACGCCGCCCGCGCCGAAGGCGCCGAGCTCGGCACGATGGCCGCGGTGCAGGCGCCGCGCGAGGCGGTGGAGGCGGCGATCGCCGACATCGACGGCGTGCTCATCGCCAACCACAACGCGCCGATGCAAAGCATCGTCTCCGGCTCGCGGGCCGGCATCGCCACCGCTTCGGCGCAGCTCGCGAAGGCCGGCTACGACGTCACCGAGATTCCGGTCGCCGCGGCCTTCCATTCGGGCCTGGTCAAGCCGGCGCAGCGCGAGCTCGCCGCGCTGATCGACGCGACGCCGTGGAAGCCGGTTCGCGTTCCGGTCTACTCGAACACCACCGCCCGACCGCATGCCGCCGACGTCGCCAAGACGCGCAAGCAGATGGCCGAGCACCTGGTGCGGCCGGTCGAGTTCGTCTCCGAGATCGAGGCGATGTACCAGGATGGCGCCCGCGTCTTCCTCGAGGTCGGCCCGAAGGCGGTGCTCAGCCGGCTGACCGACAAGATCCTGGCCGAGCGCCCGCATCAGGCGATCTCCATCGACGACGGCGGCGGCCTCGCCGGCCTGCTCGGCGCCCTCGGGCAGCTCGCCTGTGCCGGCGTCGCCGTCGACCTGCGACCGCTGTTCGATCGCCGCGCCTGTCGCATCGGCAATCCGGAGCGGCTCGAATCGCTGGTTCCTGCGGCCGCAATGCCCAAGCATGCCTGGCTGCTCAACGGCAGCTATGCGCGTCGTGCCGACGAGCCGCAGCGACAGATCGGCGTGACGCTCGAGCAAGCCAGCGCTCAGCAACCTGCGCCGTCGATCGAGCCGCCCCGGGCGGCTCCGGTCGCGGCATCGTCCGTGCGGCAGGACAGCGCCGCCACGACTTTCGCCGAGGCGCTTCCCGCGTCCCGGCTCCGCGGCTCGGCCACGACCCGAGCCCTGCCGTTCACGCATTCAAGCAAGGAGAGCAGGATGGATCAGCGACGAGGCCCGCCGGGCGGCGGCGACCCGGCCGTAATGGCCGAATACTTCGAGACGATGCGGCAGTTCCTCGAGACCCAGGAGCGTGTCATGGCTGCCTACATGGGTGGCGACGCCGCAAGCATCGCTCGCGCCCTGCCGCGGCCGCGCACCCAGGTGCTGCCGATGCCCCGCTACGCCGATCCGGTGGCGGTGGCACCGGTGATCGCGGCCGAGACCGGCGTCCCGGCGGTCGCCGCCCGAGCCGCGCTGGCGCAGCCGGTGCCTGCTGTCGCCCGCGTGGCGCCGCCGGTCGTCAACGGCAGCAACGGCTCGACTCCGCATGGCAGCGCCAACGGTGCCCCCGGCCCGAACGGCGTCAATGGCGTCAACGGCGTGAATGGCGCAAACGGCGCGAACGGCGTCCATGATGCGAATGGCACGAACGGCGTTCACCTGCCCGGCGCGGCGAACGGATCGGCCGCCGTCATTCATGCTGCGGCACCGGTCGCGGTGAACGGTTCGGCGAAGGCCAAGGACAAGGCCGGCGGCGAGCTTAGCCGCGACAAGCTGACTGACATGCTGCTCGCCATCGTCGAGGAGAAGACGGGCTATCCGCGCGACATGGTCGGCCTCGACCAGAGCCTCGAATCCGATCTCGGCATCGATTCGATCAAGCGCATCGAGGTCGTCGGTGCGATGCTGCAGGCGCTCCCCGAGCGATACCGGGAGGCCTTGAGTGCGAGTCGAAGCAAGCTCAACACGCAGGCGACGCTCGAGGGCATCCTGGGGATGATGAGCGCGGTCGGAGCAGAAGGAGCCGCATCGGTCCCTTTTGATGTCGCCGGGGCGGAGATACAGGCTGTGCAGAGCCTTCCGTCCCGGCATGTCGTGGCAGCCGTTGCCGAACCGATCGACGCCTCTGCGCTCAGGCGGATCACCTCGGGCCACTTCCTCATCACCGAAGACACGCTCGGCCTGGCGACGCAGGTCGCCTCGCTACTGATGGACCGGGGCTGCACGTCCACCCTGATCGGCGGCGACGTCCTGGCCGGCGAGGAGCGGTTCGCCGCCTGGATCGCCGGGCCCGGTGCGAGCATCGAGACGATCGCCGGCGTCGTCCATCTGGCGGCGGCGGGATCGCCGTGGCAAGCCGCAGATGCGCCCGTGGCCACCTGGCGGACGCAGCTCTTCCGCCACGAGAAGTCTCTCTTCCTCCTGCTGCGCGGGTTCGCCGCGCGGATGGCGGACGACGCCCACGTGCTTTCGCTCAGCTCGCTCGGCGGCAGCTTCAGCCGCGACCCGGCGGCGCCGCGCGGCCTCAGCCTGCAGGGCGGCGGCGTCGGCCTGCTCAAGTCCTTGCGCGAAGAGCGGCCCACGCTGCGCGTCAAGGCGGTCGACGTCGATCCCGCTGCGGCGCTGCCTCGCCTTGCGGCGGAGATCGTGCAGGAGCTCGAGCTCGTCGGTGGCCGCCAGGAAGTCGGCTACCCGGAGGGCGTTCGAACCGTGTTCCGCACCGTGGCCGCACCGGCGCCGGCCGCGGTCGCGCCGCGTGAGAGGCTCGATTCCCTGGTCGTCCTCGCCACCGGCGGCGCCCGCGGCATCACCGCCGAGACGCTGCGCGAGATCGCGCTGCCGGGCAGCGTGCTGATCCTCACCGGTCGTTCGCCGCTCATCGACGAGCCGGAAGCGCTCGCCGCCTGCGCCGACCCCGAGCGGATCCGTCAGCATTTCATCGTCCAGGTCCGCAGCGGCGCCGTCAAGCTCACTCCGGCGGACATCCAGCGCAGGACCGCGACGGTGATGGCCGGGCGCGAGATGCGCGCCAACATCGACGATTTCCGCCGTCGCGGCGCCACGGTCGAGTATCACGTTGTCGACGTTCTCGACGAGTGCGCCCTGGCTCACCTGATCGCCGACGTCGAGAGTCGCCATGCGGCGATCAACGGCGTCGTGCATGGTGCCGGCGTGATCGAGGACAAGCTGCTCGCCGACAAGACCAGCGAGAGCTGGTCGCGCGTCGTCGAGACCAAGGTGCTCGGGCTGTTGCTTCTGCAGCGCCACCTGAAGCCGCAATCGCTGCGCTTCCTGTCGGTGTTCAGCTCGGTCGCGGGTCGCTTCGGCAACAGCGGCCAGTCGGACTACGCCACCGCCAACGAGCTGATGAACCGGCTCTGCTGCCAGCTGCGCGACCAGTGGGGCGGCCAGGTCGAGGTGAACGCGCTCTGCTGGGGCCCGTGGGGGCCGACCCGGTTCGGCGCCGGCATGGTGACCGCCGAGACCGAGGCCAAGTTTGCGGCGAAGGGCGTGACGCTGGTCAGCGCCGCCGCCGGCCGGCGGCTCTTCGTCGACGCCGTCACCCGGAATGCCGGCGGCGCGGTCGAGATCGTCTGCGGCCAGGGACCCTGGGAGGCGCACGAGGCGGCTGTCGGGGCGATCGAGCGGGCGGCGCCGATGGTGCTCGCCGACCTGCTGGGTCCGATCATCGGCCCGGCAGTCATCACCACCTTGCCCACGGGCGAACAGGTGCTGGCGGTGAGCATCGACGCGCGCCACGGCTATCTCGCGCAGCATCGCATCGACGGCGTGCCGGTTCTTCCCGCGGCCGCGGCGATGGCCATCATGGGCGATGCGGCGAGGACGCTGTGGCCGGGATGGAAGGTCGTCGAGACCCGCGACTTCCGCCTGATCAAGGGCGTCGAGATGAAGGAAGCGGCCCGCACCCTGCAGGTCGTCATCCAGCCGCCGCCCTACGGCAGCAGCGAAGGCTTCGAGGTCACGGCGACGATCCGCTCCGAGCTCGGCGCCGGCCGCTACCTGGTCCACTACCAGGCCGTCGTCCGGCTCGAGCAGCGGGTTCAGGGCGAGTTCGCGCGGAGCCCCGCGCTGCACGCGACGAAGAAGCTCAGCGTCGCCTCGGCCTACGACGAACTGCTGTTCCATGGCCCGTGCTTTCAGGTTATCGAGGCGATCGACGGCCTGTCCGAGCGTGGTTCGGTCTCGCGGGTGCGACCCTCCCGGCCGACCGAATGGCTGTCCGGCGTGTCCGAGGCGCACGACCAGTGGACCTTCGATCCCGCCCTCGTCGATGCCGCGGCGCAGATGGCGCTGCTCTGGGCGAGAAGCCTGCGCGGCGAATCGTGTCTGCCGGCGCGCTTTGGCCGCATCGCCCGCCTGCGCGAGCAGCTGCCGCCGCGGATGACGATGGAATTCGAGCTGATTTCGGTACCCGACCCGAGCGTGGTCCGCGCCAACGTCTATTTCCTCGATGCCGATGGCCAGGTCGTGCTGCTGATCGAAGAGATGGAATGCATCGCCAGCGCCGCGCTCAACCGGCTCGGCGGCACGGCGGAGAAGAGGGCGGTGGCGCTTCCCGCCTGATCGATGAACGTCAGAGCCGACATCGAGCGCCACGAAGGCGCGGCGGGGCTGGAGCCGATCGCGATCATCGGCATGGCCTGCCTGTTTCCGCAGGCGCCGGACCTGGCCTCGTTCTGGCGCAACATCGTCACCGGCGTCGACGCCGTCAGCGAGCCCTCGGCGGCGTGGGATGCGGAGCGCTACCTGCGATCCGGGCGCATCAAGACCGCCTTCGGCGGCTACCTGAAGGAGTTGTTCCGCTTCGATCCGCGCGAGTTCGGGATCATGCCGAACTCGCTCGACGGCGGCGAGCCCGACCAGTTCGTCGCCCTGCGCATCGCCCGCGACGCCCTCGCCGATGCCGGCTACCTGGTCGACTACGACCACCGCGACACCGGCATCGTCCTCGGACACAGCACCTATCTGCATCGCGGCCAGGGGGCGATCCTGCAGAACACGCTGGTGCTCGATCAGACGATGGAGTTGCTCGCCTCGGTGTGCCCCGCGCTCGAGGCCGGCCAGCTCGCCGAGATCCGCGCGCTGATGAAGCGCAAGCTGCCGCCGAGCAATGCCGACATCGCGCCCGGGCTCGTGCCCAACGTGATGACCGGGCGGATCGCCAACCGGCTCAACCTGAAGGGCCCGAACTACCTGCTCGACGCCGCCTGCTCGTCGTCGCTGCTGGCGGTGAACGCGGCGATCGACGAGCTGCGCAGTGGCCGCAGCCGGATGATGCTGGCGGGCGGCGTGAACGCCTCGCTGCCCGCCGAGGTGGCGGTCATCTTCACCCAGCTCGGGGCGCTGAGCGGCCGCGGCAAGGTGCGGCCGTTCTCCAGCGGCAGCGACGGCACGCTGCTCGGTGAAGGCCTGGGCGTCGTCGTCCTCAAGCGCCTGAGCGAGGCCCTCGCCGATGGCGATCGGATCTACGCGGTGCTGCGCGGCGTCGGCCAGGCGAGCGACGGCCGCGGCCACGGCCTGCTCGCGCCGAGCGTCGACGGCGAGACGCTGGCGATCCGCCGCGCCTACGACAGCACCGGGGTCGATCCGGCCAGCATCACCCTGGTCGAGGCGCACGGCACCGGTATTCCGCTCGGCGACAAGACCGAGATCGCGGCGCTGAAGAACGTGTTCGGCGAGCGCCGCACGGCGCAGGGCGCGATCGCCCTCGGTTCGGTCAAGTCGATGATCAGCCACTGCATCCCGGCGGCGGGCATTGCCGGCCTGATCAAGACGGCCCTGGCGCTGCATCACCGGGTGCTGCCGCCGACCTTGTGCGAGTCGGTCAATCCCGATCTCGGGATCGCGGCGACGCCGTTCTATGTCAACACCGAAGCCGGGCCGTGGATCGCCCGCCTGGGCAGCGTCCGCCGCGCCGGCATCGACTCGTTCGGCTTCGGCGGGATCAACGTCCACGCGATCGTCGAGGAAGCGCCGGCCCAGGCGAACCGACCCGGGCATTGCATGCCCTGGCCCGCCGAGCTCGTGGTGCTCTCGGCGGCGACGCCGGAGGCGCTGCTCCAGAAGCTCGAGGCGCTCGCTGCAGCGCTCGGCCGGCACGAGGCCACGCCGCTCGCCGTCATCGCCGCTTCGCTGGCCCGCGCCGATCGCGGCGAGCCGGTGCGGCTCGGCCTCGTGGCAAAGGATGCGAAGGCCCTGCGCAAGAGCGTCGAGCAGGCGCATGGCCGGTTGCGCGACAAGCCCGCGCCGCGCTGGTCGCTGCGCAGCGGCGCCTTCTACGGCAGCGCGCCCGAGACCGGCAAGCTCGCGTTCCTGTTCCCGGGCGAGGGCTCGCAATACACGAACATGCTGGCCGACCTCGCTCTGTGCTTCGATGAAGTGCGGCAGTGGCTCGACTTCTGGCATTCGCTCTACGACCAGGCGCGGGGCGACAACCGCACCGACGTCGCCTTCCCCCATGCCAGCGAGAACGACGAGGCAGGCCGAAGGCGCCTCGACGCGCGCCTGCACGACATGGACGTCGGCAGCGAGGCCGTGTTCGTGGCCGGCATGGCGATGCAGTCGCTGCTGCGCTCGCTCGGCGTCGAGCCCGACGTGATGATGGGTCACAGCTCCGGCGAATCGGCGGCGCTGGCGGCATCGGGCGCGGTCCCGGCGGCGACGCCGCTGGAGCTCGCGGCGTTCGTGCGCGAGCTCAACGCCGTTTACGAGCGGGTGCTGGCCGAGGGCAAGATCCCCACCGGCGCCTTGCTCGCCGTCGGCGCACTGCCGGCCGAGGCGGTGCAGGCGCAGATCGCCGCCATCCGCTCGCCGGTCGTCATCGCCATGGACAACTGCGCCAACCAGCTGGTGCTGTACGGCGCGAAGGACCGGGTCGCTTCGCTCCAGGGCCTGCTCGCCGCGGCCGGCGCGATCTGCCTGCCGCTGCCGTTCGACCGCGGCTATCACACCGCGGACTTCGGCGACGTCAGCGCCGCCTTCCTCGCCTTCTACGGCAGCATCAAGCTGCGCCCGCCGCGGGTGCCGCTCTACTCCTGCGCATCGACCCGGCCGTTCCCGGGCTCGGCCGCGGGCGTGCGCAGGCTCGCCGCGGCGCAGTGGTCGCAGACGGTGCGCTTCCGCGAGACGATCGAGCAGATGGTGGCCGATGGCGTCGGCTGCTTCATCGAAGTCGGGCCGTCCGGCAACCTCACCGCCTTCGTCAACGACATTCCCGCCGGCAAGGCGCAAACCGCGATCGCCAGCAACCTGCGGCGCCGCGATGGCGTCGAGCAGCTGCTCATGGTGTTGGCGCAGCTCTATGCGAGCGGTCGTCCCGTGCGCCTGGAGTCGTTGTTCGCCGGGCGGCGAATCGCCGATGTCGACCTGAGCCAGGCGGTCGACTCGCGTCCGTATGGCGTGCTGCTCGACAACACCATGCCGGTGCTGCGCTATTCGCAAAGCGACCGGGAGGCGTTGCTGAAGTGGGTCGGCGGCGCGGGACTGGCGGCGCCGGGCGACGCCGCGCCGCCTGCGCAACCCGTGGCGCCGACCGCCTCCGCTGTCGATGCCGATGAGGTTGCCGATGCCGATGCAGCCGCGACGGCCCTGGTCGCAGCCGTCGGTGCGGCGACCGCGGTGGCCCTGGGCATTGCCCGGCCGCAAGCGCTGCCTGCGGAAGGCCCCGCCGAGATCGAGCGCGATCCGCGCGCCGAGGTCATGGCCGACTACTTCGACGTCATGCGCGGCTTTCTCGAGCAGCAGCGGTCGGTGGTCGAGTCGTGGCAGGCCCGGTCGAGCGCGGACGCCGCCTCACCGCCCACGTCGAGCGCCGACCTGCCGTTCCTCGGCGAGATCGTCGAGCGGGAGGAACATCGTCTCGTCGCCCGATGCCACCTCAGTCTGGACGACAGCTTCCTGCGCAGCCACGTGCTTTCCGGCCGGGTCTGCGAATCGGACGAGCTCTCGGGGCTGGCGTGCGTGCCGCTGATGGTCAGCGTCGAGATCATGGCCGAGGCCTGCAGCCTGCTCGCGGGCAGCGCCGCCGTGCAAGTGATCGAGAATGTCCGCGCATTCGACTGGATCGCCCTCGACGACGAGGCGCTGACGCTGGAGGTGCATGCCGAGGTCGTCGATCTCGAGCATGCGCTCCATCGGGCAACGATCTTCAACGCCGGCGAACCCGTGGTCACCGCCGACTTCCGGTTCGATGCGGCCTGGCGGCTGGAAGGCCTCGCCCCGCTCGGCCCGGCGCGGCCCTCGGTCTGGAGCGGTCCCGAGCTCTACACCACCGGCATGTTTCACGGGCCGGTCTTCCAGAGCGTGCGCCGCATCGCCGGCTGGAACGAGGCCGGCATCGATGCCGAGCTGTTCGAAGCGGGCCTGCAGGACTTCTTCTCGATCGGCGCGACCCCGCGCCTGGTCCTCAACCCGGTCCTGCTCGACGCCGTCGGCCAGGTCGCGGCCTACTGGGTGGCGCAGCAGGCGGGCGTCGACTTCAACTGCTTCCCCTCGACGATCGGCCGGATCGAGCTGTACGCGCCGTGCCCGGCCGAGGTGCCGGGGCTGACGATGCAGGGACGCCAGCGCCCGCTCGAAGCCGGCGCCACCGAGGTCTCCGCAGCGCGCACCTGGGACTTCGAATGCCTGGACGCTTCCGGCGTGCCGCTGGTGCGCATCGGCGGGCTGGTCAACGTCTTCTTCCCCGTGCCGCACACCTTCTACGAGGTGCGGCGCGACCCCTTGCGCGGAGTGCTCGGCCGGGAGAGCCCGGCGCGGCCGACCGTCGGCGTGTCGCTCTGGGAGGTGCCGCACTACGCCGAAGACTTCTGCGCCCAGTCGAACGCGATCTTCCTGCGCATCCTGGCGCACGCCTTGCTCGGCTCCGAGGAGCGGGCGGAGTGGCGGGCGCTGTCGGGCACGGTGCGGCGCAGGCGCGAATGGCTGTTCGGCCGGGCCGCCGTCAAGGAGGCGGTGCGGATGACCTTGTTCCAGCAGACGGGAAAGCTTCTCTATCCTTCCGACATCATCGTGCTTCACGACGAGCTGGGCGCCCCCTACGTCGACGGCTGGTGGCGGGGCGGGCTGGCCGAAGCGCCCCGGGTGTCGCTCTCGCACACGGCGCGCGCCTGCCTGGTGGCGGTGGGCGGCGCCGAGTCGCCGGTCGGTGTCGACTTCGAGGACCTGGGCCGGATCCGGCAGCCCGAGCTCATGATTGGCATTCTCACGGCCGGCGAGCGCGCCGCGGTCGATGGCCTGGACGGCATCGCGCTCGACGAGCGTTTGCTGCGCCTCTGGTGCGCCAAGGAAGCCGCGGCCAAGTACCTGGGCCTCGGCCTCCAGGGGCAGCCCGAGGCGTTCGAGGTCTGCTTCGTCGACGATGCCTGTGCCCGCGCGCAGGTTGTGTTCGAGGGCGCGACGACCGAAGTCCGCATCGTCCGCGACGGCGCGGCAGTGATCGCAGTGGCCGCGGGCGAGCCCGCGGCGATCGAGGTTCATTGATGGACAGATTCAGTCAGGACATGGCAGAGCTCGGGGCCCACCTCGACTTCACCTCGGTCGACGTCGTTCAACAACTGCCAAAGGAAGCGCCATGAGCGTACGCACCCTATTCATCGGCATGGACGGCGCGACGTTCACCGTACTGAACGATCTGACTTCGCGCAGCGGTGAAGGTCCGGTGATGCCCTTCTTGGCGAAGATCTTCGAGGAGGGCACTCGCGCCAAGCTGCGCTCGACGCCCAACCCGCTGACGCCGCCGGCGTGGATGTCGCTGATGACCGGGCGCTCGCCAGGGCATCACGGCGTGTTCGACTTCATCCGCGCCGAGGAGCGAGGAGAAGAGGTCTACATCACCCTGTACGACTCGCGCGACTGCCGGGTCGAGACGATCTGGTCGATCGCCAGCCGGCAGGGCCTCAAGGTTGCCGCGCTCAACTTCCCCTTCACCGCGCCGCCGCCGAAGGACCTCAACGGCTTCATGGTCCCCGGCTTCATTCCGTGGCGGCACCTTCGCCGCAGCTCGGCGCCCGATGATCTGTACGACCGCCTCAAGACGATCCCCGACTTCAACCCGAAGGAGCTCGCCTGGGACTTCGAGCAGGAGAAGCAGGCCCTGGAGGAGCTGACCCCCGAGGACCGCGAGAACTGGGTGAAGTACCACCTTCCACGCGAGATGCAGTGGTACCGCATCGCCGACTACCTGCTGCGCGAAGAATCGCCGGAGCTGATGGCGGTGATGTTCGACGGCGTCGACAAGCTGCAGCACCAGGCGTGGCTCTACGTCGACCCGAAGCAGCAGATCGGCGAGCTGAGCGACTACCACAAGCGCATGCGCGTGCTCTGCCTCGACTACTTCCGCCAGCTCGACGGCTTCATCGAGAAGCTCGTCACCGCCGCCGGCCCCGAGGTCCAGGTGTTCCTGGCGTCCGACCACGGCTTTACCGCCACCACCGAGGTCGTGCGCATCAACGCCTACCTGCACGAGAAGGGCTACCTCAAGTGGAAGGAGGTGCCCGACAGCGACGCCGGGCGGCGCCGCGAGGACAGCATGTTCGCCTATCTCGACTGGCAGCACACCTACGCCTACTGCCGCACGCCTTCGAGCAACGGCATCAACATCCGCGTTGCCCGCAACCCGGGCGAAACGGGGGTCAAGCCCGAGGACTACGAGGCGCTGCGCAAGCGCCTGATCCGCGACCTGGAGGACCTGAAGGACCCGGCCACCGGCGAGCGGATCATCACCGAGATCCACCTGCGCGAAGACGTGTTTCCCGGCGAGGCGATGCACGACGCGCCGGACCTGCTGCTGGTGCTGCGCGACTTCGGCTTCGTCTCGATCAAGAACAAGCTGCCGGTGGTCGAGCCGCGGGCCGAGATCGCCGGCACGCACCACCCCGACGGCGTGTTCATGGCGTACGGTCCCGGCATCTCGAAGGGTGCGACGATCGCCCGGCGCAACATCACCGATGTCGGCGCGACCTTGCTCTACAGCCTGGGCTTGAGCGTGCCGTCCGACTTCGAGGGCAAGGTGCCGCAGGCGATGTTCACGGCCGAGCAGCTGGAGCGGCGCCCGGTGGTCATCGGCGACTCGACCAAGGGAGCGGCGAAGGTCGACGACGCTGCCGGCATGGGCCAGGACGAGAAGGCGCAGATCATGGCCCAGCTGCAGATGCTGGGCTACATGGAGTGACGGCATGACCGTTGCCGTCGACACGACGTACGACCGCTTCGCGAACGACCCCGCCTACGTCGCTGCCAATCAGGGCTATGTCGACGGCTTGCCGCTGAGCCGGGTGACCCGCATTCTCGACCTTTGCGGCGGCACCGGCGCCGTCGGTCAACTCCTGCTGGCCGCCGCGCCCGAGGCCAGCCTGTACCAGATCGACCTCGACCCGGTGCAGATCGGCCTTGCGGCCCAGAACTACGCCCAGCTCGGCTACGCGGTGCGCAAGCTCGACACGCCCGACCCCAGCTATGCGCCCGCGCCCCGCGGCGTGACATTGCAGGTCGGGTCGGCCACCGATCTGCCTTTCCCGGGCGGCACGTTCGACTGCGTCAACATCGCGAATGCGATCCACCTGATCGGCGCCAAGGAAGAGCTCGTCGGCGCGATCTCGCGGGTGCTGCGGCCGGGCGGCCTGTTCTCTTTCAGCAGCGGTTTCTACGCAGGCTGCTGGCCACCGTTGACGCAGCAGGTCTACTACGAGTGGACGAAGGACGCGATGACCTGGATCGCCCGGCGCAGCGCGGAGCAGGTCGCCGCCGGCGGGACGGCGATCAAGCGCCAGCGGATCAAGTCGCAGCTGTCCTCGGTCGCGTTCCAGAATCGCTGGCTGACGCCCGACGAATGGCGGACGCTGCTGGGCAACCACGGGCTGGACGTGCAGCAGCTGATCGAGCGCCCCGTGCTCTTCGACCAGAATTCCCTGGCGGCGATCGGCTCGTATAGTGGGCTGGCGGAAGCGCAGCTGGGCGGCTATCCCGAGGGGATCGCGTCGCGGGCGCTCGCCGCCACGGCCGCGACCGCGCTCGAAAGCGTGGGCGTGCCCAGCGTACAGCACAACTGGCTCGAGGCCTGCGCCGTCAAGCGCGGCTCCTGAGCGTGACGGCGGCCACGGAGTCGCAAGACTTTTCACTGGAGTTTTTCCATCATGTCCGATCCCACCACCGCTCCCATGACGTTCGCCCGGGACGAGCTCGAGAGCGGCGTATGTGCGCTCCTGGCCGATATGACAGCGGACTGGGACCTTGATTCCAGCGAGCCGATCAACGGCGAGACTCGCCTGATGGCCGACCTGGCATTCAATTCGATCGACGTCGTCCAGCTGGTCGTGGGCCTGGAGGCCCTCGTGCAGCGACGGCACCTCCATTTCGAGAACCTCCTCATGGTGGACGGTCGCTACGTGATGGAGCTTCAGGTCAAGCAGATCGTCGACTTCCTGATGGAGCAACTGGCAAAGTGATCGCCAGCGGCCCACTTGCGGGCCGGGTCGCGATCGTTACCGGTGCGAGCAGCGGCATCGGCCGCGACACGTGCATCTCTCTCGCCCGCGCCGGGGCGATTCCGGTATTGGTGGGTCGCGATGCGAGCCGATTGGCGGCGACGGCCGATGCGGTGGTCGAGGCCGGCGCCGCTGCCCCCTTGATGCTGCCGCTCGACGTGCGCGTCGAGACCGACATGGCGCGCATGGCCGCTGCCACGCTCGAACGGCACGGCCGCATCGACATCCTCGTTCATGCGGCAGGCATCCTGCGCGCCGCGGGGTCGACGCTGCGCACGGTCGCGCAGCTCACCTGCCACGAGTGGGACGAGGTCGTCGACACCAACCTGCGCGGCACCTATTTCGCCAACCGGGCGGTGCTGCCGGCGATGCTGCAGGCCGGCCGCGGCGACATCCTGAACGTGTCGTCAAAGTCCGGCCGCCAGGGCATCGCGTTCGACGCGCCCTATTGCGCCTCGAAATTCGGCGTCATCGGCTTCAGCGAGTCGCTGGCCGAGGAGGTGGCCGGTGCCGGCGTGCGCGTCCAGGTGATGGCGCCCGGCCGGTTCGCCACGGAGGTGCTCCGCCAGACTGGGCCGCTGCCCACGCCCGACGGCATTCCTCCCGGATCGCGTGTCGCCGAGTTCATCGTCTGGATGCTGGCGATGCCGGCCGACGTCAGGCTCGCCAGCCCCATCCTCGAAGGCGTGGGAGCGAACGCCGCCGGCGGCGCGATCACGGCCCGGGCGTCGGCCGCGCCGGCCGGCGGTCGAAACAGCGCCAACTTGTCCCAACCAGAGTCCACCATGAGAACCAACGTCACTCGAGCCGCCACGGACCTTCGCGGCAAGGTCGTCATCGTTTCCGGAGGTGCCGGCGGCATCGGCTTTGCCACTGCATGCGCGGTCGGCGAGCTCGGCGGCACGGTCGTCGTCGCCGACCTCGACGCGGCGCGCGTCGAGGTCGCGGCGACCGAGATCGCGGGCCTCGGCGCCGCCGCCACGCTCGGCGTCGCGATCGACGTGCGGCGCGAGGAGGACCACGGGCGCCTGGTGCAGACCACGCTCGAGCGCTTCGGCCGCATCGACGCGCTGATCGTCTGCGCCGGCATCCTGCGCAAGCGCGGCACGGCGCCGAAGCTCGCCGTCGACACGGGTGTCGACGAATGGGACGACGTGATGGCGATCAACCTGCGCGGCGTCTTCCTCGCCAACCGGGCCGTCTTGCCGACCCTGGTGTCGCAGCGCTCCGGCCTGATCGTGAACGTGTCCTCGGTGCAGGGGCTGCAGGGGCGGGCCTACGACAGTCCCTACTGCGCCTCGAAGTTCGGCGTGATCGGGCTCACCCAGGCAGTGGCCGACGAAGTGAAGAGCTTCGGGGTGAAGGTCCAGGCGTTGATGCCGGGCGCCGTCGCGACCCCGTTCTGGGAGCAGAACCTGCCGGCGCCGATGCCGGGCGATGCCATGCCTCCCGAGCGTGTCGCGGACCTCATCGTCTTCATGCTCCTGCAGCCGGAAGATTCGATGCTGGTCGGGCCGGTCATCACGCCGGTCGGCGCCCGCAGGCGCAGGGCCGCGCCCAAAGCGGCCGACTGAGCCCCGTCCCGCGAGTCTGGAGCAGCGACGTGCCTTCCGCCCTGGTCAACGGCGTCCGCCTGAACTACGTGCAGATGGCGGCGCCCGAAGCGGGCGGGCCCCACGAGGACCTGGTCATGGTCCACGGCCTGGCCACGAACATGGCGTTCTGGTATTTCCACTACGCCGCCGTGTTCGCCCGGCGCTTTCGGGTCACGCTGTACGACCTGCGCGGCCATGGCCGCTCGGAGTTGCCTTCCGACGGCTACACGCCACAGAACATGGCGCGCGATCTCGAAAGTCTGCTCGACCATCTCGCCGTGCCGCGTGCGCATTTCCTGGTGCACAGTTTCGGTGGCGTGATCACGCTCAACATGGCGCAGGTCGCGCCCGACCGGATCGCCAGCCTGGTGCTCGCCGACACCCACATCTCCGCCGCCCGCGGCGCAGCCGGGCAGGGCTGGGACTATGGCGCTGGCATGCAGCATCTGCTCGACGCTGCCGAAGTGAAGCTCGACACCCGGGATCCGTATTTCGGCTATCGCCTCCTCACCGAGGTGGCACGGATGCAGCTCGATCGCACGCCGGTGCCGCCCGAGCTCGAGAAGCTGGTCGGCCCGCTGGTCGCCAACAGCAGTAGCAAGACCGCGGCGCAGTGGTTGCGGCTGATGCAAAGCACCTCGGCCGAGTCGGAGCTGATGGGCGAGGACGGCCTGTCTCTCGACTCGTTGCGCCGGATGCGCTTTCCGATCCTGGCGATGTACGGCGACAACTCGCAGGCGCGACTCACGGGCGAGGAACTGCTGCAGGTGTGGCCGCACGCCGATTTCCGGCGGGTGCGCGACGCCGGTCACTTCTTTCCCTCGAGCCGGCCGGCCGAGGTCATCCAGGCCTGCAGCCAGTTCTGGCGCGGCGATTTCAGGAAGCTCGCGACTCATCGCGCCGGCGAGCCGGAGCAGCGCCACTTCCGCAGCGACCGGGTCTTTCAGGCCGCGGACGGCTGGTACTGCCTAACTCGCGAGGCCGGGCCGCTCGGACCCTTCACCTCGAGCGAGGACGCGAGCGAGCAGCTCGACGCCTACATCTCGACGATGGGGGCGCTGACGCCGCTCGAATGAGCGCGGCAGCATGCATGTCCTCCCGAAGGTGATGGGAAGAGCATTGCAGATTCGCGTCGAGCGGGGGCAGGGGCCCAAGCGAGCAAGTGCTGTCTAGCGCCTGGGTGGTCCCAGTTTGGTGTCGACGTACCAGACTCCGTCGTTGAGCGGCGGACTCGTCGCTGTCTCCGGAATGGAGCGCTTGTAGTAGATGTACGGGCCCTTTGCAGTGATGAAGTACTCCGGGTCCAGCCGCAGCCGCGCCGGGCCACCCTCGGTCAGCACGCGCAGATCGTTCCTCCGCGGAAGGATGCCGGATATCCCGATGTGCGTCGGCACGCTCTTGTCGTAGAACTTGAAGTCCGGGCTGAGCTGGAATACGAGGTACGAACGCCCGTTGTGGACCATGGGTTCGGGGGAGAAGAAGAACGGCAGACCCAACGCCGGGTCGGTCGAGACCGTCTTCACGACCGTCCAACGCAAGACGCCGTCGAAGCCCTTGACCTTGCGGAATACCTTGATGGACTGACGCCCGCTGGGCGTGGTCATGAAGACGAGCTCGTTGTCGTATTCGGGCGCATTCCACATGAAGGCACCGACGAATCCCACAGGGTCGTCCGTGAGCTGCTCCAGCTCCCCGGTGTCGGTGTCGTACGTGAAGATCTGATCGGGCACGGGCGGGTTCGGGAGCTTCGGCGAGGCACGGTCGCTCGCGGCGGTGGTCCGCGGTGTACCCTGAAAAATCATCTTGCGCGTGCCGGGGACCCAGCGGCGCGCATTGCCCTCGGTCATGTCGGAGATCGGCATCACGTTTTCGACGCCGGGCTGCGACATCCTGCGCCAGAACATCCCTGTCTTGTCGTACCTGATGTAGTTGACCCGCGGATCGGAGTCTGTCTCATCGAGCGTGCCTACGGGTGTGGCGCGCCCGACCGAATCGGGCAGCACCGTCGTCGTCCATACCCCATTGGCCATCGTTGTCGCGACCGCGATCGTCGCCTTGCCTGGCCTGCCTTCCTGGCCGGGGAGGAATTTCGAGTACACGACCTGCGAGCCATAGGTCGACGAGGACATCCATTCGGGGCCGTTGCCAAAGGTCGCGACCGGTACGGCCCCGACATCGAGCAGCTGGCCCTTGCCGTCCGGCGGCACGAAGGCGCCGGTCTGAAAGTCGACCCAGGCGAGCCAGAGGTTGCGGTCGTTGTCGATGAACGTCAGCCGCGAGTTGCCGTTGTTGAAGTTGCAACTCGGACATTCCTTGCCGTTGCGCGCCGAATCGAACTCGAAGTCCCAGACCGCCGCGGTGGTGATCTGCACCTCGGGCGAAGTCTGTGCCCGGGCTGCGATCGAGACAACGAGCGCGAAAGCGGCAAACAGGGCCGCAGCACAGGCGCTCGTCGGACGGTACCCGGCATGCCGGCGGATCTTCGAACGATGGGTCATGGAAGCAGACACGGGAGATTCCAGTCGAACGTCAATGGCGGTAATGGTAGCAAGCACGACGCCGGCGGACCTCCCGGTCGTCCGATAGGCGACGGTGACAAGTGCGGCCCTGGAGCCAACCGTCGCTGGTGCTGTCGTCGTCGGTGCCGGCGAAGTCAATCCGATATACCCCACATGGGAGCGCTGACGCCGGCCGAGTGACTCAGGCACCTCTTCGGGGCGGTCATGTATGGTGAGAAGCTTCACCCCCCCCCCCGACCCCGGAGCCTTTGCCATGACCCGCGTCTTCAACTTCAGTGCAGGCCCCGCCGTCCTGCCCGAGCCCGTGCTGCGGCAGGCCGCCGACGAGATGCTCGACTGGCACGGCAGCGGCATGTCGGTGATGGAGATGAGCCATCGCGGCAAGGAGTTCATCGCCATCCACGCCGAGGCCGAGTCGCTGCTGCGCGAACTGCTG
>Ga0163144_10001956_pt1 | contig 48134 bp, 46 predicted proteins | sample OliLak19BULKMAT1_FD_123175 | JGI IMG/M metagenome (GOLD analysis project Ga0163144, IMG submission 123175) | Freshwater microbial mat bacterial communities from Lake Vanda, McMurdo Dry Valleys, Antarctica - Oligotrophic Lake LV.19.BULKMAT1 | ecosystem: Environmental > Aquatic > Freshwater >... | reverse complement strand
GTCCCTACGACGAAATAGAAGAAAGGGGTGGCCATGTCTTCATCGCGAAAGACGATGAGGGTGGGCATGCTCTGACGCAGGAACCAATAGGATCCTGACTCTCTACTCCAGAAGAGAGGCCAGTAATACTTGCCTCTAAGCGAAAATTTTGGTGATTTCGACTTCTGTATATGGCTGGCGGTGTCCAAAGCGAACTAAGTACCGTTTCTTTGGCTTATGCTTGATACCCTTCACCTTGTCATGGCGATCTTGGGCCACTACCTTACCCTCGACAACTGCCTTTTCCAAGACCGGAGTGCCGACATGGGCTACCGTGTCATCGCCGACAAAGAGCACTTCAAACTCTACAGTTGAATCAACTTCAGCCTCAAGCTTTTCAATCTTTACTTTGTCTCCTTCGGAAACCTTGTACTGCTTTCCGCCGGTTCTGATAATCGCGAGCATATTCGTATAAATAACTGGTATTCATCTGATTTTATCGGCATTCTCTTGAAAAAAAAAGTACACTTTTTTTTATTCGCTTCGTTTGATAATAAGCCTTTTGGGATACTTGTGCACTATAGAGCAATCAGGCGACATTGTCAAACCGCAGTGAGTTTTTTAGCTAGTAATCTGTAGTTTATTAAAAAATACCGAAAACAGAATTACCAACGAATAAGCTGCCTCCTACAGGCTTGCTAAGATTGCTTTAATTCGGCGGACACCAGCTGAAGATGCCTCTTCTTTGATGATCTTAAAGTGACCAAAAGAGGCTATGTCTGCCGTGGTGAGGACATGAGGACCGCCGCACAGCTCCTGAGAGTACACTACGCCATCCAGTCCAGTAACCTGGTAAACGGTGACTTTATCTGGGTATTTTTCCCAAAAGCTACCCTCTACTAAGGCGGCCTTAGCAGCTTCCTTGTCCATAATCGTTGTACTCACTGTTGCTTCAGCTGAAAGAGCTTGGTTCACGTAAGCTTCGACTCGGTCAAGTACATCACGAGGAACCTTTTCCGGATACGTAAAGTCAAAGCGGGTCCGCTCTTCGGTGATATTGGATCCAGCCTGATGCACGGTGTCACCGAGCTCTCTACGGAGTGCAGCGAGCATGAGGTGGGTAGTCGTGTGATAGGCAGTCACTTTGGCGCTGTTATCAGCCAGGCCACCTTTGAATTTGCCAGCACTCGCCGTGCGAGAAAGATCCTGATGTCTCTTAAATTCGTCTTGAAAGGCCACCTCATCAATTTCTGCCCCCTGCTCTTTGGCTAATTCTCGTGTCATCTCAATTGGAAAGCCGTAAGTAGAAAAAAGTTCAAAAGCATCTTTGCCCGTGAGAGCATCCTGTTTTGTGCGTCGTTCAAATTCCCTCAGCCCTTTAGAAAGGGTCATCTGGAACTTTGTTTCTTCTTGACGAAGGAGCCTAAGGATATGCTCCTTACTCTTACGTACTGACGGATAGACGTCTTCAAACTTGATGATAAAGAGAAGGGCGACTTCACCGAGTACCAGCCTCTCACAGCCCATCTTATAGAATTCACGAATAGCCCGACGAATCAATCGACGGAGAATATATCCCTGATCAACATTCTTCGGAGTGACGCCATCGGCAATCATGTGGGTTGCGGCGCGAACATGATCCGCAATGATGCGAGCAGAGCGTTCGAGATAACGTTCGACGCCCGTAATGGTACGGATATAAGTGAGTACATCTGAAAAAGCATCTGTCTCGTAGACGTTCTTTAGGCCGTTTAGAGTAACGATAGTGCGCTCGAGACCCATGCCAGTATCAACACAGGGCTTTGGTAGCTTTTCAAGAGTTTTTTCATCAATCCGGTTGTACTGCATGAAAACGTTATTCCAGATCTCCATCCACTGTTTAGGATGAGTACCCTTATTGCCTTTCGGTTCTCCTTCTCCCACCCAATAGAAGATCTCTGTATCTGGACCGCAAGGACCAGTCGGTCCCGCTGCCCACCAGTTATCTTCGGCTGGCAGATACGCAATGCGTTCACCTGGTACGCCGAGAGACCCCCAAATCTGTGCAGACTCTTCATCACGCGGAGCGTTGTTGTTCCCTTCAAAGACAGTGACAGAGAGCATATCAGGAGAAAGGGCGAGCCAATCTGGATGAGTCAGGAATTCCCATGACCAGCTGATAGATTCTTTTTTAAAGTAATCTCCTAAGGACCAGTTTCCGAGCATTTCGAAAAAAGTAAGGTGGGTATCATCGCCTACTTCTTCAATATCATTGGTACGAATGCATTTTTGAACATCAACAAGACGCTTTCCTTCAGGATGAAGCTTACCCAAAAGATACGGTACGAGCGGCTGCATACCTGCCGTGTTGAAAAGAACCGAAGGATCATTTTCGGGAACGAGCGGAGCAGAAGGCAAAACAGCGTGGCCTCTTTTTTGGAAAAATTCCAGATATTTTTTTCGGATATCGGCAGTATACATACAAAACAGACTACTAAAGATCAAGCATTTTTCTTTTGATACGACTCACCTCGTCATTGACGGTCATAATTCTTCGGTCGAGACGTCCGATTTCTTCGTGCTTTTGTTCAAGATCTGATTCAAGACGCTTCACTTCATGTTTGGCTCGAGTCACCTCTTCTTCCAGACCCGTTTTTCGATGCTCAAGATCACGTCTCTGACCCTCAAAAGAAAATATCTCGGTTTCAAGCTTGCGCTTAGCAATACTTTTACTGATCGGCTCATCGTTTGAGTTCATAGTGTTCATAGCATACTGTGAAAAAAGAAACAAGGGAAAGAACTCCTTATTCGGCACTCCCCGGGTCAACAACAATCGTGACTCTCTCTTCGCTACTCGGCACCGTTGACGAGAACCACTGGGGCTTGAAGATGATTTCCATCTTCTTGATTTCGGGAAATGCTGCAAGCGATTCGTTGATGCTATCGGATTTTTTTCCAAGAATAGCGGTCATAACTTTATCAGTGTCGATAACTGACTCTGAATCAACCGTAGCATAAACCTTGAGTCTCAGTTTCTTACCTTCAAAGTCAGCCAATGCCTCCCCGTAAGAAAGAGTGACCATGGTCGGTCGAAATGCAATATCATTTATCATCTGCTCTCCTTGCATCATGATTTTTTCTTTGATAGCCTCTTCTGAAAAGATAAAGCCTCGAACACGAAAGGTTTTTTTGTACTCAAAAGACTGACCGACCGTTCCCGAAAGGGGCAGACCAGCATTTGATTGTGAAGTAACCTCCAGATTTTCTTCGAGGAGCTTTTCTCCGCGACTAAGGTCATTTAGTGCCTCAGAAAGAAAAGCATCCCGAGCATTCTTCTCACCCAATGCCTCGGCTTTTTCAAGGTCTTCTTTGGAAATGACACGCGTATCATTCGCGGTGGCATCACTACCGCCAGATAGGGCTTTCGTTGATTGAGCGGAGAACTTTGCAAATTTCGGACTCCCCTTGAAGCCCGGTATGGTAAATATGCTCGGCCCTATATTGTAAGCAACTCCTTCTTGATCAGAGATCACTGATGTAGTGATTGTGCCAGGTGTATTATTTTTCATGCCTGGTACAGTGACTCCTTCAGTGAGACGAAAAATCTTGCCATCTGGGCTTTCTAGTCTGGTAGTGGCGACGAGCGGCTGCGCCTCTTCACTGAAAGCATTGGAAAGTATGACTGTTCCGCGCGCCTTATCTTTTGTTCCGGCTCCTACACCGGTCGCCTCTTGTGAAAATGTAATTTCTTGACTTTTTTCTACTGCTCGAACAAGGAGCGTTCCATCATCAATAACGGGGCCTTCGAACCGACCTTCGAACTGGAGATTGACTCCTTGTGTAGTTTTGTACGGTACGACATGAACTGTAGCCCTTGGAAGAAATAAGAAAATGAGTACTCCTACGAGGGAAAGGAGTGAAACCCCTCCCAAGATAAAAAGGATGCCGCCAACTTTTTTTGAAGGTACTGGATGCGGAGCTAGACGTGCATCTTGTTCTTTTTTTTGCTCTCCCTCATGGAGAATTTTTGGTTGCTTATCATCAGTAAAAAAATGCTTCAGACGGGTCTCTCTCCCGTTTTCGGTATCGTTTCTAAACGGTACGCCAGCCACCACATGTCCCTTGGAGACCCCTACACTTGATGGACGGTTTTGGTTCATACTCTTCGGGGGCAATCCCGTGCTCTGTGCCTGGCTTTGAGTATCGAGAGGGCGCAAAGAGTTGAGACTTGTCTGTTTTGGAGGTGAAGCATTGCGGATACGAAGCGCCTGACCTGTTTCCTTAAGAATTTGAGGTGCGGTGGTCTGCTTTGCTTCGGTATAGAATTCATTCGTGCCGAGCTCTTCTAATTTGGGAGCATGAATAGAGGCCGACGGCACAGGAGGCGCTGTTTTTTTTACAGGAGTTTGGCTCGCAACGAGTTCAAGATGAGGTATTTTTTGAGAAAAATCATCCGTATAGTGCTCTGTAGGAATGCCAACTTTAAGTGCCAAATTCATACCTACTTCGTCTTGAGTGACAATCGTGATCTTTTTTCCAATTTTTTCTGCCTCTCTCTGAAACAAACGAAGATTGATAATACTTTGAAGCACGAGGGAACGCTTCGGGAAAATAAAGAAATTATCTCGGTCCCGAGAGTGCCTGAGTCGCCCAATAACCGATATGATTTCTTCGTCGCTTTCGATGTAAAAATTTTGTGCCATAGAGTATTATTTATTTTCAAGGGTCTCCATACTTTTTCGAAGGATACTTGAGAGCATTTTTTCCTCCTCAAGGGCATCTATGAGAGCAAGGTGAGCCAGACCAATCGGCGTCATGTCTTGAGGGCTATTGAGCTCACCAGTCATATCAGTAATTCTCGAGACATCACCTGGCTGGAGATATGAAACTTGGGGAAGTTTTGGGAATGGAAACGTCGTCCATTCTTGTGAAAGGAGCGCCTTTTTAATTCCCGGGAGAGCTGATCCGCCACCACACAGAAAAATACGAGGAGGCAAAAGATCTGTTTCCGCAAACTCCATAAGAGAAAGCTCAACTCCTCCGAGCCAAATACGACAGTCGTCAGTAAAGAGGGCCGATATTCTCTCCATTTCGGGAGGACTCAGCCGGTTATTGGAGTAGTCTATCTTCATGCGCTCGGCCATATCAAAACTGAGCTCAAACTCCTGAGCGAGACGCTTAGTAAAGGCTCGTCCACCAAGAGCAAACATCTTCGTTCCTTCCAGCCCCCCATTGCGGACGACAGCGATATCAGTCGTACCACCACCGATATCGATAAAAATAGCACTGAAATCAATCATATCATCCACTTCAACAGAGCGAGCAACGGCATACGGTTCAGCGGCTACTGACAAGAGGTCAAGGTCGAGTTCATCCGCGATAGTTTTCAGTGCTCCAAGGTGGATCATCGGCGCATACGCATTAAACACACTCATCGAAACATCTCTCCCCTGAAAATCAACCGGATTGGCAATAGGATAGCCATCAATCCTGACATCGACGATGGCAGCGTTAATCAGCTTTACATCAATGTCATCCTTACCCATCTCCCAAGCGAGTTGTTTTTTGATGCGTTCAAAGGCCTTCCCTTGGACTTTTTGGATAATCATCTTAAGTTCGGGGACTCCTATGTGCATCTCAGGATTGACACGTTCATAGTGTACAGTAGTCGTTGTTCCCTTAACGAGCTCTCCTGCAATTCCGATGATGCTCTTTTCAACATTCTTGACCCCAGCCTTTTCTTTAGCAAGAACAATCGCTTCACGCGATGAAGCGATGACTCCGCCAATATTGGAAACGGCCCCGCTTTGCATGTTACCAGTTTTTTGCAGGACCTTGCCTACCCCAATCACGACTCCGCGTCGCTCATCTTTTTCGATACGCAAAATAAGCGCCTTCACGACTTCGGTTCCGATGTCGAGAGCGAGCACGAGGTCAGGGCTAGATTTGAATGAAAGACGAGAAAAAATCCCCATAAAAAAATATATGTATCACTTTTTCTTTACCTGTAGTATAGCACTGAAAAGGGTATACTACTCTGTTACTTCACAAGGAATGCTCCTTTCCAAAAATTGCGGGAGCTCTTCCCGAGAAAGAAGTGCCGCTCCAGCTCCATACTCAGTCACAACGCTCGCGCTATTGATGATACCGTAACGGAGCGCTTCTTTGATTGGTAGACCCTGGAGACAAGCAGAAAAAAATGCCGCACTAAAAGCATCGCCGGCCCCTGTACTATCGATAACTGGTCCGAGATCAACAATAGCGCTCGAAAAACACGTCTTACCATCGTAGGCCCATGCTCCACGCTTGCCGTCGGTCATACCAATCAGGCGTGCCCCGGCTTGGTGGAGGTTTTTTAAAAGAAAAAATTCATTGTCGAGATCCTCATCGCTTGGCCTCGGCACCCAAGAAGCCAAAAGCTCTATAGCTTCATCTTTATTGAGGAGAAGTATATCGACTGAAGCAAGGGCATCAAAGATCAGGCGAGTATCGGCTTTAATGTTGTGTTGACCAGGATTGAAAGCAAGAAGAAAGCCGTACTCTTTTTTTGCCTGAAGAATTGTAGCGAGGTTTTTCTGCCAGTCACCATTTAAGGCGCTTACAAATACAGAATGTGCCCTTGCGAGCTCTGTGCTTTCTACAGCGAGATGGTTGCTCGCATCACGATTATGAAAAATTGTTCGTTCGCCACTTTTCTTGTCGACAATGATACAAGAGAGGTCGGTTTTGTTCCGATCAAGACGTTTCGTAAAAGAGAGCGAGATGCCAGATTCTTTAAGCTCTTGGTAGACCCAAGTTCCGAGAGCGTCAGTGCCGATACATGAGTACGTGGCGGCATGATGACCAAGTTGCGTCAAACCCAAGGCGACATTAACGGCTACTCCGCCTACTGCTTCATACCGATCTTTAATCCGGATTTTCCCACCAAGCTCAAAAGCAAGTTTTTGCTTGGACGTAATATCTTCAGGTGTGTCAATTACGAGGCCTTCATCCGTTGGAAAAAAGATGTCCTGGGAGGCTGAACCGATACAAATAACTTCTACTGAGGATTTCTGAAACCACATAGAAAGGCGCTTAGCGGGTAGAGGTATAAATTTCGAGAAGACGATTGTATTTACTCAAACGTTCACCTCGAGAAAGTGAACCTGATTTGATAAACTCGGCTCCAGCTCCATATGCGAGGTCAGCGATAAAGTCATCGACTGTCTCCCCGGAGCGATGCGAAACGATACGTCGCATACCTTCTTTTTTGGCAAGGTTCATACAGTCAAGCGTTTCACTCACTGTTCCAATTTGATTCACTTTGATTAAAACAGCGTTACACGATTTCTTGGCAATGGCTTTTTCAAGACGTTTTACGTTGGTTACAAGGAGGTCATCCCCAATCAGCATGACTGGCTTTCCCCACCGAGCTTCTTCTTTTTCAAGCTTTTCTCTCATCATAGCCCAGCCATCCCAATCTTCTTCATGGAGCCCATCTTCAATAGAAACCACCGCAAACTGCTCCATCCACTCTCGATACAGAGTCACGAGGGCTTCGCGCGAAAGAGCTCGATTATCTGGTTTCAGAAGATACTGATCTTCTTCTTTGTTATAAAAACTATCGGCAGCAACATCAAGACCAATAAAAACATCTTTTCCTGGTTCGTAACCAGCCTGCTTAATGGCCTCGTGAATGAGGGTCAGCGCCTGAGCGTGGCCCCCTACTCGAGGGGCAAAGCCTCCCTCATCACCGACAGCCGTTGTGAAGTTATTTTGTTCCAGTATTGACTGAAGCGCATGAAATATTTCACTCCCAGCACGGAGTTGCTCAGGAAACCCTGCTCTTCCTGAAGGAACAATCTTAAACTCCTGTACCGATAGGCCAGAATCTGCGTGTTTGCCACCATTCACAATATTAAACATCGGAATTGGAAAATGCGCATCTGAAAGCCTCGTGCCAGAAAGCGTAGCGATATGTTCGTAGAGAGGTATTTTGGCAGAGAGAGCGGCAGCACGACACACGGCAAGCGATACGCCCAGAAGAGCGTTGGCTCCTAAACGAGATTTGTTCTCAGTGCCATCAAGTTTGCGAAGAGTAGTGTCAATCAAAAGCTGATCACCTGCTTCCAGATCAATAAGTTGAGGGGCAATCAGGATATTGACATTTTCTACAGCTCGGAGAACGCCCTTGCCCTGATAACGACCAGTATCTCCATCGCGAAGCTCAACTGCCTCGAAAGCGCCAGTTGACTTACCTGAAGGTACACCAGCTCGAGCGACTGTACCATCATCAAGAGTCACTTGCACTTCTAAGGTTGGGTCGCCACGAGAGTCAAGAATTTCACGAGCTACCACGGTTCGTATTTGTGCCATACAGAGCATGCTATTAATAGTCGAGGTCTCCTTTCAGTATATCACGCGGAAAGAGCCACTAAAGCAGGGAGCTTAGCTCCACTTAGGTATTCGAGCATAGATCCGCCGCCAGAAGAAACAAAACTAATTTTACCAATTGCCCCAGCTTTTTCGAGGACTGCAAGCGACTCACCTCCTCCGATGACGACGTAGGCATCACTTTCGAGGATAGCATGAAGGATGGCATCCGTACCGATATCGTAAGGCTTTTCTTCAAATTTCCCCATTGGGCCATTCCAGATAATTGTTTTAGCTGTACTGATAATCTGGGTATAGTAGGCAATCGTCTGGGGTCCGATATCGAGCCTTGCTACCGAATCAAAATCTATTGGGAGAAGAACTTTTTCTGAAAAACTCATTCCCTGATCAATCGCTTCATTGGCCACTTTACCACCGACCAAAATCGCATCATACGTCTTTTCAAGTGCTGTAATAAGCGGGAGCTTGGTCTCTATTTTGGCTCCACCGATAAGCGCGATGGCGGGATGCTTCGGACTCGTACGAATTTCATCGAGTTCGGTAATCTCCTCAATAAATCGGATACCCGCATACGATGGCAGAATCCGAGTAATCGCTTCAAGGGACGCATGTGCGCGGTGCGAAACACCAAAAGCTTCATTCACGTAGAGCGTAAAAGGCCGAGCAAGCATCTGCGCAAAGCCCCCATCATTTTTTTCCTCCTCTTTGTAAAAGCGTACATTTTCTAAAAGGAGTATCTGGTTTTCTTTCAATTTTTCTAATGCGTCTACTACCTTTTCTCCAATACAGTCATCGACAAAGATAATTTCTCTCTTGAGTGTCCGCTCTACGGCTTCTTTCAAACGCAGTACTGAATAGACAGAAACTTTTTCTCCCTCTGGACGGCCAAAATGAGTAAGGAGGGCAACCTTGGATGAGGGAGTGCTCTTGATACGGTCAATCGTTTTTTTGACGATATCAAGACGGAAGTGCTCATCTAAATTTGAAATATTACTTTGTTCAATGTTGAAATCGACACGGACTAATACCACTTGATTCGCACAATCAACAGATTCGATGCTTTTTAAAGCCATAGTGAGAGTGAATAAAAATATTATGTTCCCATACCAAAGATACCTATAACTGTTCCAATGAGCGCCGTAATCGCAGTAAATATCCAAGCTCGCATAACAATTTTTGGTTCTGGCCACCCCATTGCTTCAAAATGATGATGAAGAGGGGCCGCCAAAAACACTTTTCGGCCTAAAAATCTTTTGGAAAAAAGTTGGAGGCCAGCACTTCCCGATTCAAGTAAGTAGATAAAAACAATGACAAAGAGCACAAGAGCTGAGTTCGTGAGCATGGCTACGACGCCTAAGGTAGTACCGAGTGCCACCGCTCCAGTATCACCCATAAAAAATCGCGCTGGATGGATATTGAACCAAAGAAAAGCGAGAAGGGCTCCAGAGAGAGCGGCGCAAAACGCTGCGAGATCCATTTTGTTTTGGAAGAAGGCGATAAGCGCGAAGGAGCTAAAGGCAATCAAGAGAACGCCGCCATTTAAACCGTCGAGACCGTCGGTTTCATTCGAAGAAATAGCCGAAAAAATAATGACGAAAATAAAGAGTGGGATATACCAGAGTCCGATAGAAAAATCACCGACTGCTGGTATATGGATGATGTCCCAGCCAAGCTTTTCATAAAACCACCAGGACCCAAGTCCAGCAATGACAAAAAGCCACCAAAAACGATACGCAAATCGTATCCCGCCCCCTTTGTTGGAGCCTCGCCCGCGGACGCTCATATAGTCATCAAAGAGGCCGAGAATACCAGCCGTAATGAGAACAAAGAGCGGAAGCCAAACTTGAGAACGCTTGAGGAAATCCAGCCGAGCAATAAAGTTAATATTAAACAGTTCCGCAAGGAAAGGGAAGAGATAGTGGGAACAGAGAACAAGCAAAAGGACAGAAAACCAAATAATTACCCCGCCCATAGTTGGTGTACCAGCCTTTTTGGCATGAAGACTGCTTACAAAAGTAAGTTTTTCACCGTTTACCGAATTCTCTTTTATTTTTATTCCAAGTTTGTAGCGATAAAGAACATGAGTCCAGAGCGGAGTGAGAACAAACGCTAGCATAAATGCCAAGAGTCCAGTGATCAGTACCTTGAGCACATTTAATACATCTGGGATACTCTGAATGTTTGCAATCTGGATACCTTCCATACGTGTATTTTTATCTAGTTCCAATCAAAAGCCTGAAAACTCCAATCAAACATCGAGCGGATACTTTGCCAGCGAGACTGGTCATTGAGGACAACGGCTACCACATTATGCTTTTCTGTCGGATGGGTAGCCACCGCGAGAAGTGAGTATCCAGCTAGCGGAGTAAAGCCAGTCTTGGTTCCGACGAGATTAGGAAATTCACCGAGAAGCTTATCAGTATTAAAAATCTCATGAGTATACTTTCCATCAGCTGAAGTAATAAACTCTTTTTCAATACGCATTATTTCCCAAATTTCTGGAAACGAAAGGGCGTGCACCGCTATCTTGGCCATGTCAGAAGCGGAAGAGTAGCACTCGCTCTCTCGTCCGTCTGGCTCGAGTCCGGACGGAGTGCAAAACTGGGTATCAAGGAGGCCAAGCTCCTGCGCTCGCTTGTTCATAATCTTTGCAAAACCATCTTGTGTGACCCCTATATGTTTTCCGAGAGCGATCGCGGCATCATTAGAACTATTCATGAGGGTGGCCTTGAGAAGGTCTCGAGCCGTCAACTGTTCCCCTGGCTTCAGTCTGACTCCATTACAAAAGCCAGATCGTGGGCACCCGATGCGCGTACCAGGCGAATAGACTGCCTCTTCATCAATCGTTACTAGTTCGTTTAAATTAGGGATTCGCTCCATGACGATAGTGGCCGTAAAAAGCTTGGTGAGCGAGGCGACCTGTCTTCGTTCATGGGCATTCTTTTCATAGAGAATCTTACCTGAATCTGCGTCCATAATAATTGAAGCATGAGCAGTCACAATGGAGAGTCGAGGCGAGAGCTCTTTAAACTGAGGCTGAAAACTTGTTGCTAAGTCACGTGTTTCAGTAAGTATAGGTTCGACTATCTGCGCTGCTCCTAATACAGCCCCTTTCATCTCCTCTTTACCGAGAAACTTTTCTTGTTTTAGCATCGCAAAAAAAGTTTCTCCCTGAAGCAAAAGAACGGTGCGGGCCCCATCCCATGAAACGATCGCAATGCTTATGATAATGAGAGGAAGAAAAAACTGCATATCTTGAGCTTTTTTTGTATGTTATTTTATGTTGCTGTCCTTTTCAGAATCTTCGAGCTCTTTTTCAAGCACGAGGGTGAGGCGCTCATCACGGGTAAGCGTTTCGTAGTCAGGGAGACCGTTTTCATTCGTAAGCCCGAGCGTTTGAAGAAATTTGAAAGTGGGGCGATACAGGTAGCCACGATGATCAGACGGATTCCCCTCACGAGCAATCAGGTCCCGTAGCAAAAGATTACGGAGAGTGAAGCTCGAGTTTACCCCGCGGATAGCGTCGATCTCCGCTCGAGAAATAGGGGCGCGGTAAGCAATAATAGCAAGCACCTCGAGTGACGCTTTGCTCATCGCCTCCTGAAGCGTAGTCTTGGTAAGCGTCTCCACAACGGATGCATTTTTTGGCTTCGTCGCAAGGAGTACGCTTTTCTCGTGTTCGATAATCATAAGGCCGCTCTGCTCGCGTACTTTGTACTCCTGCGCGAGCAGCGCTACAGCCTCTCTTACTTCTTTTTCTGGAACACCCAGTGACTGGGTGAGTCGAGCAAAGCTGACAGGCTCGCCACTGACAAAGAGAGCTGATTCTATAGATGACAAAAGTGATGCGTGCTCCATACGTTATGGTGTATCAGATAAGCGCTTGATGTGTATATTACTCAGACATTCTTTCTGTTCTACATGAATAAAGCGTTGTTTGATAAGTTCGAGAAGAGCCAGAAAGGAGACGATAACCTCTACCTTGTTCTCTGCCTTTCTGATAAGTTCATGAAAAGATGATTCGACACGACGAGTGATTGACTCCTTGAAGTGGGCGATTTTTTCTTCCAGCGTAACAGTGAGTAAGAGCTCTTTTTCTGGTAGTTGTTCCATGAGAGGAATTCCCCCTAAAACATCAAGGAAGTGAGCGCGGAGTACTGCCTGCGATATACCTTTCGGTGGATAGTAGACAACAGTTGCTCCAAGGAAGCCTTCGCGCGCATAGGCACTCCCTACCTGAGTCATGAGTACCCCTAGCTTGCTTGATACCTCTTTAAAAAGCTTATAGGTTTTAAGGTGCGTCTCTAAGTGTTCCATGGCCTCCTCCTCTTCATCGCTAAATTGAAGAACCGGAAGAAGCGCTCGCGATTTGATCAAAATGAGCCTTGATGCGACCGTCAGAAAGAACGATAAATTCTCAAGACTGATTGTGTGGTTGTCTTTTAAGTATAGCAGATATTGATCCGTTACCTGAGCTAGGCTCACCTGGGTAATATCGAGCTTTTCTTTTTCAATAAGACGCAAAAGTACGTCCAAGGGCCCTTCAAATTTTTCGATCCGCACCTGATAGGCCATAACAAAAAAAGCTGAGAAAGCGTAATCACTCCCCTCATACACTACCATTTTTTAGATCTTTAGGAAAGGCAAGACAGGACCAAGTAGACTTAGGGAAGATGCGCCTTTATTCGTTCTTTGAGGCTGATTGTATCGGTCAGAAAAAAGGTCTCAAAAAGAGCCCATATAAGCACTACTGCCACAATGAGAAAAATACTTTGGAGCGGTAAAAATAAGAGTGTTACTCCGGAAAGAAGCGCTCCAACGATATTGGCAAGTGGTCTGGCAGTACGGAAAAAGGCGATAGTATCAAGGTCGCTCACGTCTATCTGTTTGTAGAAGTAGGCATCTCGCAGGATTTCAATCCCAGCAATACCAACTCTTGTGAAAAAAAGAGCAGTGCCCCAGACAACAACACTTTTTTCTCCAAGAAACGGGAGTATACCGGTGGCAAGAGCGGCGACAGCAATACTCCCAATCAAGAGTTCTTTTTCTCCGAAGTAACGGTCGGCGAGTACGCCGAGTGGATACTGGAGAAGGACGAATGGAAGAAGCATGAGAGTAAACATAATCCCTATTTCTTCCCAAGAAAACCCGAGAAGGCGTAAGTAAAGAGGTGTATAGACAATCATGAGAGCATAAAAAAACTCAAGGGCAAAAGAAATGGAGTAGATGCGAAATAGGTTCCTTTCTCGCCAGAGCCTCCCTATACCAGAAGTGATGTCCATTCTTTTCCTCGGAACAAAGTTGTCATGACGAAAAGCGACAAGAGCGATCAGAAATACCACAATGTAACCAACTACTAAGACCAAAAAAATGCCGCTGTAACCGAAGGTATCAAGAGTTTTCAGAGACAGAAATGGGGCTGAGAGTAACCCAGCGTTCATAATGGTGAGGTACAGCCCTCGAATAGTCCCGGACACTCGATCAGATGAAAAACTTTCAAGGAGAATGTCGAGCGTCACCCAGGTAATGTTGGTCACTACCAAGAGAAGGAGCGCTCCCACAACAAGAAGCAAAATAGAATCTCCAGTAGCGAGCAAGGACGCTGAAACAATGCTGCCGCCAAGAGAGAGGTAGAGGGCTCGCGCTTGACCAACAAAGCGAACCAGGCGCTCGAGGTACAGAAGACTCAAAAGAACGATGCCGTAAGCCACGAAGTAAAAGACACCTACATGGAGACTCGGGACAAGTGTCGTGAAATAACTCGAAAGAATGTAAATAAAAAAAGCATCGAGAAAGCCAAAAACAAATGAAACGAAGCTCACGAGGCGCACTTTTTTTGTATTAATTTTTTCGTTATTCATGGAATGTATTTATTAATAAGCGCCTGTCCGTCCTTTGAGGGGGCGCCAGTAGAATCAGACGAGTAACTGTTATTGTATACAGCTCGGCACATACCCTCGCTTTTCTGCCTCTTCTTTGGAAGCAAAACACACTCGATTTTCCACTTTAATCCTCTTTGCGACGGCGCATGATGGCAAATGATATTTGTTACTATTCTTACTGCCGACAAAGACACAGCCCGGCTGAGCCACCCCAGCTACGACCTGCTCGACCTTCTCTGAAACAGGGTTTTCCGTGAGAGATAGTATGACTGCTGCTGGAGGCTCTTTTTGAGGGGGTGCCGGTATGGAAAGTACCAATGGTGCGGCTTGGCGCATTGAACTCTGAAGGAGTCCAGCCTCAAAGCAAAGCGCTCCCACGAGCACCAAGAGCAAAAATATCAAAAGACGGTCTTTGTTTTTCTGCCACCACTCTCGTAAGCTGTCTTTCATACAATCTTGACCAAAAGCATGAACCATGATATACTCCCTCTACAGTATATCGCAGTTTCTGTAATGTGTAAGTACCTCTACGATTATGGCAACCAGAAAAGCAGGCGGATCAACCGCCCTCGGTCGTGATTCGATCTCTAAACGTCTCGGTGTTAAAATTTTCGGCAATCAAGCCGTTGCCACTGGCAATATCATTATTCGTCAGCGTGGAACCAAGTTTCATCCTGGGAAAAATGTCAAACGCGGTGAGGACGACACCCTCTTTGCCCTGGCCAGTGGTTTCGTGGAATTTCAAGCCAAAAAAGTTAAAGACTTTACTGGTAAGATTGTTTCACGCACTTTCGTCAACGTCATGCCAGAAAAGAAGCAGTCTGAGTAATCACGCTAATGAGAGTATCAAAAAACACCCGATAGAGGGTGTTTTTTGATACTCTCATTTCTTTTTCTTACATGCCTCGAGAAAAGCAACAAAGAGTGGGTGCGGAGCGAGGAGCGAAGACTGAAATTCTGGATGAAATTGGGTAGCTAAGAAAAAAGGATGGATTCTTTTCGGTAGTTCGGCAATCTCCATAAGAACGCCGTTAGGAGACGTGGCTGAGAATACCATTCCTGCCTGTTTTATCTGTTCTACATATTCTGGATTTACTTCATAGCGATGACGGTGCCGTTCGGTGACAGTAGCACAGCCATACGCTTGAAATGCCAGCGTTTTAGGAAGTATCTTGGCTTCAAAACTACCAAGTCTCATTGTAGCGCCATAATTCTTTTTGTGAAGATTTTCTTTTTGCTCTGGCATGATATCGACAACGGGATGCGCTGTTTCTTGATCTACTTCGGTAGTGTGAGCACCAGTCAGTCCGGCTACATGCCTCGCGTACTCAATGACCGCCAGCTGCATACCGTAACACAAACCAAAGTAGGGAGCCTTATTTTCTCGGCAGAAACGAATCACGTTTATTTTCCCTTCAATACCGCGGCTCCCGAAACCACCCGGGATGAGGATACCGTCATACTCTTTGAGGGTCTCAAGCGACTGGTTTTCACCTTCAAACTCCGCGCTATCAATCCATACAAGCTTTACCTGACGATTAACGTCACAAGCAGCGTGCTTGAGCGCTTCGATCACACTTATGTACGCATCCGAGAGGACAAAATCACCGGTTTTGAAGTACTTACCGACGATGCCGATACTCACAGTTTCCTTGGCTTCTTCCATACGCTGAACCCGCTTTTCCCACAGATCTAGTCCAAACAAAGAATGCTGCTTCTTTTTTCTTGCTTTCAGGCCGAGTTTTTTCATGAGGATCTCACTCAAACGATCTTTCTCAAAGTTGATTGGTACCGTATAGATACTGTCTACATCTGGGGCGCTGATTACGTCTTCCTGGTGAACGTTACAAAAAACGGCTAATTTTTCCTTTCGTTTCTCATCGAGAGGTCGCTCAGCCCGAGCAATGATGATATCGGGCTGAATACCAGTCCCGTTGAGCGTTCGGACCGCATGCTGTGTCGGTTTGGTCTTCATTTCACCAACTTTGGATGGTGTTGGGATATAGCTCACGATAGCGGTGATGACATCTTCAGGGTGTTCAATCTTAAGCATGCGGATAGCTTCAAGAAAAAGAATATTTTCGTACTCGCCGACCGTGCCGCCAATTTCGATGATGGCAATATCGGCATTAGCCTCCTTGCTCGCTCGCTTGATACGACTAATCACTTCCATCGGAATATGAGGAACGACCTGGACACATCGACCAGCATATTCGAGGTTCCGCTCTTTCTCAATGACAGTTTTATAGACCAGACCAGTCGTCATGTAATTATCACGCGTGAGCTCGATATTCAGGAAACGTTCATAATTTCCCATGTCTTGGTCGGTTTCATAACCGTCCTTCAAAACAAACACTTCGCCGTGTTCAGTAGGATTCATGGTGCCCGCATCGACGTTTATATACGGATCAACCTTGAGAGCTGTAACCAGGAAGCCTTTCCCCTGAAGAATCTTGCCGATAGAAGAAGTGGCAATCCCCTTACCGACCCCACTCATGACGCCCCCGACCACAAAAATATACTTAGGGTGATTTTTCTTCTGTTTCGTTTGTTTTTTCATAGCACACAACGAGAATTTACAGAAAAAGAACCGCTACAAGAAGAGCTGTTGGAGCGGACTTTTAAAAAACGATTGGGTGATTTTACTCAGCCTGGATTGAAAGCTCGAAAGAAGCCTTGATACCATGACCAAAATCTGCCTCGAGAGGAAACACGCCTACTTCCTTCAGAGGCTTAGGGAGAACAATTACTTCCTTGTCAATCGTGATACCTTGTGCCAAAAAAGCGTTCGTAATTTCTTCTCGTGAAACAGAGCCAAAGAGTTTACCATTTTCTGCCTTACTCTTGATAAGGAGCTTTTTTTCTTGCAAAGCGTTTGCAAGCGTACGACTTTCTTCAGTCATTTTGAGAGACTCGCTTTTCCGTCTGGCAACAAACTTCTCTGCTTGTTTGAGCGCTCCTGGAGTAGCTAAATCAGCCAGCCCCTCTGGGAGCAGGTAGTTGAAACCATAACCATTTTTGACCTCTTTGGCATCGAGTGCCTTACCGAGACCTTTCACATCTTCCAAAAGAATCACTTTCATAGCAAACAGACATATCCTATTACTCGTGTCAGTATATCGTATCGAGTCTCTTTTGGCAAGCAGTTCCAATTATCAAATCACAGCGCGTGAGAAAAATTGTATGGTATAATAATAAAATGCTTCCAGAAAAAAATCATCGCGGTATACTTGTTTTTGCAAAAAAAGGGACTGTCCATCTTTTTTGGCAACCCGCTCACTCATTCCTTCAAGGTGTTTTTTCGGTCGAAAGTAGCGATGGAAAGAGTTTTAAAAAACACTCCTCTCCTGTCACCCTCTTCCGTTCTAATGGTACGAAGACTGCTTTCGGTAATGAGTCAGTAGCACGGGCCAGTGCCCTAAAAGGAAAGACTGTTATTTCTCTTTTCGAGGAAAGAAAAAAAGGTATCGTGGCGATAGTGGGACGGGCCGGATCTTTGAAAATACTCACAGAAACATCTCTTTTTCAGGGTCCAGCTGTTTTTGTAAAAATACCTTCAAAAGGACCAAAAAAAGGCTCTGTAATAGCCTTTTCTGTTCGTAATAAAAGAACGCTTCTTTTAGCTTGTAGCAATGACACCATTGATCGATTTCGTGATGCCGGAGATATTCTCGAAGGAAGACGAGGGACCTTCGATGCTGTTTCCCTCACCCCCCTCTTTAGCGAACATATTCCCCAGGGCATACTTCTCGTCTACACCGCCAAGAGTGCCTCGGGAATACTTTCTGTTGGAGCTGCCATTTTTGATCTTGAGCACCCTACAGAACTCATCTGGCGAAGTTCCGAAGCGCTGTGGCAATCCTCCATGAAAACACCAGCTGATATTCGGGTACTCGGTGGTATTAATATCGAAAAATATTTTTATATTTACGTCCAATCTAAGGGGAAGGCTATAGAATTCTTCCCGATAGCTCGCTACTGGGAAACAGCGTGTCGTACAGAGATCAGTAAAATTATCTTACCTCGCAGGAAGAAAAGTACTCCGATACAGCTCAAACGCCTACCGTCAAATCCTCTTCTCGAGCCCAATGTCAAACATGTTTGGGAGGCTTTTGCTACTTTTAATCCCGCCGCTCTCTATCTAGATGGCCGTGTCCATCTCTTGTATCGAGCCCAAGGGTACGACGGACTTTCTGTGCTTGGCTATGCTTCAAGTAGCAATGGTATTCACATCGACGAACGCCATTCTGAACCAGCATTCATTTCTTCTCGACCTTTTGATACCAAACCGCTCTCTAGGAATACTCCTTTACAACGCCTCTTCTCAGGAGGAGGAACTAGCGGTTGTGAAGATCCTCGTTTAGTGGAAATCAACGGCTTTATCTACCTCATTTATATCGCCTTCGACGGTGCCAATCCTCCCGGTATCGCTCTTTCTTATATTTCGAAAGCGAATTTCCTAGCCAAGCGCTTCAAATGGTCTTTGCCGAATCTTATTTCGCGCCCCAAAGAAATTCAAAAAAATTGGGTAATGTTTCCAGAAAAAATAAATGGTAAGTATGCCGTCCTTCATGGTCTCAGTCCTCACGTACGAATTGAATACATTGACGACCCAAAAAAACTTGGTCACGGAAAATATATCGAAAGCCTTTCTTCTCACGGTGGTAGAGGATACATCGAGACGGCACGTTTGCACGCTTGGGATAATATTGTGCGAGGAGTCGGTGCTCCACCGCTAAAAACTAAATATGGTTGGCTGGTTTTCTATCACGGTATGGATATGAGAGATCCAGGAAAATACAAAGTAGGTGCCCTATTACTCGACCTGGATCATCCAGAGCGAATCATCTGTCGCGCCCTCGAACCAGTCCTCGAACCAGAGACAGAATATGAGAACAACGGGCATAAAAGTGGCGTAGTGTATGTTTGTGGCGCCGTCATAATGAAAGAAAAATTATTGGTCTATTACGGAGCCGCTGATCGCACTTCTGCCGTTGCCATAGCTGACCTCGAAACCTTTCTTCAGGATCTTCTGAAAAATAAACACCCTGTCATTAAAAAATAAATCTGTCTCATAAACCCTAATGATGAACTATGTCTTTTTTTAAGCGCTCATTCGAAAATCCTATTCTCGTGCCGGAAAGTACCTTGCCCTGGGAATTGGAAGGCGCCTTTAATGGGTCAGCCATTCGAGAAAAAGGCAGGACCCGCCTGTTTTATCGTGCCCAGTCTCTTCCCCTTCTCCATGAAGATGGTCCCTGGCTTTCTATGTCTACCATCGGCCAATCAGAAAGTGCCGACGGTATTCATTTTAAAAAACACCGCCCATTTATTAGACCAGAACACCATTGGGAACGTTTCGGTTGTGAAGATCCACGCATTACCAAGTGTGATGGTAAATACTACCTCTTCTATACAGCTCTCTCAGAATTTCCTTTTCGTGCCGAGGGCATATCAGTCGGTCTCGCTATCACCGAAAACTTCAAGCACATCGAGAAACACCACATCACCCCCTTCAATGCCAAAGCTATGGCCCTCTTTCCGGAGCGTATCGACGGCAAACTCTGGGCCATTCTTTCGGTTAATACTGACCGACCGCCGTCCACCATTGCTTTGGCTTCTTTCAATACCGAATCAGACATGTGGGACACAGAACTCTGGAACACCTGGTACAAGAACCTTGATAAGCATGGCCTGAAAATTTCCCGCAACGACGATGACCACGTAGAGATCGGTGCTCCGCCAATCAAGACAAAAGATGGCTGGCTCATGCTCTATTCCTATATCCAAAAGTATCATTCGTCCAATCCTATCTTCACCATTGAAGCCATTCTTCTCGATCTTCACAACCCACGAAAAATCATTGCTCGAACCGATATTCCCCTCCTCGTCCCAGAAGAAGAGTATGAATATTATGGCAAAGTAAAAGACATCGTCTTTCCGAGCGGCGCTGTGGTGCGCGGTGATACCATTTACCTCTACTATGGAGCGGCCGATACCACCATCTGTGTAGCAACTGGCAGCTTAAAGGCGCTCCTTAAGCTCATGAAGGTCAAAAAAGAAAGCCGACCAACCTTTACGCGCTATCGAAATAATCCCATCCTCGAGCCTATTCCTTCGCATCCCTGGGAGTCCAAGGGCGTTTTTAATCCAGCCGCAGTCGACATAGATGATAAAGTACATATTTTATACCGAGCAGTTTCAGATGACGACACCTCAGTGTTTGGTTATGCCGAAAGTCAGAACGCCCTCAAAATATCTAAACGCCTTCCTGATCCAGCCTATCTTCCTCGGGCGCCATTTGAAAAAAAATTGGCACCAGGAAATTCTGGCGTCGAAGACCCGCGCCTGACCCGTTTCGGCGATACCTATTACATGCTCTATACTGCCGTCGATGCCGTCAATCCACCAAGGGTAGCCCTCACTACCATTTCAGCTGAGGATTTTACCGCCAATCGTTTCGAAAAATTCAGCCCACCAATACTAATATCCCAACCATTTGTCGACGATAAAGATGCCTGTCTTTTCCCAGAAAAAGTCGGCGGAAAATATGTCATCCTTCATCGTATTCAACCCGCCATTGATATAAATTTCTTTGATAGTATCGACCATTTTGATGGCAATTCTAATTTCCTTACCCACCAGCCATTCATTTTTCCACGCCGCGGGATGTGGGACAGTCGAAAAATTGGTATCAATACTATTCCTCTCCGTACCCAAAAAGGCTGGCTTATTCTCTATCACGGTGTTTCTGAATACGATGGTCACTATCGCATCGGCGCACTACTCCTTGATCTCGATCATCCAGAAAAAGTGATTGGGCGTAGCCGTTATCCTATCTTTAGTCCGGAAAAAGAGTACGAACGAGTAGGCGTAGTCCCTAATGTTATTTTTCCTTGTGGCGCCATCGTTCGTAAAAACAAACTCATCACCTACTATGGTGGAGCTGATCGGGTCATCGGTGTCGCCAGCATCAATCTCCCTAAACTTCTCAAAACACTTCTTATCGACGGAGCTTAAGTTCTAGAGGCTGGCGAGCCAAAGGGAGCTGGACCCACAATTCTACACTGAAAATACACTGGTTTACCGATAGACTACAGGCTGTCAATTGTACTCACTTCTTCGACGCCATTCTCCAAAACGCTCTCTCCTTCCCCAAAGAGAAATTTGGTGCGGAATTTTTTGCCAGCTAAAAAGACAGGTATCCAGTGGATGTCACCTGGCCACATAGCATCATAGGGGATGGCGTCCGTCGTGAACCATTGTGGGCGCATCTCTTCAGTTTCACTCAGTTCACCGTTCCAGGCATCAATACGGAAAACATGAACTTCGAGAATATCACCACGTTTATCAAAGAATTCAAATTCATGAATACCAACTTTTTCCATCTTGGTAATCTTGAGTCCGCATTCTTCTAATGTCTCGCGCTTGGCCGCCTCTTCAATTGTTTCATCCCCCTCAACCTTGCCTCCGAAACCATTCCATCGTCCCACACCAAACCCCCGCTTCTTCATACCAAGAAGAATACGGTTTTCTTTCACAATAAGAGATAAGGTCAGTAAGTTTCTCATGATTCTTCGAGGATAATTTTCCTGTTAAAGCCACCGCGAGCAGTGCGCTTTTTCTTTTGTATCTCAACGACTTGTTCAATACTCCAATTTCTTTCAGAAAGGATTGCTGTGATTACCTCAAAGACATCGGCTATTTCTTCTAGCGATTCTGCTTGCACAAACTCTGCTACTTCTTCAGTCAGTTTATTTTTCAACTTCTGCCGATACTCATCTTGTGAAGCAATATGATATTTGGCTACCTCACCCTTCCCTTCGATATTATCGATGATTTTGTCTCGCACCAGTTTGTTATAGCGCATAAGCATAGATAAGCCTTGATTGGCACTCCCTATTGTAACATACAGCGCCCCGTGCTATATTCGAAGTGCGAGTTGAGGGGATAGAAATGAGAAAGTTGGTATGCACTTGCATACCACAAATAAAAACAACGTTTTTTATCTCTCTCCCCTCCTCGCTTCTCCCTTCCGCATCGCGGACACCCTATGGCCTTCGTTTACACCGATGGCCTTTTATTTTTTCTTTACTGGAAAGAGTGTTGCCTCCTCACCACGAAGAAGAATCATGAACTCATCAAAGTATTTTTGAATTTCTGGAGAGATAGCGACTTTGTTCTTTTTTATGTCGTAGACCATATCGAGCGTAACATCTTTCTCTTTCCAGGTTCTTCCTCCATCAAGATACATCTTAACGAGTGGTTCAATCTTATCTAGAGCATACACAAAACGACTCTCGGCATCTTCTTTGCTCACATAGCCTCGTATGGCTGCATGCATCTCAGGAATCTCCGGGAACTCGAGAGCGAGTCGCTCGGCTGCTTGTCTCTCACGCTCTGGTTTTGATTCAATAAATGAAGCGTCTTCACTGTAAATATACGTATCCCCGGCATAGACTTCAACCAAGTCATGAGCAAGAGCATAACGAAAAATCTTCTCCCGATCAAGTGGAAGCTTCTCCGAATCAACTATATACCAGGCGAGCATAGCGAGATGATAAGAATGCTCCATGTCATTTTCCCACCTATCTTGATCCTTCACTCTAATAACACGCTCAACTGACTGAAAGACGTTTAAGGTCCTTGCAAATTGGAGCAGTTTGTCGAGCATAAAATTTATATTTTCGCTCCGGCTTGGCGGATCATTTTCAAATGAGGGAGCACCATCGAATGAAGTGATTTTGGCAGTTTTGACAAAGGAAAGAAACCAATTTCATCCATTTTTTCGGGTTCACCAATTTTGACTTTTTTCGGGTTCACTTCAGCAGTAAAAAGAAGAGCAATCCAGTGGGTGCGTTTTTTTCCGTTTAAACGGAGCACATTGCTAGCTCCCCAAAACTGAACATTTTTTGGTATTACAGAATACTCTTCGTTAATTTCACGTTTAGCCGTTTCAAAAAATGTCTCACCGAACTCCATCGATCCCGCACCGGGATCCCAGCGTCCTTGCTCATCGCGGCAGTTCTTGCTCCGTTTGTGCATCAGCAAATTTCCTTTTCCGTCGTGACAATAGAAAACACAAGTCACCCCAATAAAATCCACACCCTTTTTTAAATCAAATGATTGTTTCATAGTAGCAATTGGATTACTCCTCAGATCCACGAACAGTGGTCAATTTAAAAGTCAGTATTTTGACAGGGCTATCCAAAGTGACTCGATCACCATAGTATCCTTTGTATGTTTCAAGTCGCACTTGATGAGAATCAAATCGCTCGTGACCGTCGTTAATCTCATCCTCGTTAGTATTGACCTGAAAATCTTTTTCATCGAACATCCTCCACGTGCACGTTTTTTTTCCTGACAAAACAAATGAGACAAGCTCTGGTGCAAACTTGAGGGTCTTCATAGTTTTTACGTTCCATGACACTTCTTATATTTCTTTCCACTCCCGCAAGGGCAAGGATCGTTACGACCGACAGATACCTTGTTTCTGAGTGGCGTTTTCTTGGGTACTCCCTCTGGGGTACTACCGCTAGGGGTAGTGGAGTTAGCCCTAAGCGTTACAAAAGACTCGATACTCTCACTGGCGCCACGAAACTGCATCTCCCGTGGAGCTTCTTTTGCGAGTGCCTGATTTTGTTCCTCTACCTTGAGGATTGTCATGAGATAGGTCTTTCTCACCGTATCCATGAGCCCCAAAAACAGGTCGAGCGCTTCGCGCTTGTATTCGATAAGTGGATCGCGCTGGCCATATCCACGAAGACCGATACCTTGACGGAGATAATCAATCTCATCGAGATGGTTCATCCACAATGTATCAAGAGAACGAAGATAGAGAGACTTTTGGATAGAGTCCCACGTGGTCTTGCCGATAATCGCCTCTTTCTGGTTGTAGACTTTTTTAGCTTCAAGGACCAAATACTCAAGAACGAGGCCTCGTTTTTCTATCTCGTCTTTCGAGCGGTCGTCACGAATAGTTTCGAGTTTCCGAAGAGCCTCTTTTTCGTTGAGACGCGAGTAGATGGCGTTTGCTTCGTTTACGATCTCCTGCATGTTCCATTCGCCTTCTTCGGTGGAAGTATGAAAGGAAATGACATGATCGAGTTCTTCGGAAATAAGACGCAGTGTTTCGTTTTCAAACTCGTTCAGAGCAAGCACCGTACGCCGTTTTCGGTACACGACTTCACGTTGCTTATTCATGACATCGTCATAGTCAAGCACGTGCTTTCGTATGTCAAAGTTAAAGCCTTCGATCTTCGACTGCGCACTTTCGATTGTTTTGGAAATGATTTTGTTTTGAATCGGCTCGTTATCCGGAAGACCGAGCGTAGTCATCATGCTCTTCATCTTTTCACCGCCAAAACGACGCATGAGCTCGTCTTCAAGCGAAACAAAAAACTGCGATACTCCAGGGTCACCCTGACGTCCAGCGCGCCCACGGAGCTGGTTGTCGATGCGTCTCGCTTCGTGACGTTCAGTACCGATAATCATGAGACCGCCGAGTTCTCGTACTCCAACGCCTAATTTGATGTCCGTACCACGACCGGCCATGTTGGTCGCAATAGTGATCGATCCTTTTTGGCCCGCGTTCGCAATGATGTGCGCCTCGCGTTCATGGTTTTTGGCGTTCAAGACCTCATGGACAATACCGTTTTGTTGCAAGAGCGCACTCAGGTACTCGGACTTTTCAATGGCTACCGTACCGATGAGTACCGGCTCACCAGACTCATGAACTTCTTTCACGTGCTCCATGATAGCCAGAAACTTTGCCTCTTCAGTTTTATAAATAATATCCGGGAGGTCTTGCCGTGTCATCGGTCGATTGGTAGGAATTTCGAGGACATCCAGCTTATAAACTTTGGCGAGTTCTTCGGCCGAAGTCGTCGCCGTTCCGGTCATACCAGAAAGTTTGTCATACAGACGAAAGTAGTTCTGAAAAGTGATTGTGGCGAGCGTACGTGACTCGCGCTGAACAGTCACACCCTCCTTAGCCTCGATAGCTTGATGAAGCCCCTCACTGTACCGACGTCCCGGCATAAGACGCCCCGTAAAGTCATCGACAATCACCACTTGATCATCTTTCACCACATAGTCGCGGTCTCGCTTGAAAATAATGGTGGCCTTAAGCGACTGTTCGAGGTGATGAACGTACTGAACATTACCAGAGGCATAGATGTTTTCCATACCAAGGAGCCGCTCGACGCTGTTCATCCCCTCGTCGGTCAGGGTAACTGCCTTCATCTTTTCATCAACAGCAAAGTCCTTCTCTAGCTTAAGAGCTGGGACAATTTTGGCAAAACGCTCATACAGCTTGGTCGATTCACTGTCGGGGGCCGAAATGATAAGCGGTGTACGCGCTTCATCGATCAAAATAGAGTCTACTTCATCGACGACAGCAAAATACAGTGGTCGTTGGGTCATTTCCTCGAAGCTCGCCACCATGTTGTCGCGTAGATAATCAAAACCAAACTCGTTGTTTGTCCCATAGGTAATATCTGCCAGATAAGCCTCTTTACGGCTGGTTGGCAGGAGGTTCTCTTTTTGCTCGTTTGTCATCATCGACTGACCTTCCACTTCATTTTGACTAGTTAACTGAGAAGAGGCTTGTACATAGCGGTATGAGACTCCCTGCGTCACTATACAGGCCGTGGTGAGCCCCAGAGCATCATACACCTGTCCCATCCAGCTCGCATCACGTTTGGCAAGATAGTCATTGACCGTAACTACATGAACGCCCTTTCCTGTCAGGGCATTCAAGTAAATCGGAAGGGTCGAGGTCAGAGTCTTTCCTTCCCCTGTTTTCATTTCTGCAATTTTTCCATGATGAAGAGCGATACCGCCTAACAGTTGGACATCGTAGTGTCGCTCACCTATAACGCGCATAGCTACCTCACGCACAACGGCATAAGCCTCTGGAAGGAGGTCATCGAGAGTCTCACCTGCTTCGAGGCGACTCTTGAAAAAAACTGTTTTTCCCTTCAGTTCTTCAGGCGAGAGCGTCTGAAACGTAGCCTCAAAACTGCTTATTTTATCAACTAAAGGAAGAAATTTCTTTACCTCCCGCTCATTAGAACCAAAAAGTTTTTCAAGAAAAGACATGATAGGTTACACATACAAAATAATAGGATGGAACTACGAAAAAGAAACTCTCTTTTTCTAGACCTAAGCCATATCAGCATACCAAAGTTCAAGTATGAAGTCAAAAGAAAAAACTCGCAGATCATGCGAGTTTTTTCTTTAATATAAGCCTTAAAAACGAGCAGCTTCATCTACGACAAGCTTCTTTTTGATGGAACGATTACCCCGAAGCTTGAGATCACGATTCTTGTTTTTTTTCTTGGCAATCTGAGCTTCAAGCTCGTCAATGGTCATATCCGTTGAACCTTCGACGCTTTCCGTTGTTTCTTCAGCGCGGTAAAGATTATGAGGCGTCTTTACCGTAATTTCCACTCGAAATTTACCTTTTTTATCGCGATCGACTTCTATTTCAAGTTCACTGACAGGGTCAATAAGTTTTTCAATGCGAGTCAGACGCTTCTCTATATACTCACGCGTTCGTTCATCAAGAGTCATTCCTTTGAGTAAAAATCGTGTGTTCATAGGTCTTTTTCTCAAAAATTAAAGTCCGTAAGCAGAAGAAAGCGTGCTCAAGAAAAAAGGAATAGCGAAAACAAGGCCGATGAGCGGAAGGAAAAACATAATCAAAGTAGCAACCAGAGTCCACAAAAAATATTTACGTGTCCTCTCGCTTGATTGGTAGATCATATCAAGCTTTTTGTCCTGCTCAGTCAGTTTTTGAAGTATTTCTTGATCCATACAGCCAGTATAGCATACCTACCTACCCTTGGAGGGAAGAAAAAAGCGGTCCTTATGCGAAAGGTCCGCTTATCGACATGAGCCTTCTTGTTGCTGTAGATCGGCCTCATCTGCGCCAAAATGATGAGGTGACCGTCTATGAGATTTGTACCCAAAATCATCTGACGATTGAGCATCTGGCGAAGAGGCAAGGGCCAAAAATTGCCATACTAAGCAGTTCTCTCCGATACCCTTGCACTCTGCGGAACAATAATTTCCCCACTCTCTCGCTTGATCTGAAGAAAGAAGAATTGGGCAGCTCGAGAGAAAACAGCGCAGAATCATGTTCTACCTCACTTTCATAAAGAACGATCGAAACAGTCGTTTAAAAACCGACGTACTGAACCTCTTCCTCAAGTCGCACATGGAGTTCATCTCGTACTTTCATTTTGACGAGACTCGCCAAGGTCACGACATCAAGAGCGGTTGCATGGCCAGTATTTACGAGATAGTTTGGATGAAGCAGACTGACCTGCGCTCCCCCTATTGTCTTTCCTCTCAGTCCAACATGATCAATAAGCCAGCCCGCCGGCAACCTCCCGTCTTTTGAGGGGTGTCCGGTATCTTTTTCAAATTCTTCTAAAAGGTGTTGATCTGTAACGAAAGGATTCATAAAAAACGAACCAGCGCAGAGAGCACTTTGCGGATGCTTGGCTTCACGAGAAGCTATCGTTTCTCCTATAACACGCGCCAGAATCTCCTGGTCGCCTGTTGCAAGCTTGAGCGTGGCTGACAATACAACGAGATTTTTTGTCTCTTTAAAAAGGCTCGTTCGGTAGCGAAAATGACACTCATTATTCTGGTACTCTTTGACCATGCCCGAAGAGCGATCGAGCGTCTTGACTGATTCGACAAGGTCTCCTATTTCTACCCCAAAAGCTCCTGCGTTGCCTCTCACTGCGCCGCCAAAGGAGCCAGGAATACCCGCGAGCTTCTCGACACCCTGAAGCGATGCGCCCTGCGCCTTAGTAACAACCGCCATGAGGGGGATCCCGGCGCTCACGGTTATTCTTTCTCCGGAGACGGTTATGCCACCACCAGTGATGTGGATGACCATACCAGAAAAACCCTGATCAGAAAATAAGACGTTACTTCCCCCACTTAAAACATAAAACACAAGGTGGTTTTCTTCAGCGTATTCGAAAGCCTCAGCCAACTCGATAGTTCCGGAAACTTCTGTGTAGTAACGAGCCTTTCCTCCGATATGAAAAGAGGTGAATGGCGCGAGCGGTATATTTTCGTGAAGAAACATACAAAAGGAATAAATGTGTTTTTATTCTCAAACGAAGTGAGCGAGACGAAGGTTACTTTCGTTTTTGAGCGAGTGCCAGTAAAATCAGATGATTGCCTGTTATTTTTTTTCTCGAACGAGCGCATGGGCTATCTCCCACACGCTTCCTGCTCCCAGAGTAATGATAACATCTTGATGCCCCATTGTCTTTTTAAGATCCGCAATAACGGAGGCGACGTCTTTCACGTATTCGGCTTTGCCAGGAAAAAAAGTATTAATTAGGTCAACGAGGTTTTGAGAACTGACGCCACCTTGCTCTTCTCGAGCACTCCCGTAAATATCGAGTATTTGCACCTTATCAGCCCGGTCGAAACTTTGCGCAAAAGAAGTGAGAAGTGCTTTGGTTCGCGAAAACGTGTGTGGATGAAAAATAACTCTGAGACACTTGTCAGGATAGAGATCTCGAAAAGCCTGGAGAGTCGCCCGAATCTCTTCGGGGTGGTGAGCATAATCATCGTAGATGAGCGCTCCAAAATGCTCTCCAATATACTCGAAGCGTCGCTCTGTACCAGAAAAGCGCAGAAGGGCGCTTGGGAGTCGAGTCGTATCAAGACGGAGAGACATGAGAAGTGCGAGTACTGCAGTGGTATTTAAAGCGTTGTGAAGACCAGCGAGCTTGAGATGAAAAGGTCCAAGCTTCTCCTCTTCGTGCTCGACAGCAAATGACTGACTCACACTTTCTCTGAGTACGACGAAGGCTGGTTTAAAAGGCGTATAGTCTGTCACCCGAAAGAGCGCGCCTTTCAAGGTACCATACGAAACCGTGCGACAGCGGGCGTGCTTGGCTACCCTGACAACGGCAGACGAATCAGCACAGTACACCAGTATACCGTGAGCTGGGATACGCTTCACGAATTCCGTAAACACTTGTTCATAGCTCTCGGGATCAGGGAAATAATCAGGATGATCCCAGTCAACACTCGTAATAATAACGGCAAACGGCGTATACAAGGCCAGCTTGTTTTGGTACTCATCCGCCTCAATCACCAAATAGTCTCCCCGACCAAAGAGCGCGCTTCCCTGCCAACCAATAATATGACTTCCCACAATAGCAGATGGATCGTGTCCCAAATACTGAAGAGTGTCCGCCAAAAGAGCGCTCGTAGTGGTTTTACCATGAGAGCCACAAACAGCAATCGTCATTTTTTCCTCAGTTAGAGAACCAAGTGCTTCCGGATAACTCATGACTAGCACTTTCATCTGTGCACAGGCCCAAGCGAGCTCTTCATTTTTCTCTGCACTATACGCTGTCGAGTAAACAATGAGGTCAGCCTCTTTGGGAATATTTTCTGGAGAAAATCCTTCGTACACCTTTATACCAAGTTTTTTTAATATTGTATCAGTAAAAAAAATCTCACTGGTGTCGGAACCAGATACAGTCACTCCACCCTGATGCAAAAGCTCCGCTAAAGCAGCCATACCGGCTCCTTTGATGCCGATACAGTGAATGTGTTTGTACTCTGTGAGGCGATTTCGTTTCATACGAATTATCCCTCATCTATAAGGGTGCGAATACCGGTGGCAATAGCATCGGAGGCATCGCTATGATAGAACTGCGAAAGGCGCTCACCAAGATGACTGCGAAGCTCTTGGTCTTTCATAAGGGCAGTGATTTTATCAAGCAGAATATGCTCTCCTAGGTTCTGTTCTTCAAGCACCTCTGCTCCTCCAATTTTAGCGATATCATAGGCATTCAGACGTTGCTCATCATTGGCAGCACTTGCGAGGGGTACCAAAATAGTGGCTTTTTTAGCAGCAGCTAGCTCCGCGATTGTACCGGCTCCAGCTCGCGACAAAACCACGGTCGAAAGAGCCAGAATATCAGCGAGCTCTTCAACTGAAAAAAAATCTCGAAAGACGTAACCACTTCCCGAAACATGGAGATTGTTTTCTTCTGAAATCTTTTGAATTGTTTCAAAATTTTCATGCCCGGTTTGGTGTATCACCTGAATTCCTAAGGATAAGAGTTCTGGGAGAATTCGTAGCGTCGCCTCATTGAGAGCAATCGCGCCCTGGCTCCCTCCCAAGATAGTGAGTACTGGTTTATCAGAAACGAGACCAAAAGTGGCAAGGCCCTTTTCGGCACTTCCTGCGAGTATTTCCTCTCGTACAGGGTTACCGGTGAGGGCTGTCTTTTCAGGAGGAAAAAATGCCCGAGCACTAGGATACGCAATCGCGATACGTGTTGCAAAACGCGACAAAAAGCGGTTAGCTCGACCAGCGACCGCATCGGAGTCATGAATAATGATTGGAATTCGGTAGAGATAAGCAGCGAGCACCACTGGCACCGAAGCAGAGCCGCCCTTTGCAAAAACGGCGTCCGGCATAAAAACAAAGAGTTTCCAGAGTGACTGAATAACACCGAGAGGAACTTTGAAGAAATCAAGATAGTTCAAAACAGAAAAGTAGCGTCGCATCTTGCCAGTCAAAACATATTCCGCTTTGATATTTTCTGTCTTCATCGCCTCGCTTTCAAAGCGACCGCGGGAACCGATAAAAAGAAATTCTACCCCTCCAGGCAATTGTTTGCGAAGTGCTCGAGCCACCGCTAAAAGCGGGAACGTATGTCCACCGGAAACACCTCCAGAAAGTACGACGCGAGGAATATCAGCCATAATTTTACTTTTGTAGTGTAGAATGTTTGGATATATTAAGCAATATTCCCATCGCTGCTAAAAGTACCGCAAGTGAGGTTCCGCCAAAACTGATAAATGGAAGCGGTATTCCAGTGAGAGGGATAAGACCAGTGATAGCAGAAATATTGATAAAAGCCTGAAAAACTACCCAAGAAATAATTCCTACAGCAAGCAGGCGTCCAAATTCGTCCGGCGCTCTGAGGGCAATTATGACACCACGCCAGGCGAGGGCAAGAAAAAGAGCAACAATCACTGTTGTTCCAAAAAGTCCGAGCTCTTCTCCGATAATAGCAAAAATTGAGTCCGTCACAGGTTCGGGAAGATAGTTAAATTTCTGACGGCTTTGACCAAGGCCAACACCAAAAAGTCCTCCGGAGCCGATAGCGAGCAGGGCCTGCGACATCTGATAGCCAAAACCCATAGGATCGTGGTCGGGATTCATAAAGACTAAGAACCGTTGCATGCGGTATGGTGCCATTTTTATCAGAATAAAAAGAAAAAAAAGTCCTCCTAACATAAGGGACAGGATGTGCATGATATTGGCCCCGGAAGCAAAAAATATGGCAAGTGAGATGAAAAAAATGACTCCTAGTGTACCGGTATCTGGCTGTTTGATAATCAAGAAGCCAACAATGGAAAGGAGAGCGAGGAAAGGCACTAAACCTTCAAAAAAGTCCGAGGTTTTCGCCTGCCCCTTTTTGGAAAGCCAGGCAGCGAGATAGAGAATGATGGCGAACTTCATAACCTCTCCGGGCTGAAAGGAAATGGGTCCGAGCTCTATCCAGCGGGCTGCCCCGTACACCGTCGTACCAATGCCAGGGATAAATACGAGCACCAAAAGAATAAGGGCGAGGATAAAAATTGGAAGTACGAAACGCTCCCACACTCGATAATGGATTTTCTGGAAAACATAGAGGAGTACGAGCCCTACTCCAAGCCCAAAGAGCTGTTGTTTCAAAAAGTAGTACGCATCATCAAAACGTACTCGCCCATACACCACCCCGGCACTCGCCACCATAATGAGGCCAATACCTAAGAGAGCAAACAGTATGAAGAGGAAAATTCGATCCCCTGGTAACACTCCATTTTTATTCATGAGAACTTTGTTTTTTGGAAGCGTCACCGAAAGTGGCGTCTCGTTCGTTCTGCCTCCGCCACAAGGCAATATTGGCATGATCCCCGGAGAGAAGAATACTCGGTACCGTCTTCCCTTCCCAAGTTTCCGGTCGCGTGTACTGCGGATACTCGAGCGTCCCCAAAACCGTGTGGGATTCAGTGATGGCGCTTTCGGTATTTCCGAGCACCCCAGGTATCAGTCTTGCAACTGCATCGACTACTACGAGGGCTGGGATTTCACCTCCTGTAAGCACATAGTGACCAATAGAGAGTTCTTCGTCAACCACACACTCACTGACTCGCTCATCAACACCTTCGTAACGACCGCAGATCAAAATGAGTGAGTCGTACAAAGCTAAGCGTCGGGCGTCTTCCTGCGTAAATAGCCGTCCTTTAGCAGAAAAGAGGATGGAGCGGGATTTTTTCCCTTGGACGAGGCTCTGTACGTACTTTACAGCTTCTGCGATTGGCTCAACCGAAAGTACCATGCCAGCTCCCCCGCCGTACGGCGTATCGTCAACAGTATGGTGCTTATTTAAGGAAAAATCACGCAGTTGGTGAGTAAGAATTTCTACTAAGTTACTCTCTTTTGCACGCCCAAGTATCGACGCGTCAAAATAAGGGTCGAGTATTTCAGGAAAAAGGGAAATAACGTCAAAACGCATAAGGGTATCACAATACTGAGTCTTGGTCCTATTGTAGCATAGCTGGCAAATGGAGAAAGACAAAAAAACCGCAGACAGAAGCCTGCGGTGCGATACGGAAGAAGAGCGCTATCAAATTGAGTGCCCAAATTGCCTATCAACAGCCTCCAGATTCTTCCGGTACATCCTCACCCACGAAGAGCGGGTTGTTTTTACTACTGCTACCAGGGTAGCAAGATAGACAGTAGCCAGGTATATTGACGGGTGGCGGGTGAACAGGGTGCCGCCAAAGATGATTGCGATGAACAGGAGGATGATTCTGAGTAGGCTGCTTTTTCCGCGCCTCTTCAAGATGAGCGGTCGAGCATCCGCGCCTCTTTCAGCGTAACGCTTCAATACAGAAGCGAGTTCTGAGAAACAGAAATCACTCATGTCCCAAAGCTTACCTGCTAAGTAGAGGAACGTGGCGAGGTGAAACAGGATGACGATGAGCCTCTCTGGCCCAAAGTTCCGAACAATTTCAAGCAGAGCTTCTTCCATTTCAGATCCTCTCAGTTGGAAGAGAGTAGTTGATGAAGTAAAGAACATTCATTATCGGGGCAGAAGCCAAGGGGTGTCTCGGGCACATGCAAAGACCACCCCCTTGCTTCTGCCGTGAAGCCTCGCTCGCTTCACGGCCACAGTTACTCTTGTTCGCTCAAAACACTATTTCTATTTAAAACAAATGTTTTTTCTTCTGGTGATTGGTCCGATCTAATAATAGTCACTGTCACTGGGACATCATTCAGTCCTGGCTGCTTCTCGACCTTAAGGTCGTACCACTCTTTTTCGATATCTTTCGGAAGGGTATAGCGAAGAGTAACGGTTTTCTCAGTACCGAGTGGCACATGGATGAGTGCGCCAAAGTACTTTTTGTTGAGAAACTCTCCAAAAACAGGCTCTGTTGCGGTGTTGGTCATCTCGGAGAGAAAACTGCCCTGTGGCACATAGACGCGGAGAAAAGTCTGATAATCTTTAGTGAACCAGTCTTTAGTCTTAGCGGTATGGTGGTAGGTAACAGCGAGCGTTGCCTCTGGCGTTTCCTTACTCAAATCAACAGTGTACTGATAGGAACGTTTCACAAAATAGTCACTCTTGAAAGAGTTTAGGTTCGCATCTACTAAGAGGAGGTAATCATCCTTCCAGGAAGGATCAAGACGTCCATCCCAGCCAGAAGCGACGACATCGGCTTGGAGATTCTCGTCTATAAATGAAAGTTGAATGTCTTTACGGTGCAAATCGTCGAGGACGACCTTGAAGAGCTCGTACTGCTTTGGAATCGATAGAGCTTTCACTCGCTCCAAGATTTCAAGCCCAAGAATGCCCATCACCGATTTGCGTTCACCGAAAGAGATGTCTTGCTTGAGATAGCCCTGTTCTACTTGATATTCGAGATCCAAAATAGCATTGTCCGCACCATAGACTCCAGGAAAATCATCGAGTTCTACTGGTCCAGTTATCCGAAGAAATGACGTCAAAACATTGGTAGTAATGCCGACAACTCCATCAAAAGTCTCTCCGCCGCCAGCCATGTCATAGAACGTTTCAGCCCATTTCACGTTTTCAGCAAAGTCTGGGGAATAGTTGGAATCTCGAAACTTCCAGGAAGGTATCTTGAGTGTCTCTTTCATGGGGTATGGAGGGGCAATCGTATCAGGAATCCGTCCGTCAAAGTTTCCTGTATCATGGACGAGAAAGTGGGTGATGCTTCCATCGCGCACTTTGAGGATGCCAAAAGAACCGATAAAGCCACCGCCTGGCCGCAGCTCGAGGTTATTTTGAAATAAGAGAAGGAACACCTTCTCCTTACCGTCTGTATCGAGGAGCGACTGAGCTAAAGAAACAACTGTGCCTAAGTCTGTCTTTATTTCTTGCTGGATAGGGAGCATACCTAAAAGACGCTTCAGGCTCTCTAGTCCATTTTTTCGTATTTCCAAGAAAACAAACAACGATGCCAGAAAGAGAAAGGCAAGCGTCACAAAAGTGAACCAGAATTTTTTTGACCGCCTTGTTGGTTCCATAGCATCAGTATCGCTCATTATTTCCCTCCAGACAACAGCTCATTCAAACGTCGTTTGTATTCTTCGATGGTAGGCTCCCCCGTTTTCACTGGCTCTGAAGTGACTACCGCTTCTTTTGTTTCAGATACGGTCACTTCCTCTGAATTCCTTTCCTCGCCCTCTTCAGGATACGACGTTTCAAACTCAAAGGGAAGCTCCTCTCTCTCCATACCAGGGAGCAGTCGCTCTGTCGAGTTTTTTTCCTCAACAGTCTCGCGGGAGGATTCGAAGTGAAGCGTCGTTGGCCGTGCTGGAATAAACTTCTTCGGATCAATGAAGGGCGCTTGGGTAGCGGTCGGGTATTTCACTTCATTCTGACGAGAACTATCCTCTGCCCCGTGTACCTGCGCCTGGCTCGCCCCTTGAAAAGAACGCTTCTTAGAGCCAAAGAAAAGCGGTACCACACTCAAGACACCGAAAAAGGATACAGTAATAAAAAGAGTTGAAACAAAAGCCAAAAGCACATACCAAGCACTCTGTTCGACTACGGGACGGACAATAGTGTCATCCACGACTCGAAGATCGATATCTCGCTCAATATTATAATAAAAAGAAACCGTCGCAAAAAGCGTTTTCGTCGTATCGTCTAAAAGCTGTTTCGCTTCTTCCTGACTCTCCCCTTTAGCGGTAATACTGAGGACCCCACTCTTTTCACTTCGCTTGACCGAGACTAGCTTATTCCAAAGCTCCTTTTTCTTGTCTTTCGAAAAGCCAAGAAAAGCGTCTTCACGTGATTCATTTTGTGCGAGCAACCGTTCGTAAAAAGAGAGATTACTCACAAGTTCAGCAAAATTCTCGACTACCTGGTCAGCTGCGACGCTTTCAGATTTACCAATCACGAGCACTCGCACCTCCGCTTCGTAAATCCGGAACGTATCAAGCCAAAACAGGAGCGAAGCTACAAAAACAAAAAAGAGTGTCACGAAAAACGATCGTTTCCACGTCGTTTTAAAGAGTTCAAATTTACTTACTCCGAGAATTGACATAGTGTTCTTTCGGATAACTCCCTACCACATCACGGTAAACGTCGATTGTTTTTTTAGTAATAGCATCCCAGCTATAATACTCTCTGACTCTCTCTTGGGCTAAGCGTCCCAAGGCCGCGACCTCGTCGCTCCGATTCATAAAGTAGGCAAGCTCTTTTTTAAGTCCATCAATATTTTTGACAGGAAATAAGGCACCGGTATTGGCGACGGCCTCCTTGTGTGGAGCGATATCACTCACTATCGGGAGAAGTCCATGTCCCATCGCCTCAAGGAGAGCGAGCGACAAGCCCTCCTGTTCTGATGGTTGGACATAAAGGTAGGCATGAGAATAGAGCGTCTCGAGCACCTTACCCGTCTGTTCGCCGACCAAAAGAATATTGTTCCGACCCCGTGCCAAAAGCTTCAAAAAGCTTTCGTACTCCTCAGTATTAGCATGAGCACCTACAACAACCAGTTTGAAGTTGTTGGGAAGCTTATTCGTGTCTTCAAGCTCCTTAAAGGCCTTGATGAGGTAGTGAGTCCCTTTATGAGGAACCAAACGGTGCACAGCCAAGATATAACGTTTCGGACGAAGACCAAACGCATTAAGAGCCTCGGTATCAGGCTCAAACGCCACTTCGGCGCCGCTCGGAATAAACGAAACATCTCGACCGTAGGATTTTTTGGCATAATCGATAAGTGTCTCACTACTTACGATGGTGCGTTCTGGAACAGAGCAGGTAATATATTCAGCCACATGAAGAAATGTTCGCGCCAAAAATCCCCACTTTTTATGTGTATAATCACGGCTATGAAAGGTAGCTACTACGCGAGTGCGAGGCTTGAATATCCTTGGCAAAAAAGACAGAATGCTTGGGCCAATAGATTGAAAGTGGATGACGTCGTACGGCTGAAACAGGGCATGTACGGTAGCTGAAAGCGTGTGCGTGATAGCGTCTAAGTGTTTCGTATTGATACTCGGCACATGAACAAGATTGACACCTTCAAATACAGTTTGGGTTCGCGGCGTATAGTGCTCACGTACATAGACCGTGACCTCATGACCCTGAGCTACCAATCTGCCAGCTAATTTTTCTACGTGTTTTTCAACGCCACCAGCAATGGCAGGGATTCCTTTTTGACCGATAAAAGCAATCTTCATAGAAAAGTCAGATTACAAAAAAACTCCCCTTCACGTTCTTTACCAGGGCCCTACGATTAGAACCCGCGAATGATCGGTGAAGTAGCACCTGTGCGGTTTGATTCGAAACGATTGTCATTGGTGTCCGTACCAAGAATAATACCACCAAATGCCTTAGTGCCAGCACTCGTCCGAGCAATACGGGCGACTCCGTAACGATTGTTACTGACGAGTGTCGCCTTTTTCAGGCCAAAGTTTCCAGCTACCCCATAAGAGTTCACTTCAACACCTTCTCGGGTATTATTGCGAATACTATTATTCTTGGTCCAAACAGAAGCATTGTCCAAGACAACCTTTATACCACTTCCCTTGTTATCATGAAACTGGCTCCCTTCAATCCAGGCATCCATACCGGAAGCAAGATCAAGGCCGTCACTTCCATTATGATGAATGTCACTTTTGATAATAACGAGGTCTCGTTTTTCCGAAAAGATACCGGCACGTTCACTCCCTCGTACTTCGACGTCATCAAGAAGTGCCCGATGCTTTTTGTTGGTTGGAGCTGATTCGATATGAATGCCGTCCCGTTTACTATTCTTCACTTTTACTTTGTAGATTTTGACCTTGGCATCTTCCATTACTCGAATACCATGACGCCCACCCTCAATAGTCAGAAAGTTGAGTTCGGTATCATCTTTCATAGTGACAGTCGGTTCGTCACTATCACCTTTGATAATAACGCTACCTACGTCTTTCTTTTTCCCAAAAAGTTTCACGTCTTTCGGAACAGTGATATTTTCTTTGTAGGTTCCTTTTGAGATATAGATCTCAGATCCTCCCTTGGCATTCTTGAGCGCTTTACCAATCGAAGAATAGGGATGGTTTGCACTCCCATCCTGTGAACCGTTAGCATCTTTGTCGACATACACCTGTCGATTCCCGCCCATAACAAAAACAGGGAGAACGAGCAGGAGCATTAGAGAGATACCCAAGATTACCTCTTTATTAAGCCAGGAAAAACGAAACGCCATAGGGGAAAAACATCAATTTTTTAGACCTTTTATCTTAGCAAATTTTCAGCTTTTTGTCAAGGAAGCAAATTTCAGTTAGAATAAAGTGGCATAAAGAATACCTTCTTAGCATCATCATCCAAAAAACAAACACCTCTTAACTATGAATCTCCAGCCCCTCTTTTCACCTCGTTCAATCGCTGTTATTGGTGCATCGACTCGACCAGGAAGTGTCGGGAGTACGTTAACTGAAAATCTCCTCGCTTACGGATACACGGGGCGTGTCTATCCGGTAAACCCTAAGGCAGAAACACTCTTCGGTCTTCAGTGCTTTGCATCGATTCATGAAATCAAGGCTGAGGTTGATCTTGCCATCATCATTATCCCTGCAGCACTCGTGCTTGGCGCCTTACGGGAAGCTGGTGAAAAAAATGTTAAAGCAGTTATCATCATCTCTGCTGGCTTCAAAGAAACAGGTGAAGCTGGTATGGCACTTGAAAGAGAAGTTATACGGATTGCCCGCGAATTTGATATTGCTCTCCTTGGACCAAACTGCCTTGGTTTTCTTCGGCCAAAAATCGGCCTCAACGCTTCTTTCGCCAAAGGCATGGCCAATCCTGGTTCGATTGCTTTTTTTTCTCAAAGCGGCGCCCTTTGTACCGCTCTCCTTGATCTCACGCACAAAACACTGGGATTTTCATCTTTTGTAAGCGTAGGCAACAAAGCAGTCTTGAGTGAAATTGATTTTCTCGAATACTACGCTTCTGAACAAGATACCAAGGTTATCGCTTTTTATAGCGAAGGCCTGCGCGACGCGAAGAGTATCATCGAAACTGGCCGAGCCATTCTCCTCCGTGCTGAACCGAAACCCGTGATTGCCCTCAAGTCCGGAACTACAGAAGCTGGGACTGCCGCTTCAAGCTCACACACTGGAGCGCTCGCTGGAAGCGAAAAAGCCTATCAAGCCCTCTTTCGCCAAGCACGGATAGTGAGGGCTACATCACTTCAGTCCCTCTCTGAAATACTCTCCGTATTTTCACAAAATCCTCTTCCAGAAGGAAAAAATATTGGCATCATAACGAATGCTGGTGGCCTCGGTGTACTGGCCACAGATGAAGCTGTAAGACAGGGACTCACCATCGCTCCGCTTTCAGAAGAAACCAAGCGCAGACTCGAAGCCCTCCCTCCCTCAGCAGGTCATAACAATCCAGTTGACGTCTTGGGAGATGCGCTTGCGCCTCGCTATGAGCTGGCTCTCGATGCTCTCCTACATGACCGGCAAGTTCATATGATACTAGTCATAGTCACCCCTCAAGCGATGACCCAAGCCAAGGAAACCGCTGAAGTAATCGCCTTTGCCAAAAAACACTCTGGCAAGCCTATTGTAGTAGTCTTAGCTGGCCAAGACGCCCTCGAAGAAAGTTTGGCTATTTTGGCTAAAAACGAAGTTGCAACCCTGACCTATCCGGAGGCTGGGGCTCGCGCCTTGGCTCATCTCGCCCATGTGGCGCAGTGGCGCAGGGTTGCTTATTACACCCCTTTTTCTTTTAAGGATATCGACCTTGTGGGTGCACAAAAAATCGTACAGGGAGTCCGTCAAGGTGGCAGGACGAACCTGTATGAAACCGAGGTGTGGCAAATACTCACCTGCTACGGTTTTCGTTTCCTGAAGAGTGCGAGTGTCTCAAGCGCGAAAGAAGCACAAGATAAAGCTAGTCTTTTTGATGGTCCAATAGCCATGAAGATCGTGTCCCCTGATATCACGCACAAGTCAGACGCAGGCGGAGTGGCACTCGGCGTGAATCCTAAAGACGCTGGCAAAGAATATGAGGCCCTCTTACAAAGAGTGAGCGAACACGCCAAGGATGCTCGACTAGAAGGCGCGCTCATCGTAGAAATGGCACAAAAAGGCGGGCGAGAGATTATCCTGGGCCTGAAGCACGAAGTCGGTCTTGGGAAACTCATCATGGTTGGTCTCGGCGGTATCTTTGTGGAAACCTTCAAAGATGTTGCTTTTCGCTTTGCTCCACTCAGCACAGAGGACGCCAGGGAAATGATCGGGGAACTCCAGGCACTCCCTCTCCTCCAAGGGACACGCGGACAGTCCGGAGTAGACACGGAGGCACTTGTCGCATTCATCGGGCGCATTTCACGCTTGGCCACAGACTTTCCAGAGATTGAAGAACTCGATATAAATCCCCTGCTAGCCTTCCAGAATGGGCAGGACTTCCGTGTCCTCGACGCTCGGATTCGCCTGAGCGACCAAACTGGCACCAAGAAAAAAGTCACCAAGGTTTTGGTGACTGCGAAATAGGGGCGATTGACTTCTTAGACCAGGTTGCGTGGCCTCAGAATAGGTGCTTGGCGCACAATTCGCTTTCGGTGTTCAGCCAAAAATGCCTCGATCAGCGCGAGAGCATCAGACGCTGTATTTGGAGCGCCAACCGAAACGAAGGAATCGTCTGTATTCCACATTGAAAAAGAGACACAAACGACCAGGAGAGGTCTTTCTCCTCTCTGGCTCGGTCTTGGCTCGACCGAGCACTTGCCTAAGTATCTGTAAGTTGAGTCATTCCTCTTTTCTGGTCAAAATGCCTTGGCAATGAGTCCACGAAAATTCTTCACTGCTTCGTAGGCCTCTTTTTTTTCCGGAAGGGGCATGACCACCTCAAGCACAAACAGGTCGCGCAACTCGTTCGGAATGAACACGCTTGCCACTTCTTCATTACCGCCCTTTGCGATTGGGGTCAAAAGAAACAACAAGGCAAAGAGAAAAATAGTCCGTAGCATACAGCCCTCCTTGTGACACGTGGTTGATGAAGTGTAAGGAACTCTGAAGAACGAGGAAAACAAAGGTATTTAGACCCTATCCCATTTCATGAACTTTGCCAAGTTCCAGTCAAAAAGAGAGGTGCGCACCCTTGGCTCATGGGCGTATTTTTTATTAAGGTAAGCATAGGTCTTTTCGAGACCAACTTCGAGACTGGTAATCGGATAAAATCCAAATTCTTCGCTCGCTCGAGAAATATCTAATACAATTTTTTGCACATCGAAATCACGGCGTTCTTTCCGCCTAATCTTAGGGATAGACTCGGTCGTTTTAGCGAGCATAAGGACGAGCTCGAAGAGAGAAACGCCTCGGCCACTCCCCACATTATAAGTCGAGTTCGTGTGCTTGACATGGAAATTTTCAGCAATAAAGCCAGTCACATCTTTGACATACACATAGTCACGAACTGTGTTGCCATAGATCGATATCGCCTCATTCTTAATCATGTGCTTCATGAAAATCGGGATAGCTCCTTGAATACCATTTGGGTCCTGGCGCTCACCGTATGGATTCGCAATGCGGTAAATCACAAAGTCGAGTCCATGCTGACGCTTGTAGTAATGGAGATATTCTTCAATAGTGAGCTTCGTCACAGCGTACGGTGAAACAGGACGAGCTTGGGTGGTTTCGCTCGCTACTTTGTCAAGAGTATTGCCATACACAGCACCACCAGAAGACGGGTAGACAACCTTCTTAACGCCGTGCTCTACACAAAGATCGAGCAATTGGAGCGTTCCCTCGAGATTGAGCCTAATTTCTTCATGCGGATCATGAGCCGTCGACACCGGGGTACTGAGTGACACAAAGTGAAAGACATACTCCATTCCTTTCAAGGCTCGAGAAAGGTGCCTTTTATTGAGGAAGTCGCCTTTTTGAAATTCAATCTTCCCCTTAAGATGTTTTAGGTTTTTGATATGCCCTTTATGAAAGCGATCAAAAACACGTACCGTAAAGCCACGCCCTATCAGGTCGTCTACGAGGTGACTTCCGAGGAAGCCATCGCCGCCAATGACGAGACACTGTTTGCTCATAAGAAATATAGCCTTTTAGGGATAACTGGCTATATTACACTATTTTTTTAGTTTTGTCAACCCCCTCCAAAAAAGCGTCAAAATATCATAATAATAACTATTTTAAGCCTTATTTATGAGTGACGAATAAATACTAAGAATCTTTTTGAGATACGCGTGCGGATCAAGACTCATCACACTCTCACGAGCATGCTTCTGCAAAAGAGGGAGTGAAATGGTATCGAGCAGTCGTATTTTTTCTGCCAAATCATGAGCATCGCCCGGAGTAAACAGAAAGCCGTTATAACCGTCTATAACCCGCTCCGGAAGACTCCCTACTCGTGAAGCAATCACCGGTGTCCCAGAGGCGAGCGTCTCCAGAAGGGCATAGGGGGTGTTTTCGTACCACTCAGAAGGCACGACCACCGCCCGAGCCAGAAGGAGAAGGCTCTGTAAATCATCACCATAGACTGGCCCATGAAAGGTCACGACCGATGCTAGTCCAAGCTCTTCTGTCAGTGTTTTGAGCCGTTCTTCTTCAGGACCAAAACCAACGATAGAAAGCGTCTCACCAGTCTGTAATTCCGTAAAAGCCCGAATGAGTGTCGCTATCCCCTTCTCGGCCGACAGTCTCCCAAAGTACAAAATGTTCTTCCCAGTTTTCTCTGGCAGTGGGAGAGTGACGTCAGGGAGCGGCGTCAGTGGCTGTGGGAGAAGTTGTATACTATAGGGAAACCCAAGGCGTCCGTAGGTATCGATAAGAAACTGGCTCAGTCCCAGGTAAATATTGACCTTACTATAAGTACCAAACAAACTATGGATCCATTGTTCTATGACACATACGAGACTTTTTGCAAACGAATCTTTGACGCAGCAATCTACGAGACAACGAATTCCAGAGGAGTGCTCCCAGATTTTGCTTCGAACAAACAAACTGTAGTTTGGTGAGGCAAGTTTGTAGTCGCAGAGTGTCATGACCATCGGCACCTGCTTTTTCTTGAGTGCCCAGATAATAGACGGTGAAAGCTGATGATAGGTGACAAACAGGTGGGCAACATCGGGCTTAAACTCGTCGATCAATGTTTCGAGATTACGTTTGGCTTTAAAGTTAAAAATGATGTTTTGTGCAACTTTCATTTTTTGCCAAAACGACATGTGGTTCGCCTCTTCATAGTCAACCTCTTTCACAAAATACTGACTCCATTCAGTTGGCTCGTTCTTGGGATGCGCCATGGCAAAAAACGCTACTTCGTGACCCTGTTCTCGAAGGAGCTTGGCCGTGTCGAAATAGAGTCTCTGGGGACCCGCATACTTTCGATGATACTTGTCGATTAAGAGCACGCGCATATTTTGACTTTTTGGCTTTATAATGGCATTATACAAGAAAGAACCTGGCTTCACAATATGCTTTCAATCATCGAAAAAATTGCCTACCAGATCTCGGCTCAAAGTCGCAAGAAAAAGTTCGAACAGTTTCTCACTCTTTTGTCCCCTAAACCAGGAGAGGCCATCTTAGACGTCGGAGTCAATACGACCGAGTATTCAGGTACGGACAACTACCTCGAGAAGTTTTATTCATCTCCCGAAAAAATTACCGCTGTCGGGGTTGGCGATATTGGCACCTTTCAAGCTCGTTACCCAAAGGTACGGGCGGTATCTGGTGACGGCCGCACCCTTCCCTTCAGTGATCACACTTTTGACATTAGTTATTCAAACGCTGTTATCGAGCATGTCGGGAGCCATGATAATCAGCGACGTTTCCTTTCCGAGCTCTATCGTGTCAGTGGCCGGGGCTATCTCACTACACCCAACCGTCATTTTCCCGTAGAACTTCACACCCGTATTCCGCTCCTTCACCTCTTTCTTTCGAGGAAGAATTTTGATTTTGTCGCAACCAAAATCGGCAAGTCTTGGGCGACCGGTGACTACATGACACTCCTCTCTGAGTCTGATGTTAGGACACTTTTTGCTCAGGTAGGCATTCATGAGTACAAACTCATCAAAAATCGTTTCTGCGGACTTGTAATGACCTTTACGGTGATTTGGCAGAAATAAATCCCTCTATGAATATACACCCCGCCTCAAACCATCATCTCTCCAAACCCCTCCTCATTGTTTTTCTTCTAGCAATTCTCTTGTCTGGCTTGGTCGCTTCATTGCTCTTTCACTTTTCCGCACTCCTTCCGCTGCTTCTTGTTGGCACTGTCCTTGGCATCATCCTCCTCTTCCGTGCCCCGATCCTCCTCTTGTTTGGTCTGATCGTCGTCCGCATGTCGCTTGACTACTCATCTTTGTACTTCGGGATTACGCTCTATTCTGTCACCCTCTCTCTTTCACAGCTTCTCGGGATTGGTATCGCTTTTTTTGGAATCATGGCGCTCGTACTCAAGAGACGTCTGCTTCCGCTCTTTCCTCTTAACTTTCCTTTTGCGGTCATTTTTGTATGGGGACTCCTCACGCTCTTCTATTCCCTCTATCCGAAAAACTCCCTCCAGGAACTTCTTCGTATCTTTGACCTCTTTGCCCTCGGATTTCTTGCTTACGCGACGATGAAGACAAAGGATGACTTTCGACACCTCCTCGAAGCCTTCTTTGTTTCGAGCATCCTACCAATTCTATTTGGCCTCTACCAGTTTATTTTTCATATCGGTCTCGTCGATGAAAACGTGGCCGCCCTCCGTATCTTTGGCACCTTCAGCCACCCCAATGTCTATAGCCTCTACCTGTTTAGTCTTATTGTTTTCGCTTTCCTCTATCTCGTACTCTTTGCTGGAAATGGCTTGAGACGACTATTCACCGTCATTTTCATTGGCATCCTTTCAACCATGCTCCTTCTCACCTTCGCTCGTGTGGCCTGGATCGCACTTTCGCTCTTTGTACTCATCATGGCGCTCTTCCGCTACCGCATCCTCCTCTTTCCGCTCTTTCTTTTTCCTATCATCCTTTTCGTCTTTTCACCGAGCTTCGAGGAACGGGTATACGAAAGTTTCCGCTCCGACCCTGATAGCTCCCTGGTCTGGCGGCAAACGCTCTGGCACGACGTCACCCGCTACTCCATTCAAGAAGAAAGGCTGCTTTTCGGTTCTGGCATGGACACGTTTCCCAAGGTCTCCGAAAGTGTTCGTGGTACCAACCACGGCCCCAATGATCCGCACAACGACTTCGTCAAGTTCTTTGTCGAAGGTGGCCTCGTCGGACTGGGGGCGTTTGTCGTCTATCTCTTGGCTCTGGGGACAATACTTGTAACACAGTATCGAAAGAGTACACCGGGGAGTGCTCTTCGTCTCTCTTTTGCTGTTATGATTGTCTTTTTTCTCACACTCCAAATCTCAGCACTCACTGACAATATCTTCAAAAATACGCCCGTGCAGTGGCTCTTTTTCACTGCCCTCGGCGCGCTCTTGGCACTTTCAAACCAAAAAGTAAGCACCAACAATCGTCGTGCGGAGCACTCCCTTTGAATATTTTGACGCCGGGGTATTAGGAGATAGAATCACGGCCGAGGGTGGTTGACTCACCTCTTCTCCTCCTGACCGCCCTAACTTTCTTTATTCCGCCCTCCTCACTCCCCATTTTTTTCCTCTTTCGTTGCTACGCACATTTTATTCACGATCGTAAATAAAACACACCCCTATAAGACAGACGTATGCGAATTGGAGCTACACAACAAAAGATATTACTTCTCCTCTTGAGCGGACTAGCGTTTGGTTGCTCGACTTCTCCCAAGACGAGTTTCAGTATCATCAGGCTAGCCAATAATGAGTGGCGTGATATAGGGCAAAGAAGCCTCCGGGAATCGGCTAGACTCCTCTATCGCCACAAACTTATCCGTGAGCGTCATAACTCTGACGGGTCTCTTTCGCTTCTACTTACTCCGCTAGGGAAACAACAAGCCACTTTGGGGCAACTCCTCGGTATAAAAATAAAAAAACCCAAAGATTGGGATAATCTCTGGCGGATAGTGATCTTTGATATTCCAGAAAGGCATCGAGCATTTCGAGATATTTTTCGTTCCCATCTCAAAGCTATTGGTTTTTACGAGTTGCAACACAGTGTTTTTATTTTTCCCTTCCTATGCAAAAAAGAGATTCTTACACTCGTCAAACTCTATCACGCAGAAGACTATGTACGTTTCATCACAGCAAAGGATATAGACAATGAAAATGTTTTAAAAAAGAAGTTCTCCCTTGTTTAACAATATATATTTTATTTACGGTCGTAGATAAAATGTATATTGAAGAGGTGGGTCGAGGAGGGTGAGAAGAAATGAGGATTCCTCGCTCATTTCATGAGAAGATCGAGCGCAATAAGTAAAACGAGTAAAAAAAGAGGGGTTCCGCAGTACGATGTACTGTGAAACCCCTGTGCTTCTAGCCCGCGTCACTGACGCGGGAGTCCTTGTGGCCTTGAGCGGCCTACTTCTTGCCGGCCATGGCGGTGATGGTGTCACGCGGGGGCGCGACGACCTTGTTGCCGCCGAACGACCACATGACCATCGGCCGCTTGTCGACGGTGACGGCAGTGAACGGCGAGTCGGCCAGCACTTGACCCGTGAGCGAACCCCAGGCCTGCTTGCCGTTCTGGTAACGGACAATAAAGCTGACCGGGCGATGCAGTTCACCCTGGGCGCGCGTGAACGTGAGCGTGGAAGCCCCGTTCACCACCTGGCCCGTGACCACCTGGCCGTTGATCCGCACCTTCGAGAGGTCAATCTGTTGCGGATCGGTGGGCGTGTTGCCCCAGTTGCGGCCGAGCGGCATGGGCACGACGGTGCCCTGTGCGATGCGGTAGAGCCACACCGGCGTCGTGCCGTCACGGGCATCGACGGTCTTTTCGATCAGCTGATCGGGCATGTTGAGGTCGACCATGGCGACCGCGAACTGATCCTTCAGGGTGACGGTATAGGTCCCGTCAGCGCCCACATCGCTGAAGCTCAGCTTGAGCCACCCCTTGGCGTCTTTGGGGTCATACCCCGCAACGCCGTCGAGCGGGCTCTTGGTCTGAGCCATGGCCGGAGCCAGGGCGAGAGTCAGAGTCGTCGCGATGACGGCCACGAAACGAAAAATCTTCTTCATGATCGCTGTCCTTTCAAGACAGTTGGTTGGGTGATTGCGTCTTAATATCATCCCAACCGAGGTTGGGTGGAAACAGACGCAAGCGAGGAACAATGCCTAGCGTTACCTTTGGAGGCACTTACTAGACCTTCTATACTACACCTTTTTCTATACTTTGTCAATAGTAAATTTATGGCTTATTTAAAGGGTATTTATTTATGAAAAGACTTAGGCCAGGAATCACGTGGATTCCTGGCCTAGTTGTTTGCGAGCGATGTCGCCACTTCCTTTTAGCACTACCTTCATCACTTTTCGTCGAGTCCGTCGCTTGTACTGGTGTACATTGGCGCGGATACCTTTTTATAGAACGTGAGAAACCAACTGTGTTGGGTCATCTCAGACGCTGAGCATTCCTTGAGAGGAACCGCTCACTTACTTAGATGTGTATGAAGGAGTTGTCTATCAGTCAGTGCCGACGCCGCGAGCTTCGAGACTCTGGATCATTTCGTTCCAGCGCTCCTCTTGGACCGTGAGCTTGTAGTCGTGGCCAGCGTTGTACACGATCGTGGCCCCAGGTGTTTCACTGAGACTCGACCAGTGCACTCCAGCTCCGACTGTCCACACCTTGTTGACTGTCCGAAGACCGACATAGGCATGGCCCGACACTGGATTCGGCGCTGTTTGGTTGATGCCGACCTCGACCAAGGGTTGAACCTTGGCCCAGATACCCGTGTCACCCAGGTTCTTCCTGATGATGAGTTGGGCACTGACACCAGCAACGTACTTCACGTCCTTGAGCGTCGAGGAGTCAAGGGCCGTGCCGTCGTAGCTGTGTGACTTCGTTTGTGAAAACGGGTCACAATAGCTCGCTGACAACGAGTACTCGGGAAACCACGTGGCGCCGGCCTTTTCACGGGCGGCGTCGGTGTAGGTCGCTCCGACACACGTCATCTGGGCCTGCGCCTTCTGCTGGTACCGACCTGTCGCGTCATTGCCCTTGGTCCACAGATCGCCGTACACGAGCTTGAGGCCCACATCACGACGACTCGGAAACGAGAACTTCTGTGCCAGACCGAACGTAGCAAGCGCACCCTTGAAGCCAAAGCCATCCGGCGTCTTCCCTTGCCAGAGGCTGAGCCATCCACCGCCACCAACTGCGTAACGTCCCCAGGTGGTCTGATGGATCCAGGGGTAGCCGGCACCTTCAAACCCCGAAAAGAGCACGTCCTTGTCACCGCCTGCGAAAACGATGGCGTCAAAGTCGTAG
>Ga0163144_10001955_pt1 | contig 48149 bp, 36 predicted proteins | sample OliLak19BULKMAT1_FD_123175 | JGI IMG/M metagenome (GOLD analysis project Ga0163144, IMG submission 123175) | Freshwater microbial mat bacterial communities from Lake Vanda, McMurdo Dry Valleys, Antarctica - Oligotrophic Lake LV.19.BULKMAT1 | ecosystem: Environmental > Aquatic > Freshwater >... | reverse complement strand
TCCTGACCTGACGCCTTGGCCCAGGGTAGACGGCTTCGAGCTCGCTGTCGTCGACGGCGCCGCAACCAGTCAGTACGCCCAGATCGACGGGTCGGGCTGCTATTCGGTGAAGTTCAAGTTCGACGAACGGACACTGAAGGACGGCAAGGCGTCGACCCGCGTGCGCATGATGCAGCCGCACGGCGGCTCCCTCGAGGGCTGGCATTTTCCGCTGCGCAAAGCGACCGAGGTGATCTGCTCGTTTCTCGCGGGCGACGTCGACCGCCCCATCATCCAAGCGGTGGTGCCGAACACGGATACCCCGAGCCCGGTCACGGCGAAAAACCAATCACAGAACGTGCTGCACACCGGCGGAAACACGTACATGACGCTGGAGGACCAGAAGGGGTCCGAGTTCATCAATCTCTTCACCCCGAAGAGCAGCAGCGGCCTCTTCCTCGGTACACCTCGCGGCAGCGGCGGCCGTGAGCGCACCTCGAATGCCGCTCCGATCGTTGCTCCGAAGGGGCCCGGCGGCCTCGGCCTCGCGAGCTACAGCTTCGACCTGCGCACCGACGAAGGGAACGCGCAGCTTCACACCGGCAAGAACATGGATGTGCGCGCACACGGTCAGCTCCAGGTGATCGCTGGCCAGGACACCAACGTCACCGTGTTTGGGCAAGTCGACAAAGACGTAATCGGAAACGCCGACGAAAAATACGCCAAGACGCTCACGCGCCGCGTGGCGAAGAAGGTCACCATTCGGCACGACGACATTCATGATCAAAAGGTGCTCGGCGTCGCGAAGCAGACGTTCCACGATACGCTCGACATGTGCGTCACGGATGCCGCGGATCAGACAATGGTCTCGGGCTGGTGCGAAGAGATCACCGGAAGCCCCGGCGACCTCGACTTCCAAGCCAACCGCACACGCACCATCGTCGGGCCGCTCACGCTAGAGGTCTCACCCGATAGCCACATTCACGTGGGCGGGGACTGCACCCAGACCATCACAGGGGGGCGCACCGAGAAGGTGGCCGGTAAGCTCAAGTGGGACGTCGGAGGCAAGGTCACCATGACCACGCTGACCGACGTGGAGCAATCGGCATCCAGCGAGTGGGAGACCGCCAAAAACGCGGTCGAGCTGACGATGCCGTTCAAGTTCGACAACACGACGGTGGTGCACAACGAGAAGTGGACTGCACCTCACATCGAGCTGTGCGCCGCACTGGCCAGCGCGACGACCATCTCCTGGGAGCAGGGCATCAGCATCAACCTGACGCTCCGCGGAGGCGGGCAGGCGGCCGCGACCGGCGCAAAGCTCGATCTTCTCGGGGTCTACATCGCCATGATGGCGCAGAAGTGCCACCTGTACGGCAACATGAGCCAGATCGGCCTGCTCTGCATCACCGCGAAGGGCAGCGTCAAAGTCATCTGAATGAAGACCGTCAAGCCTCAAACGCTGTCCATTCTCACGCGGCCGTTCGAGCTGGCCGATCGCTACATGCTGGCGATGACCGGCATCGTTTGCCTCGACTTCGCAGACCCGCGAAAGCTCGCTCACGAAGCAATGATGTGGATGGCCATCCAAGATCAGATGGGTGAAGCGCCCATGGATGAGGCCATGGCGAAGCCGCGTGGTGAGGTGCTGGTGCTCGGCTCCGCGTGCGCGAAGCGCGGCACCCAGACCACCGCCGCGGCTGTTCGCTTGCAGCTGAAGCGCGGAGACAAGATGCTGCTACAGAAGCAGCTCGCGGTGATCGGCGATCGCAAATGGGAGACCTTCGGGATGACCCAACCGGAACCGTTCACCCAAATGCCCGTCACCTGGGAACGAGCGTTCGGCGGTCCGGACTACCAGCCCAACCCGGCTGGTCGGGGCCTTACCGCGGTCGATGAGGACGGCGTCAAGATCCGCCGGCTGCCTAATATAGAAGACACGGCGGCTCCGATAATTGGGTCCGGTGACCGGCCCACCCCGGCCGGCTTTGGCCCGCTCTCGATCACACGCAAAGAGCGGATGAGCCGGGTCGGCACGTACGACAAAGCGTGGCTCGACAAGCTCTATCCTGCGCCGCCAGACGACTTCCATTGGGAGTTCTACAACGTGGCACCGCTCGATCAGCGCATCAGCGGTTTTTTCGAGGGCAACGAGACCTTGAGGTTGGACGGCATGCACCCGGACCACCGCGTCCTCGAGGCTACGCTGCCAAATCTGCTGGTGAAGTTCTTTCTCCTTCGCAAGTCGAAGCAGGCCGAGATGGAGCTCGAGATGCACGTGGGCCGCATTGACACGCTGATCGCGCTGCCCACCGCCGGCAAGCTCGCCGTGGTCTTTCGCGCGGTAGCGCAGGTCGAAACGGACGACGCCCACGACATCGCCACGATCATGGGAGCCGTGGAGGCGACCGACGCGCCCAAACCGCTCGCTCACTACAAGACGGCGCTGCAAACGCGACTCGATCCCGAGCAGGCCCTCTACGCTTTGCTCAACGACCAGGAGCTCGTTCCGGATTGGCAGATCGACACCAAAGAAACAATCGCGCAAACGTTCGGCGACACCGCTCGCATTCTAGCACCGGACGGGCACGCGTTCGCGTACGCCGACCGAGGCATCGAGAAGACGATCGAGAGCATGCGCACCAGCCTGATCGACAGCGGCATGGATACCCGCGAGTTCGAAGAGCGTGTGTCCAAGATCCGGGACGAGCGGGCGAATAGCAAGGCGCCGGAGCGTTTCGAGGACATGGGCGCCTTTCTCAAGACGGTCGACGCAAGAGCCCAGCTCGCAATCAAGGAGGCGAACGAGAAGCTCAATGAGCTCAAAGCCAAAGCCAAAGAAGAGCTGGCCAAGGTCGGCGTGACAGACGACCCGTTGTCCAAGGGTGCAAGACGAAAGACAGGCCCGCCGGATTGTTTCGCCGATCACCACCTGGAGCGCCTGCGCGAGCTCCGCACGCTGTGCGCCAATGCCAAGGCCGATACGACCGAGCTCGACAAGCAGCTGGCGGACCCGGAGTTCGAGAAGCGACTGCGGGACGGCGAAGCGAAGCTCCTCGGAATCTACCGACAAGCAGCCCACATCATGCCGCCCATCGCTAGCGAGGTGACGCCGGACGAGTGTCGCCGTCGTGGCCTCAAGCTGCTCGAGCTCGCCAAGGCGAACCAGGCGCTGAACGTCGACTTCACGCACGCTGATGTGTCGGACCTCGACTTCTCCCACTTGAACCTCGAAGGCGCCTTGCTCGAGAACGCGAAGATCGTGGGAACGAAGTTCAGAGGCACGAAGATGAAGGACGTGGTGTTGACCCGCTCGGAGATCCGCAACGCCGTCTTCGACGGGGCCGACCTCTCGTCGGCGAATCTGGCTTTTGCACGAATCGAGGGCTCAAGCTTCGATGGCGCGAACCTCGACAACGCAGTGCTGCTCGAGGTGAGCGTGACGGGGGGCTCCTTCAGGAGAACGACCATCGGCGGCATCCACACCAGCAAGGTGAAGATGAAGGGGGTGGACTTTTCCGAAGCGCGCGCGATTCGCGCGCTCTTCATGAGTGTCGAGCTCGAGGACGTCAAGCTCGACGGGTCCGACCTTTCCGACTCGATCTTCACCGAGTCCAAGCTGGACAGCTGCACGTTCGCGGGTGCGACCTTGAAGCGCACGGTCATCTTCCAGACCAGCGGAGAGAAGGTCGCATTCGAGGGGGCAGACCTGCGCGACACCCGCTTCGTCGAGTGCACGTTTCCGAATGCCCGCTTCGCGGGGGCCCGCCTCGGTCTCACTTTGCTGCGCGGCTGCAAGCTCGTGGAAGCCGACATGGCGGGGCTGATCGCAGAAGACTGCGACTTCTCCGAGGCTGATCTCTCCCGCGCGAACCTCTCGGGCATGTCGGCGCGGCGTGGCCTGTTCATCCGCACGATTCTGGATGGCGCCACGGCCCGCAAGATGGACCTGATGAACGCCTGTCTCCAGAAAGCGTCCCTGCGGGGCACCGACTTCCGAGGCGCCAACTGCTTCCGCGCCGACTTCGCGCGCGCAGTCGGTGACGGCCAAACTGATTTTTCCGGTGCCTACGTGAAGGAGACGCGTACCACCCGTGATCCCAAATCGAAGAAACCGCTCTTCACCACCTGAGCCTTACATCCAATGGACCGAGCATTCCTGAACGAGCGCATTCAGAACGGTGAGCCGATCATCAACGCCTATTGCGCGGAGCAAGATCTGAGCGACGTCAATTTCGCCGGAGCCCTGCTCGAGAACTGCAATTTTCGTGGGGCTCGCCTCACCGGCGCACATATTTCCGAAGCCAGCTTCACCAACTGCGATCTCAAGGACGCCAATCTCGAGGGGGCGAAGGGGCGCCATGTCCGCTTCGTCTCGAGCAACCTCGAGGGCGCGCGCTTCGACGGTAGCGACCTGAACGTGTCGGCCTTCATGGGCTGCAATCTTACCGGGGCGTCTCTCACGGGAACCACGGTTCTGGCCGTCAGCTTCCTCGACTGCAAGCTCGACGGCGTCAGCCTGCGCGGGGTGACCGTCGAGCGAGGGTCGATCGCCGGCTGTGGGCTCGAGCGCATCGACCTGTCCGGCGCCAAGCTGTTGATGACGACGCTGACGAAGGCCGATCTACGGACAGCGAAGCTCGACGGCGTCTCGATGGAGAAGGTGGTGCTGATGGAGGGGGCGCTCACAGGTCGAAGCCTCGCCGGCCTCAGGCTCATTCATGTGCAGCTGATCGACGCTTCCCTGGAGGGCTGCGACTTCAGCGGTGCAACGCTCGACGGCTCGGGTTTCAAAGGTTCCAACCTGGAGGGTGCCAAGTTCGTTTCCGCCAGCGCGAAGCGGTGTCTCTTCGTCGAAGCGAAGATGAAAGGGGCCCAATTCCAGAACGCCGACCTCGCCCAATCGGTCTTCGTCGACGCCGACGCCAGCGCGTGCGACTTCTCCGGGGCAAAATTGGGGATGACCGCCTGGCACCGGGCCAGGTGCGTGAAGACGAGCTTCCAGAATGCGGATCTGTCGTTCGCGGACTTCTCGTGGGCAGATCTGACCGATGCTGATCTGCGCGGCGCGACGAAGGTCCGCGTGCTGCTTCATGACGCGAAGCTCGACGGGACCAGCTTCTCCACGAAGCTCGGCACGATTGGCGAAGACACCGAGCTCAAGCATGCAGAGTCGTTCTCTGCCAAGCGATAGCCCCGACAACACCATGCAAAAACTCCCCGCAACCGAAGCAGCCACCGCCGCGCCGATCACGCGCGAGCTCGAAGCCCAGGGCTCGCCGAAGCTCGCGTATGCGTCGATTGTGCGCGTCGAGGGCCCCACGTACGTGGAAGTGGAGGGCGCCCCGGTCGGAGCCCGCTTCATGGTCGAGCTCGAGGGCACGACGCTGCAGGCGATGCGCGCGGTGAGCTGTCTGGTCGAGCCGCTGCCGGGAGATCGCGTCCTGGTTTCGTCGCCGAGAACCACGGGGCCCTGGTTCGTGCTCGCCGTGATCGAACGAGGGGGCGCAGCACAGACCGTCATCTCGGCTGACGGCGACCTTACGATTCGCCTGCCGAGCGGCAAGCTCGACCTCGCCGCACGAGACGGCGCCAGCGTCACGACGGGGGCCGCCGTGGCAATCACCGCTTCCTCCTTCGAAGTGAGCTCGCTCGAAACACGAATCACCTCCGAACGCATCGCGCTCTCGGCGCGCGCGACAGAGATCACCGCGGCGAGCCTGCTGATCGCCGCTGAGGCGATCGACACGGTCGCAGATCGCGTGACTGAGAAGGTCAAGCGCGCCTACCGCAAAGTCGAAGAGCTGGACCAGCTGCGCGCGAACTGCGTCGACTACCTCGTCAAGCAGAGCCTGCGGATCCATTCGAAGCACACTGTCGTGAGCGCCGAGGTGGCCGCCAAGATCGACGCCAAGAACGTGTACCTGGGTTGAAGGAGGAAGCAGTGTTTGCCAATACGCAAATGATGGGCATGGATATCGGCTTCCCCGACGTGTGCCTCACCCCGCCATTGATGGTTCCCATTCCGTACCCAAACTTTGGGCTCGGGCCCTTGGCGGTCCCGGCCGCGTACAACGTTTTCATGATGTTCGCGCCAGCGCACAACATGTTCTCCACCACCGTGATGACCTTCGGTGACATCCCCGGCGTGGTGGGCGTCACGACCGGCACCGTCATGGCCACCTCACGCCGGCTCACTGCCTCCTTCACGGTCATCTGCTGCGGCGCGCCGCTCACGAAGATGACAAGCTTTGGATTGCAGAACAACTGGAATTGCCCGGGCGTCAGATTGGTGCCCAGTCAGTTCACGGTCATTTCGCTGTCGCCCTGAAAGACGAAACCCATGAGCGTCTACTCGATCACTTCAGGTGCAGTGCCGGCCGATTGCCGGGTGGTTGGCTTTCGCGGCTACGAGGCATTGTCGACTCTCTACGAGTTCGAGGTCTTCGTGAACGTAGCCGGTGACGGCGCGGACCTCGAGGACAACATCGGCGCAAAGGCAGTGCTGCATCTGCGACCGCAGGGGAGCCTCGAGCTCGATCTGTCGGACCCGCTGACCACCAAGCCGCACGACTACGCCGGCATCATCTGGCAGACCGATGTGCTCCGCGTACTTGGTGGTCGGGCGATTGCGCGCTTGGTCCTCGTTCCTCAGGTGGCTCTGCTGAGAAACTCGCTGCACAGTCGCGTCTGGCACCAGCGCTCGATCGACACGATCATTCAGGAGTTGCTCGAGGGGTATGGGCTGAGCGACCGAAAAGACTTCGAGATCAACGTCGCCCAGGGCCCCGTCGAAGATCACGTGTGTCAATACGAGGAGTCCGACCTCGACTTCATCGATCGCTGGGTCCAGCGTGAGGGCTGGTACTACTTCTTCGACCATCGCGAAGGCACCGAGAAGCTGGTGATTCGAGACGAAGTCGAGGCCGAGAGCCTTCGCGCGAACCCCGTGCGCTACGTGCCAAATAGCGATCGCCGGGGCTACGCCAAGCAGTCGTTCTCGCACTTCAGCTACCTTTCGTCGGCCCGTCCCAGCTCCGTTCAGCTGGTCGACCATGACTATGCAGCGCCCAATGCGCCGGTCCAGGCGACGGGCGAGATAGAGGGCGGCAGCCGCGCCTCCGTTGTAAGTTGGGGCAACCGGTCGTTCACGTCTGGCGACTCGTCGCGACTGGTGACACGCCGCGCGGAGATGTACGCCTCCCTTGCTCGACGACACGTTGCTCGTGGAGGGGTCACCCATCTCACGTCCGGGTTCGGTTTCGACTTGTCCGAGCACCCTCGAACGGCGCTGAACGAGCACTATCTAGTGATCTCGGCCCGCCACTCTGGACGCGAGACGCAAGGCGCCGTCGGCATCCCCGAGCTCGACGGACTGAGCAGCGACGTCTACGCGGTCGAGATCGAGTGTCAACCGGCGGCGGCCCCATATCGGACTCCGCTCCGCACGAGATGGCCGGTGGTCACGGGCTTTCAGAATGGTGTGGTGGATGGCGCACCGGGTTTGTACGCCCCCATTGACGATGTGGGCAGATACAACGTCCGCTTCCATTTCGACGAGAACCGCGCCGCTCCGGGAAAGGCATCGACGCGCATGCGTATGGCCCAGCCCCATGGGGGGCCCAACGAAGGGCTTCATTTTCCGCTGCGCTCGAGCACCGAGGTGCTGTGCGCATTCCTGGGTGGCGACCCTGATTGTCCTGTCGTGGTGGGCGTGACACCGAACGCCCTGAATCCGAGCCCCGTCGTCGAGTCGAACCTCTCGCAAAACGTGATTCAGACCGGCAGCGGCAACTTCATGACAGTCGAGGACAAGGCGGGCGCCGAGTTCACGAATCTATTTTCGCCGGCTGCAAACTCGGGGCTATATCTCGGCATTGGGCGGGCAGACGGCGGTCGCTCCTTCACGGAGAACAGAGCTCCACCGGTGCCGCCCGAAGGGCCCGGGGCACTCGAGTGCGGCCCGTTCAGCTTCGATCTTCGGTCCGACGGTGGCCACGGCCAGCTGCACTCAGGAGCCGATCTGAACGTCTCTGCTGGCGGTGATTTTCAGCTGATTGCGCGCGGTCATTCGAACATTACCTACCAAGCGCAGCTCGACTACGACGCAATGGCCTGCGTGTTGGAGGACTACCACGCTGAGCTCGCTGTCTGTGTCGAGCTGAAGACGGACATCGACTACGAAGCAGAGCTCGACTCGTGCGTCACAGGTGACGCGACCGAGTTCTATCGAGATACGGTGTGCGTCGACGTGACCGCGCTCACGACGCAAGACTTTCTTGCCACATTGGACAGCGTGGTCGTCGGGGCGCCCTGGGAGACCACCTGCATGCCGCCCTACAACGTGAAGGTCGCCGGGAACGCGATCGACAACGTCGTGGGCCACGAGAAGATCACCGTTGCAGGACACGAGCTGTTCGAGATCGACGGCAACCTGACCGAGACGATCACCAGCGGGAACTACGACCTGACGGCAGACAGCTTCGACACCTACGAGGGCCAGCTGTTCTTCCATCACATCACCTCGCTCACGAACCGCGACGTGAAGGGGCTCTCGAAGAACAAGTACACCGGTCTCAAGCTCGATGTCGTGATCGGCGTTCACTTGGAGGTGTGGCCGAACCACAACGAGGACTTGTTTGCGATCAACGCCTCGCTCACGGGCGTGAAGGCGGAGGCAACGGGCCTCAAGTACATGGTGGGTTTCTGCCTCGATATCGAGACGGATCTGACCGAGAACGAGGCTACCGGCTTCGAGTTCAAGCTGGCCCTCGTCAACGCCCAGGTCTGCAATGCTGGATCGATCCAGACCGGCGCCGCGCGCATCGGCACCAGCCTCTTGAACATCTTCATGTGACCGAGAAGGAAACGACAGATGGATCGCTTCGAGCTGCAAACTGCCTTCCTCCCGCCGACCGCGCGGGTGATCGCGTTCGAATCCCGCGAGGCGCTCAGCGAGCCCTACGAGATGCGCGTGTTCGTGACGCTACCCAAGAGCACGCAGCTCGAACCCCGAGACGGCATACTCACGCGTGCGACGCTGGTCGTGCACGAGACCGCAGATGGGGTACCGGAGCGCCACCACGGAATCGTCGCCAAGTGCGAAGTGGCCAGCGCAGCGGAAGAAGTTTCGGTCTGGATACTCACGCTTCGGCCCGAGATGTTCCAGCTCGAGCTTTCTGCCCACAGCCGCGTTTTCACGGACGCGACGGTGAAGGCCACGATGCTGAAGGTGTTCGAGGAGAGCGGGCACGTCTTGGACGTCGACTTCTCGTTCGAGGCGGCAGAGGGGCCCGAGGAAGAGCACGTCAGCCAATACAAGGAGTCGGACCACGCATTCTTCCATCGCTGGGCCGAGCGACGTGGCTGGTACTACTTCTACGAGCAAGGCGAGAAGCGCGAGAAGATGCGCATTGTCGACCGACAAGGCGCCCACACCAAGCTGCGGCAGAGCGCCATTCCCTATCGCCCGGGCTCCGGGGATCGCTCGGCGGGCGAGCACTTCCAGGTCATCCGTGTCTCCAAGAAGCTACAACCCAGCGCGGTACGGGTCCTCGACTACGACTACAAGCGGCCGACGCAGAGGCTCTCTGGAAAAGCCTCGGTCTCGGCGAACGGGCACGGCGACGTGGTCCACTACGGCGCTCGCGCGTTCGACAGCGCGGCGGTCAACAGCACCGCGCAGTTTCGAGCGGAGGCGCTTGCTTGCCGGGAGCGGGTGATCACCATGGCGGGCAACGCTCATCACGTGTACGCGGGCAGCAAGATCACCGTCAGCGAGCATCCACGCCCCGACATCGACGGCGACTACCTGGTCTTGGCGGTCATCCGGCGCGGACGCGATCCGATGGCAGCTGGGCAGTGGGGAAGTCTGGTCCCGAAGTTCGAGGGTGACACGGACGTGTACGCCATCGAAGCAACCTGCATCCCCGCCGCGCTCCAGTACCGCTCGCGCGAGCTCACAAAGTGGCCACGTGTGTGGGGACACGAGAACGCAACTGTCGACGGGCCGAGCGCGAGCCAATACGCGCAGATCGATTCGGACGGCCGCTACCACGTGCGCTTTCGTTACGATGAGGGTCGCAAGGAGGCGAGGTCATCCACGCGTGTACGGATGATGCAGCCGCACGGCGGGTCGCTGGAGGGCTGGCACATGCCCCTACGACAGGGCACCGAGGTGGTCTGCGCCTTCCTCGATGGCGACCCGGATCGCGCCGTGATCATTGGGGTAGTGCCGAACATGACCCACGCGAGCTTGGTCAAGGACGCCAATGCACCGCAGAACGTCTACCAGACGGGCTCCGCAAGCTACCTGACCATCGACGACACCGATGGCTCGCAATGGGTGAACATCTTCAGCCCTGCCCAGCAATCCGGGTTGTTCTTGGGAGCTGGTCGAGGCGAAGGCGGTCGCTCGCTGACCTCCAACGCTGCGCCAGCCGTTGTGCCGGAGGGCCCGGGGGCGGTGAAGCTCGGGCCGTTCAGCGTCGACCTGCGGACGGATCAGGGCAGTGGTCGCGTCCATAGCGGTGGTGACATGAACATCCACAGCTTCGGCAAGTATCAGCAGATCGTGAAGGGCGTCGCCAACATCACTCACAACGCGACGCTCGACTTCGACAACGAAGGCGACGCCCAGGAGGATCTGCACGACACGCTGTGGCACCATAGCGTTGGGCCGGCGAAGCGTGACTTCTGCTCGATCTACGACTTTGACGTGACCGCATCCGCGACCACCGATTTCTCGAGTTGCTGGTCGATGCAGACCAACCTGAAGCGCACGCATCGCCATCGGGACGGGGTCTGCATGACCGTGACCGACGACGCCACGGAGACCTGTTTGCAGCCGCGGAAGATCGTCTTGAACGGTGGCTACGACCTCGACATCACTGGAGATTTGACGCGCACCATCAGCGCCGGGCAAGAGCTGGAGTACGGCTCGAGGACGATCAAGGTTGGCCGGGATTACACCTTGAACATCCCCGCCGGCGTGCGCAACGTGAACGTCTCGCCTGAGAAGCGGACCCAGAACTCCTGCTGGATCAAGATCAACCTAGGGTTCGCCCGCGACAACACCGGGACGAAGAACGAAGAGATGTCGTTTCACATCGAGGCTTGGCTCGGAGCACATATCGAGCTTTGCTACATCGCCAATCAGAAGAAGGTGCTGGGCCTCAATCTGGGAGCCCACGGGCCATCGGCGGAGGCAGTCGGTGTCGACTACTACATCTCCCCGATCAAGGTCGAAGCCAAGGTTGCACACACCGACCTGAAGGGCGCGGATCTGGACCTCGCGCTGCTGCGTGTGTTCTTCGGCTCCTACTTGATTCATCCCGCAGGCATTCGCACCGTCTAGCGGAAATGGGCATGGCATCGGCGCTCAGCCAGTGGGCAGCGCTGCGAGCTGGCCGAGATCATCCCGTTGATCACTCGGCGAGGACGCGCGAGTTGATGTAGTCGGCTGCGATGTCGCCGATGACTTTCGAATCCGAGCGGTAACGATTACCCGCGGCGGGCGAGGTCATCGTAGCGGCCGACGAGCTGACGATCTCGATTTCGTCGAGCAGCTTGCCATCTTTGTCTTCGATCTTCAGGCGCATCACGGTGCGGCTCGGCCGGGCCGCGACGAAGGCGTAGAAACCAGGCTCCATCGAGCCGATGTGCGGCTTGATCACGTAGGTGGTGATCTCGCCCGCTGCTGCGTTCATCTTGATGCCGCTGTCCTCGGTGCCGCTCTTGAGCTTCTCGAGAAAGAACGTGCTCATCTCGGCCTTGTCGCCATCGAGATTGGAGCGCGTGTTGGAGTCTTTGCCCTTGGCGTCTGCTTTGGCTTCTTTGCCCTCCAAGTACTCTTCTTCGCTCTTCTCGCCGATCTTGAGGCCCGTGTAGTCGATGGGCATCACGACGAACTCTTTTTTGCCGATGAACGGATTTGGCGACGCCTGCGTAATCACCGTCCAACGGGGAGCACACCCCATGAGCCAGAGGCCCATCAGGATCGTCAAAACCCACACACTTCGCTTCGCCATCACAATCCCCTTGTCCGTTGTCTCGAAAAGCTATTCAGGAAAGAATAGCTCGATCGTGTGAGCTGCTTCGCCGCTCAGGGTCTCGCCACCGATCAGCGCGAACGTCCCGTTGGGCGCGGGCAATGCGGTGGCTCCGCGGCGGGGCTCGCGCAGCGGCAACGACGCTACGGCGCCTGTCGCGACGACGACCAGGAACGCGAGCGTCTCACCGTCATCGCTCTCGCCTGTCACCAACGTGCCCTTGGGGGTTACGAATGCGCGTCCCCACGTAGCGAGTGCTGGCAGCGGCGCATCATCGACGATACCGATTTTGTCTTCGCAAATTTTGGCGGTCGAGCATCGCAGGTCGAGTACGCGGGTGGGGGCTGGAATGTCGCCCTCCAATCGACCGCCGAAGACGGCGATTTGCTGCTCTGCGTCCAAGGCGGCGGCAGCGCCCGTGGTGCTGTCGGCGGGGTATGGCAGCGATTTGACAATGCCGTCCTCGGTTACGGTCTCGACGCCCGGGGCATCAGCATCGCCAGAGCCGCCGACGATCACAAGCCCCACACCATCCACATACAGCGCCGCAGCCCCCGCGCGCTTCGCCGCCAGCCGCACAGCAGTGATGTCACCCGACGCATCGATGATGAACACAGCGTCGGTGGGGTTGCCGTTACGCGTGGGCCCCACGACGAAAGTGGGCGCGTCGAGGTTTTCCGTATTGCTGATGGCCTGACCACCGCTCACTTCTGCGAAGCTGAAGCCGCTTGGCGGGGTCAGCTCGGTGGACGAAAAGTCCTCGACCAAGTCCTGGATGGTGCCGCCATCGTCGTCGATCAAGACCGCGTTGGTGTCGATGACGAACATCGACTTCGCGTTGCGCGCCAAAGTCGCGTCCGAGGTGTACCCGGACATCAACATCAGGTCGTAGCGTTCTGCGAAAGCCGAGTCGACCTCGCCGTCGTCGCCGATGGCGCGCTCGCCGCCGGTCAAGATCAAGAAGCGCTCCCCGAGCACAGCCGCCGGCGCGCGCACATGCGTGCGCACAACCCCGGTCGGCGGCCGCGAAAAGCCACCCAGCCGCTGGATGAACAGCGGCAACACACTCGGCAAGTCGGTCATCGAAACCGCCACGCTGCGCCCGCGTGCTCGTACTTCGCCGGCGGCGTCCTTGCCGGTCAGCTCGAAGACCAACAGCGCCGAGTCAGGCACCTCACCGAGATTGAAGTCCTCGCCGGGGGCCGCCGAACCCTGGAGCTCGATGCCTCCTTCAACCGGCTCGACCGCGACGATCTCGACCACGGTGACGCCCTCGTCGGCCAGCATGCCCTGTTCGAAGCCGGAGGTGACTTCTATCGGCAACGTTGGCGGATCACCACACCCTGCTGTCAGCAGCGCGGCGGCGATCGTGGCTCGAAGGGCGGGGGGTCTCAAGGTCGCGGACTCTAGTCCCTAAACAAGCGATGGGCCACGTGCGAACGCACGCCCACTGAGGCTGCGATCTGGTGGCGTCGCGTGGGTACACCAATCCCTGAGGCGAGCCCCTTTTGGGATCTGGCTGGTCAAACGCGCCCGCGAGCCCAGCTTCGACGCGCCGCTGACTCCCGATGTCGGGCGCGAGCTCAAGCGCATGCGACTCTTGCTCAACCGCGACTCTCCAGGCGCCCTGAGGGCCGCGCCGGGGCGAGGCGCGCCGAGCGGCCAATCCGACCCCGCTCGCAGAGTGCTCCGGCCGATTCGGCACGCACTGGCTGTCGCCAGGCCCCACGTAACCGGCGTGCAGGTCACCACCGCCGAGCGCCGCCGAGCGCCAGCAAAGCGATCCGTGGCTGTCCGAGACGGTGGTCGATGGGATCAGCGAGCGCCGCGCCTGTGAAGGGCCAGATCGTGAGCTGGCTCCACTTCTACCGACTCCCGCGGAAGCACGGCCTGGCCACGAAGCGCGAGCGATAGCGACGACTACTTGGAGAGGCCTCGCACGGTCTTGCAAGTCGCGACGATTTGCTCGATCTGGTCCTTCGATGCGTTCGTGTAGCACTTGATTAGGCGCCCACCGTTCAGCACGACATAGGCGAGCTGACTGGTATTCCCACCCCGAAAGTTGATCGTGCGGAATACCCCATTCCCTTGCGGCGTGGGCTGGGATCGCTGATGACGTCAGTCGGGTCAGAGGGCTTCTTCTTGGCGGCCTCCACGAGCTCCTTCTCCTCCTGGAGCTTCCCAGGGTCCTTGTGCACAAGGACTGAGAAGTACCCGTAGTTGGGACCCTTGAAATCGAACCGAGTGCCATTGGCTACGGTCTCTTGCTTGTCCTTGGCGAACCCACTCGGCAGCTCGACACAAAAGCCTGCGCCCTCATCTCGGAACGCTCCTTCTGGGCAGCCGCTCGATGGAGCCGCGGGAGCGGATGAGCCACCAGCGGTCGTCGAGGTCGCCGAGGTCGCCGAGGTCGCCGAGCTCTCACAACCTGAGAGTGAAGCAGTGATTCCCAAAACCCAGAGGAGACGGAGCCTGATTGAATTTCATGGCGCGCCAAAGGCAATAGTCGCGCCTATGTAATCACCCGCTCGGAGCTGCTCGCCGCCGGGATCGAAGCGTGCTGGATTGGCGGACGATGGCAGTCTGCGCGCCCCCAACATGGTTGCGTGGGTCGCAACAGTCAGACCTTCAGGTGTAACGTCGCGCGCAACACGAAGGCGCATCCAACGAAAAAGACCAGCATGGCGAGGTCTGGCACGAGGCTTGTAGAGGCCTCCGGTCAAAGGGAGCCACGCAATGGAAGCGTTCGTCCGATTGAATCGTGTAGGCCTGCTCGCGGTGGTGTCTCTTTGTGGCGCTTGCTCGGAGCCTGCACCCGGGGCCTCCGCGTCTGCGAGCGTCGGGGCGAGCGTCAAGACGTCGAGCGCGCCAGTGGTCGAGGCGCCGGCGGCCAAGACCATCGAGCTTGATCCAGAGGTGCAGAAGCTGGTCAAAGCGGCCGCCGAGAAGTGCAAGACCGGCGACTACGACGAGAGGGTCGACGAATGTCCGGCCGGCGAGATGGAGGCGATTGGCAAGTACGCCAAAGAAAAGAAGCCCAAGAATTTCCACCTGACGCTCGCGGAGATGGCCCTCACCGATGGCGCCAAGAACAAGAAAATCTACGTGGTGGCGCTCAACGCGCTCGGTAACCATGTGGAGGCCGGCGGGCGCGAATGGACCAAAGCTTCGGCCACGCCCGAGGTCGTCGAGCGCACGCTGAAGCTTATCACCAGTGCGCCCGAGAACTATGGTGACTACCTGTCCGGTGCGGCGAAGCTCGGTTGGGCCGCCGGCAAATTCGACGAGACCGTCGCGGCGCTCAAGGCGTCCAAGGCGAAGGTGCGTCGGAACGGCTTCTACGGGATCCTTGCGCTGGGTGGGACCGCTGGGCTGCCCACCGCACGGTCCCTCGCCAAGGACACGGCGCTCAAGCCTGAGGAGCGAGCGGGCGCGGTGCGCTCCGTGAACGGCGCCGTGGATCCGGGCTTCTTCGGCGACAACCCCGTATTGCCGGAGGCGGACAAGACGAAGGCCTGCGACTGGGTCAAAGAGCTAATCAACGACGACACCAAGGAGGTCGCGGACGCCGCGGCGGACGCCCTGAGTGTGTGCGGTAGCCCCTATATCGACGCAGCCTTGGTGGGGCTTACGACGCGCGTGGAGAAGGAGCCTGCGAGCAACTCGCTGATCGCTTCCGTGTTCCATCAATGCTGGGGTCATGCGGTCGTCGGAAGGAAGCCCAACGGCAACATGGAGCAGTGCAAGAAGGCACTCGAGCTGGTCGACAAGCTATCGAAGAAGGACCCGCTGCAGGCTTCCGATGCGAGCTGGATCAGCATCGTGGCCGGCGGGATCGGCGGGGACTGCGAGGACTGCAAGCCAAAGGCGAAGGAGATCCTCGGCCGCTTCAAGGATCACAAAGAGAAGTACGTCGCTGACGGCGCCAAGAAGGAGCTCGACAAGCTCAAGTAAATATTGGTGGTCGCGCCGATCACCCGCCAGACGAGAGCCGCCCCGCGCCACCGCTCGGGCGGGCACGTGAGCCAAAGGCATGGTTCATCGTCCTGCACCGAAACCCTGAGCGTCGCACCGAAACGTCATTGCTGGCGGGGGCAAAGGTGCAAAGCCCGCTCTGACTCTGACTCTGGCTCTGGCTCTGGCTCTGGCTCTGGCTCTGGCTCTGGCTCTGGCTGAAGCCTGAAGCCTGAAGCCTGAAGCCTCTTCACCCGAGCTTGCGCAGCCGGAACGGACCGGCTTGATGAACCTTGCCGGTGAGCGGGCGCTTCACCACGCGGGCGGCGATGTTGCCGGCCTCGAGCAGCTTCTCGAGATCGACACCGGTGTGAACGCCCATGTTTTCGAGCATGTAGACCAGATCTTCAGTCGCCAAGTTGCCGCTGGCGCCTGGTGCATACGGGCAGCCGCCCAGGCCGCCCACGGACGCGTCGAAGGTGCGAACGCCAAGCTCGAGGCCCATCAGCACATTGGCCAGCGCAGTGCCGCGCGTGTCGTGAAAGTGGAGGGCGATGTTGTCGTTCGGGATCTCGCTCTGGAGCGCGCGCACGACGGCGTTCGTCTTCTTGGGGGTGCCGACGCCGATCGTGTCGCCGAGCGAGACTTGGTAGCAACCGAGGTCAGTGAGCCGCTTCGCGATGTGAACTGATTTTGCGACAGGCACGTCGCCTTCGTAGGGGCAGCCCCACACGGTGGACACATAAGCCCGCACGCGAATGCCTGCCTCGAGCGCCGGCGGGACAATTTCGCGAAAGACGTCGAGTGTGGCGTCGACCGTCTTGTTGACGTTGGCTTTGTTGTGCGCCTCGCTCGCCGAGAGAAAGACGGCGATCTCCAAAAGCTTCACTTCCACTGCGCGCTCGAGGCCGCGCGCGTTGGGCACGAGGGCGCTGTAAGTGACGCCGGGCACGGCGGGCAGGGCTCTGATGAGCTCGGCGGCGTCGGCGAGCTGAGGCACCCATTTCGGGGATACGAAGCTCGAGACTTCGATGCGCTTGAGACCGGAGGCTTGCAGCGCGTCGATCAGGCGCAGCTTGTCCGCCAGCGGAACGATGATCGGCTCGTTCTGGAGGCCGTCGCGGGGACTGACCTCGTAGACGCTGACCTCGGACGGGATGGCGCCGAAAAAGTCGACCGGCTCGCTCGGCATCGGACGGGGATCGTTGTCTCCGCGAGGCGACTCGTCAAGCCGCTAGCGCGACTGAGGAGGCCGCGCGCCGTCGACCAGCCGCAAGCGATGGTGGGCCGTGGGAGGCACCGGCACCGGGTATTGGCCGGAGAAACAGGCGTGACAGTAGCCGCTGTGGTCGCCTTCGGCCTTCGCCGCAGGGTTCGAGCGATCACGGCTACGAACGGCGGCCACCAGCGCATCGAGCGACAGATAGCCGACGCTGTCGGCCTCGAGATAGGTGGCGATCGGGCCTTTGCCTCCCTCGGCCAGCGCCGCCGGCTTTGCGAAGCCTGCCTCTTGTGCGCCGAGCAGCTTGTTTGCGATCAGCTCGTCTTGTGTGGGTGTGGCGATGCCGTAGAAGCATGGCCAGCGCGTGGGCGGGCTCGACACGCGCACGTGTACCTCGGCGGCGCCGGCGTCGCGGATCATCTTGACGATCTTACGGCTGGTGGTGCCGCGCACGATCGAGTCGTCGACCACGATCACGCGGCGGCCGACCAACACTTCGCGGTTCGGGTGCAGCTTCAGGCGCACCCCGAAGTGCCGAATCGTGTCTTGCGGCTCGATGAAGGTGCGGCCGACGTAGTGGCTGCGGATCAGACCCATCTCGAAGGAGAGCCCGGACACCTCGGCGAAACCGAGCGCGGCAGCTACACCGGAGTCCGGCACCGGCACCACCACACTGGGCAGCTCGCTAGGGGGAAGGGGGTGCTCGGCCGCCAAGCGACGGCCCATCTCTTTGCGCACTTCGTAGATGCTGGAGCTGTCGATCACGGCGTCGGGGCGCGCGAAGTACACGTACTCGAACAGGCAGCTCGCGCGCGGCTTCTTCGCCCACGGGTGGAGCGAACGCACGCCGCTCTCGTCGGCGATGATCACTTCGCCAGGTGCCACGTCGCGGATCAGCTCAGCGCCGATCAGATCGAAGCTGGTCGGCTCGCTGGCGACCACGCAGAGCTCGCGGTCGCCGCGCTTCAAGCGCCCGAGCACCAGCGGTCGGATGCCCATCGGGTCGCGGATGGCGACCAGCTTTTTTTCGGACAAGAGCACGAGCGAGTAGGCGCCTTCGACGTTTTGCAGCGCGTCGATGATGCGGTCTTCGACCGCGGTTCGCAGCGAGCGCGCGAACAGGTGCACGATCGTCTCGGTGTCGGTGCCACTCTGAAAGATCGACCCGCGCGCCTCGAGATCGGCGCGCAGCGCCTCGTGGTTGGTGAGGTTGCCGTTGTGGGCCAGGGCGATCGAGCCGTCGGCGTAGTCGACCGCGATCGGCTGGGCGTTCTTGATGTGCGACGAGCCGGCCGTCGAGTAGCGCACGTGACCGATGGCGGCGTAGCCGATCAGATCAGTCAGCTCTTTTTCGGTGAAGCCCGCTTGCACCAGCCCCATCGCGCGATGGGCAAACAGGCGCTCGCCGTCGGTGGTGGCGATGCCGGCAGACTCTTGCCCACGGTGCTGCAGGGCATGCAGCCCCAGGTAGGCGATGTTGGCCGCCTCCGGATGACCCCAGATACCGAACACGCCGCACATTGCGCGGCTCTCTTAGCACGCCTACGGAGGTCTGGGGCTACTTGAGGGCTCGGCCGAGCGTCTTGTCGAAGGTGGTGGCTTCGCCGCCCTTGAGCTCGGGGTAATCGCCGAAAGACTTCTGCTGTTGGCTCTTCAAGATGCAGCGAACGCTCTTTTCGAAGCCGGCCAAGGCTGCTATCGCCTCGCTTCTCTTGCCGCGCTTCTGCGCGATCGTCGCAAGCGACGTCATCGCTTCGTCGATCGCCTCGCACGGCTTGCCCGTGGCCGGCATCGTCAGCGCTGGCGCTGTCGGGCAGCAGCGGCCTCGGATCACCGCGGCCGACGCCAAGCTGTAGAAGCCGAGGACGCTCCACTCTTTCATGCCTCCACTCGCCTTCGCGCTCCCGGCATTGACCAGCGCTTTTTTGATCGCTTCGGCAGCCTTGATGCCGCTCGTCTCACTGCAAACGAAGTCGAGCGAGGCGCCAGTGTCCGCGCTGAAAGAGTCCTCCGGGAACATGCTGCGCAAGCAGCTGCGCGTCTCGTCGCTGTTGGGTGCGGCGCTCGCCGAGGTCTCGGCGACGGGCGCCGAGGCGGATGCGGAGGCAGCCGGCGCCGGCTCGGGCTCGGGCTCGGCAACCTCCGAAACGGCCGCGCTCGGGCTCGCGGCCCCGAGCAACATCGGCTCGAAGCGATAGGCCGCGAAGCCGAGACCGACCCCGCCCGCTAGCGAAACGCCGATGGCGAGTACTGTGACGACAGGGGAGGACACCCCCCGAGTTCTATCACTCGAACTTTCCGGTCACCGAGAGGAACGTGAGCTTGTCGTTCGTCTCGCGGAGCCGGACCGTGAGCATACGCACGAAGCTCCACAGCACTTCGTAGGCGAGGTCTTTCTGCAGAAAGAGCAGGTCTTCGAAGCCGTCTTTGGGCAGGCCGAGCACGCGGCAGCGCTCGTGAACTCGCGCATCGGCCGAGCGCGGTGCCGAGTCGATTAGCGCCATTTCACCAAATACGGCCCCGGGGCCCAGGATCGCGAGCGCTTCTTCGCCCATGCCGGGCACGTTGCGGCTGATGCGGATGCGCCCTTCGAGGATGACGTACAGCTTGTCGCCCAGCTGTCCGTGCTGGAAAATGATGGTTCCGAGGGGGTGCGATTCTTCGGCCGCGATGCGGGCGATGAGCTCGAGAGCAGGTTGAGTGAGCCCTGCAAACAGGGACACCTTGGAGAGCCTCTCGACGCGTTCGGCTAATTCCACGAGAAACGCCAGTCTACCCGAGCAGAGCCCACAATTCGCATTCCATGCGAATCATCAAAGCTTGCTTGAAAAGCCTGCGAGCGCCTCCGCCGGCTCGGCCTAACGGGAGAAACGCACCGTGATCGGCGGGGTCGTCTTTTTGGTCGCAACGCCGTCTCGATCGAGGCCCGGTTTGTAGCGTCGGCCGAGGGCGCAAGTGCGGGCGGCACGGCCGAAACCCGCGCCGGGGTCGCTCACGACGCTTACTTTTTCGGGGCTGCCGTCCAGACCGACCGTCACCACGATGCTCACGGTCGCGCTGTCTTTTCCTTCGGCGTCGGCCTCGGGCGGGAAAGGACAGTTCCAACTCTTGGAGCCGAGCAGGGTCGCCGGCTGCGAGAGGTCTGCTTTGGGGGGCGGGGGAGGCGGAGGCGGAGGCGGAGGAGGCGGCGCATTGCCCGGAGGACCCTCTTTGCCTTTGCCGCCGCCGATGCCGTCGCCTTCGCCGGAGCCGTGGTCGTAGATGCCCTTGTCGGTGTCGTCGATCATCCCGCCAGCGCCGCCTGCGGTCACGGTCTTGCTGTCGTCTTTGTAGATGTCGCTCGGCGCCTTGGTGGTGCTGGTGCTCTTGACCACTTTGGTGTCGACCGGCTTCACGTCGGTGGGCTCTGAAGGAACTGGCTCTTCTTCTTTGACCGGCGGCTTCTCTTTCGCCTCTTCTTTGGCGGCCTCGACCTGCGAGGTCGTCCAGAAGAAGGCATGCATCTCGTTGCGGGCTTCGCGTACCCACGAGGCCATCGCGATCAGCGCCACCAGCACCCGCACGACGACGTAGCCATGAATCAGCGCCGCGAAGCTGATGCCGATGGCAGAGCCGACGCGCGCGTCGTCTTTGCCCATGTCCATCACCGACCCGAGGATGTCCCCGCTGCGAGCAGCCGCGACGGGGGTCTGGGCAGCGTTGGAGCTCTCGGCGAAGTCGCGCGCAGCAACTCCTTGCGTAGCCGATCGAGAGGGGGTGATGGCTGTCACGGTGCTGCTTTGACTATGCCTGGCTGCAACTGGGACTACTGCGTGGCGCCTGGCTGGGCGGGCTTCGGCGAAACGCCGAAGGCGATCTTGTTGACGCCTGCTTGCTTGATCAGATCCATTACTTCCATCACGCGGCCGTGGGGGACGGCAGAGTCGGCTCGGATGGTAGCGCGCAGCTCGGGGTTCTTCGAGAACGCGTCTTTGGCCAGGGCGAAGACTTTGTCGGTCTGGTCGACCCTCTTGCCGTCGACCCAAACTTCGTCGTTCTTGGTCAGGTCGACCGCGAAGAAGACCTGTTGCTCTTGCCCTTTTGCGGCTTTTGGCAGGTCGAGCGGCACCGACAAGTTCGCGATGATGCGCGCGGTGACCATCATGACGATCAGGAGCACGAGACAGATATCGACGAGGGGGGTGACGTTGATCCCCGAAATGACCCCCTCTTCATCATCTGCAGCGGCGGAAGCCATCAGCCCTTCTCCTCTGAGGTCGAAGTCTCGTCAGGGTCCTCGACAGCCTTCTTCTTTGTCTCGACCTTTTCGTTCTTAGCAGACGCGCTGGAGAATGCTTTCTTGGCTGGCTTTTCTTCGACGACCGGCAGCACGACGCCGCCCGCGGCCACCGCTTGGCGACCCTTCAGGTGGGCGAGCAGCACGCGGCTGAGCGCTTCTGTGTTGGCCAAGGTCGCCTTCGTCAGGCGTTGAAACAGGTTGTTGGCGGCGACCGCCGGGATGGCCACGCCGATGCCGACGGCGGTCGCCACGAGGGCCTCGCCGATGCTGGACATGACGGCTTGCGGCGCCAACTGCTGGGCCGTCTGCGCCGCTTCTTTGGCTTGCTGGCCGAGCGCATCGAAGGCCATGACGACGCCGATGACGGTCCCGAACAGGCCGATGAAGGGCGCGTTGTTGCCCAGCGTCGCAAGGAAGGCGAGGCGGCGCTCGAGCTTCATCCGCTGGAGGGCAGTGGCGCCTGCCATGGCGTCTTCTGCGGCTTCGGGCCCGAAATGGGCGACCGAGAGCCCAGCCGACACGACCGCCGCTTCAGCCGAAGGAGACTGCCCCATCCGCTTCTTGGCCGCCTCGATCGAGTTATCGAGGGCGTTTTGCAGATCTTTCGAGAGGCGCACCACGTCGTCGCGCAGCGAATTGAAGAACCACGCTCGCTCCAGGATGATCGCAATCGAGCCCACCGAGAGCAGGATCATGATCCACATGACCCATTCCGAGCCGGTGCTCACCATCACGCGCTTCAGCCACTCAACCAAGTTCATCGGGGGTTCGATCGCCTTTCGCCTTGCGTCTTATTGCAATTCGCATGGGTTGCCATGTGAATGATTGGAATTTTTCAGGAGCGCACTCAAGCTACGCGTCTGGCGGGGCCAGGTTTTCGGGGCTTTCTTGCGGAGGCACTGGCTCCCGACGAGGCTCCTCCAGGTTGGCCACGGATTCGAGCAGGGTCGTCGCATAGCTCCCTTTTGGAAGCACGAAGCTGACGCGCAGGGCGTCCTCGGCCGGGGCGCGCTCCCAAACGAGCTCGCTGGCAACCACCCGCAGCGGACGGCGGGTGCCTTCACCCGCGTGCCGATATCGCGCCAGCTGCTCGTCGGTCACGCCAGACGCACTGAGCACAGCTTGCTCAAGCTCGAACGGCACGCCCTCCGGGTTGCGCATCGAGGCTCCGAACATCGGTCCGGTCGCGGAGATCTCCAGGGAGCCAGCACGGCGCTCGGCGTCCGCGAGCTCCGGCCCTTCACTGGGCACCAGAAAGAGGCCCCCGGTGTCGCGCTTCTTGGCGAGGTCGCCCGCCAGCGCCCGAGTGAAGCTGCCGTCGGCCTGGCGCAGCTCTAGAGCTCGGTTGAAGAGCTCCGACTGAAGCGCCGAGAACAAGAAACGAATCTGGTGCTTGTCGCGCGGCGGCTTGCTGTCGCCTCGCACGAAGGCGGCCGCCCTTTCTGCGTTGTCTCGGGCGCGTCCGAAGCGCTGTGCGCCGAAGTAGTTGGGAAAGCCGAAGTCGCGCACGCGCTCGAGGCTGAGCTCGATCGCACTGCAATCTTCGGCTGAAAGTCCGCGTAACCAGATGGAAAATCGGTTGCCCTCCAGGTGACCGGGCTTGAGCTTGTTGTTGTGCCGCTTGCTGTCGAGCAAGACCAGGTCGGGCCGGTCGATAGCGGCCAACAGGGGCGCCGGGTCGAGCGCGCGAGGAAGCTGGAACGACGCTGTCTGGGTGGTCACCGCGACCTTGTCCTTCATGCCGGCAACGCCCGCGTCGCGTGGCGCCACGCCGAGCGCGCGTGCCAGGACGGTCACCGCCTCTTGGCTATTGAGACCCACCTTCCGAAAGGTGACGAAAAGGTGGTCCCCTTCGCCGGAAGCGGGATATGCGGGGATCTCGTCGACAACGAAGTCTTCAGGGCGCTCTTTGAAGCGGGCAACGGGAAGCATCTCTTTTCGACGTTGTGCCGGCGGCGGTTACGAGTCAAAAGGTCGCGGGGTCAGGTGGTAAAGGCGCGCAAAACCTGCGGAGCAACTCCTTACGGAGCCAAAAGTGGGCTCGGCAAGCGTGCACCCATGGTGCTCGTAGCGGCCGGCGCCCTGGCGCTGGTCTTGCTCCTGCCCGAGCCGCCCGACGGCCCGGATGAAGAGTGGGGTAGGGTCGCCGAAGCCGTGTCGTGCCCCAAAGGCATGGTCTCCATCAACGACGAGTTCTGCATCGACCAGTTCGAGGCGCGCACCGTCGAGATCGACAAACCACGACGCTCTGGTCAGAAGGGCAAGAGCAAGCCCGAAATCGTGAAGGGTCACTCGCCGTTCAAGCGCGTGACAGGGCTGAATGTGATGGCCGTAAGCGAAAGGGGAAAGGTTCCCCAGGGCCACATCAGCCAAGTAGAAGCCGCAGAAGCCTGCTTCAACGCCGGCAAGCGCCTGTGCAGCGACGACGAGTGGGTCGAGGCCTGCCAGGGCAAGAAGCCGACGCTGTACCCCTATGGCGACACCCACGAAGACGATCGCTGCAATGATCGCGGGGTCTCCGGCTTCAACTTGCTGTTCGGCCCGGGCAACAATACGCCGCCAGAGCCATCCGCATACACCGTCGAGAACATGAACGATCCGCGGCTCAACCAGGTCGAAGGCTCGATCGCGGTGTCGGGCTTCTTCGGCAAGTGCAAGAACGGCTTCAAGGTCTACGACATGGTCGGCAACCTGCACGAGTGGACGAGCTCGAAGCAGGGCACCTTTCGCGGCGGCTACTACCTCGACACGACGATCAACGGGGAGGGCTGCGAGTACCGCACCACTGCCCACGACGTGAAGTACCGCGACTACTCGACAGGCTTTCGCTGCTGCTTCGGTGGCGCCGAGCAAGCCAAAGCCGACAAGCTGCGCAAAGAAGTCGAGCTCGCCGCCAAAGAGAAAAAGGCGGCCGAGCGCGAGAAGAAGCTCGTCGCTGAGAAGAAAGAAAAGGCCGCCGAAAAAGACAAAAAGGCGGGCGACAAGAAGAAGGTCGAGAAGACGAAGCTCGCCGAGTCCGACAAGAAGAAGAAGGACAAGGACCGGGACAAGAAGAAGCCGCCCAAGAAGAAGGCCTGATCTCGTCGCTATTGCTCGTGGGGCATGCGGTCGCGGCCGCTTCGAAAGTGTTGCAGCGGTGAATACGCCGACAGGTTCGAGACCCTCGAGGTGTACAGGCAGGCGTACTCTTCGACCTGATCACCGAAGCTGGAACGGTCGTCAGCCTCTTTCATCAGCGAGCCCCAGTACGGGTGAAAGCACGCGTCGATCGTCCGCTCGAGCTCCTCGACTTGGGCGTCGATGGTGCGCATCTGGCCGCGGATGCGCTCGACTGTGCGCTTGGTGCGGATGCGCTCGGCGTCGAGCTCGCGTTGCTCGAGTTGGCTCGGGGTGTCCTCCAGCCGGCGCGTCACGTCCTTGAATCGCTGTTGGTAAAAGCGCAGCTGGTCCTCCAGCTCTTCGCGGCGACTGTGCAGCTCGTGCACGGAGTCCATCTCGGCCTTGCAGCGCTCCGTGGCGATGACCTCGATCTCCATTTCTTGGATGATCATCGCCGTACGCCAGGCGCTTTCTCGCTTCGATCGCAAGATGTCGCCGTAGATGTGATCACCCACATAGAGGATGCGATCGCCGCTCGTGCCGAGCGCCCGCTCGAGGTCCACCAAGTTGCCGCCTTCGTAAATCGCGCCCCGCTCGAGCGGCAACGTCACCGGGCGCAGCTCGCCCTCGGGGGGCCGCGTCAACAGCGGACGCGACTCTTGGAAGAACGCCGGCTTCTGAGCGGCGACCACCATCACGTCGAAATAGTGGCGGTAGCTCGGGTACTCCGGCATCGCGTCACCGAGCAGGTACGTCATCATCTTGTCGCTGAAGCCGAGCCGCGAGTTGGTCAACAAGAACAAATGTTTGCCCGCTGAGCGCAGCTTGTGCAGCGTGGGCGCCAGCAGCGGATCTCGCTCGATGAAGCGCGGCAAGTCGCTCTCGACCTGGTCGAGAATGCTGCCGTCGCGGTGCGCTTCGTCGATCGCCTCGCGGATGTCGGTGAAGAGCGCCGCGAAGTCGATCGGCTGCCCGACGGCCTCGAAGAAGTGAATGATTCTGGCGTAAATAGCCGCTTCGCTGAGGGCGTACAGTGTGTCGACCCAGTGGTAGCGCGCAGTGTTCGGTCGCACGCGCTTCGCTTGGTAGAGCGTGCGAAGCTCGTCGCGTTCGAGCCGCCGCAGGCCGTGGTAGCCCTTTTGCACGTGTTTGAAGCGGTCCATCTTCAGGATGTGGCCGTGCTTCTTGTCGATCAGCAAACCGCGGATCGGAAAGTCGAGCGGGTACTCGAGCTGTGCGATCTCCTTCGGGTAGCCGCGCTCGATGAGCTTCGCCACGGTGCACTCGACCGAGATGCGATCCATCTCGTCCTGGCGGTAGATCGCCAGCGTGTAGTCCATGTCGAAGCCGACCCAGTCGACTTGGGAGAGCTTCAGCCCGCGGTTCGCGAAGATGCGCTTGGTGCGCGGTATCCTTCGTGGCTCGCCGGTCGATGGGAGATACGCGAGGGGCAGCTCGAGCTGCTCGGACTGCTGTCGGGACAGCACAGCACCACAGACTAGTACACCCGGCGTGGTACGGCGAACTCGCGTCGCTTATCGAAGTGAAAGAGGGATATTTACCGCAGATGCGCGAAAGGAGGAGACGCAAAGGCGCGGAGATTTTTTGGGGTCGCGCTGGTGCGCTGCCTCTGCGGGGGCTCGGCAGCGAGCCGCACGCGTGCGAGCTGGCACTTCCCACGGCTGGACGCTCCAGGGCGCACCCCCAAATTCTGTCCTCTGCGCCTCTCTCGTCTCGTTCCGCGCCTTTGCGGTAAATATCCCCTCTGCCTCCCCCGAAACCGATCCAGACTCGAGGTCGTGTCAACCGAAACGAAAGCGATCGCAGGGCGCCTCATGGTGACGGGCTTCGACGGCGCCGAGCTGACGGCGCGCACGCGTCGCGTGCTCGAGCTCGCCGAGAGAGCCGGCGTGATCTTGTTCAAACGCAACTTGCCTTCCACCGGCGTGGCGCTCGACCTGTGCCGCACGATCCGCGCGGCCGGGGCGGTCAAAGGCTTCTTGCCGTTGATCGCGATCGACGAAGAGGGCGGGCGGGTCAGTCGATTGCCACCTGGCGAGCCTAGGTTGCCAGCCATGCGTGTGCTCGGCGCGATCGCAGATCTCGATCTGGTCCGGCGCGCGGGCCAGGCCCTCGGCCGGCATTTGCTCGCGCTGGGCTTCAATTTGAACTTTGCGCCGATCTTGGACGTCGACTCCAATCCGCAAAATCCAGTGATCGGTGACCGTTCATTTTCACCGAAGCCAGACGAGGTGGCGCGCCTCGCCATCGCCCTCGCAGAAGGCCTGACGCAAGGCGGCGTGCTGGCGTGCGGCAAACACTTCCCCGGGCACGGAGACACCGACAAAGACAGTCACTTCGATCTGCCGGTGATTCGCCACGAGCGGGCCCACCTCGACGAGATCGAGCTGGTCCCGTTTCGGGCAGCCTCAGCAGCGGGGCTCGATTCGATGATGAGCGCGCACATCGTGGTGGAGGCCCTCGCGCGCGGCACGGTCGCGACATTTTCGCACGCGGTGATGACCAAGCTGTTGCGCGACGATCTCGGCTTCCGCGGCGCGCTGTTCAGCGACGACTTGGAGATGAGAGCCGTCAGCGCCGGCACAGGCCCGGAAGAGTCGGCGGTGCTCTCCATCGCAGCAGGCTGCGATCTCGTGCTCGTCTGCAAAGACGAAGAGTTCGCTGATCGCGCGTTCGAGGCGCTGGTCAAAGAGATCGAGAAGAGCGCGGCCTTCCGCGAGCGCGCGAACGAGGCCGCTGCGCGTTCGCGCGAGCTCGCGCAGAAAGCAGCCGAACGCGAGGCAGCGCCGCCGATGCCAGGGCCCTCGCTGGCAGAGGTCGTTGGCGAGATCGAGGCGCGCGCTTCGCGCACCGGTGAGGCGGCGCAACCATGACGACGCTCGTGTTTGCGGAACGGCTTGTCACTTGCGATGCGGCCCGCAAGGCACCGCTCGATGCGCTGGGCGTGCTCGAGCGCGCGGTGATCGCCATCGAACAGGGGCGCATCGTCGACGTCGGCGGCGCGAGCGAGCGCCCGCACGAATCTGACGCGCTGGTGCTCGATGCGCCGCTGGTTACGCCGGGCCTGGTCGATGCGCACACCCACGCGGCCTGGGTCGGGTCGCGCCATGTCGAGTACGCCCTTCGCTTGCAGGGCGCCGACTACGAAGCGATCGCCCAAGCGGGCGGCGGCATCGTCTCCAGCATGCGCAGCGTTCGCACTGCCAAGAGCGACGACATCGCGCGCGAGCTCGACGCGCGCGTCAGGCGCATGGCACGGCTAGGCGTGACCACCGTCGAGGTGAAGAGCGGCTACGGCCTCGACCTCGAGAGCGAAGTGAAGCAGCTCAGCGCGATCGACGCGGTCAGTCGTCGCCCCGGCGTTCCGAGTCTCGTCGCCACGTATCTTGCGCTCCACGCGTTGCCACCCGAGGCAAACGGCGACCGCGACGCCTACGCAGCCAACGTCGCGGCGCACGGGCTGGCAGAGGTCGCAGCGCAGGCGCCGTTTCGCTTCGTCGACGCCTACATCGATCGCAGCGCCTTCAGCGTAGCGCAGGCGCGGCCCGTGCTCGAGAAGGCCCGCGCGCTCGGCTTCGGCATTCGCCTGCACGTCGGGCAGTTTGCGGACGTCGGCGGGGCGGAGCTCGCCGCCGAACTCTCGGCGGCGTCGGTCGATCACCTCGAACAAGTGTCGGAGGCCGGCATCGCCAAGCTCGCCGCCGCTGGCGTCCGCGCCGTGCTGTTGCCGGTCGCGAGCTTCACCCTCGGGCAAGCACCGCCGCCCGTCGCGCTCTTGCGTGCTCGAGGCGTCAAGCTGGTCGTCGCCAGCGATGCGAACCCCGGGACCGCCCCCACCGAAAGCCTGCCGCTCGCATTGGCGTTCGCAGTGAAGAGCTATGGGCTGACAGTCGAGGAGGCCATCTTGGGCGCGACACGCGAAGCGGCGCTCTCTCTCGGTCTTGGGGATCGCGGGGTGGTGCAGAGCGGTGCGCGGGCTGATCTGGTGCTCTGGGATCTGCCCCATGAAGCGGCGATCATGCAGCCTTTTGGCGTGGCCAAGACTCGCCACGTCATGATCGCTGGCGCGCTGATTTCGTAGCAGCGAACTGTTGTGGAGATTTTTGGGGTTCGCACTCGAACCTTGCTCGCGAGGCCGTACAGCTGCGCGCTTCGACGCGCAGCTGCCCTTGACCTGCACGACCGCTCGGAGGACCCTTACCGAGTGCTCCGCCGCAGCACGCTTACCGACCGTCGCGGTCGCACGTGGGTCATCTCCTCCGTTCCGAAGCTTTTGCAAGAGGACGAGGACTTTCGCTTTTGGTTCGAGGAGCTCACGCCGGCCCAGCGAGTCGATCTGGTCGACGAGTGCCTCGTCAGCTGTCTCAAGGCACGAGGGCTCGATGGCGCACCCCGACTTCGAAGAGTTCATCGCCTCGTTCAACGCAAGGCGCGTTAGGTACCTCATCATCGGGGCGCACGCGGTCGCGCTGCACGCTCGTCCCCGCGCTTTCCGGCTCGCGTGGCGTTCTCGAGTCGACGAGAATTTTGGCTCCGTTCCTGCTCACTTCATATGTCGCGCCGACCTGATCGCAGCAAAAATCGCAGCGGGCCGCCCCCAGGACAAAGTGGATCTGCTGGCTCTGCGAAAGGCGGAGCGGCGGGCGCCGAACACGTCCGCGCGCGCGAAGCCCAAATCCTGACGAGCGTCGCGTCCTCGACCAGTTGCCGACAATCGGGACCTTCCAGGGCCCCGCGGAAGAAATTTCTGGTTCGGGGAGCCGGGTTCTGAGTCGCAGAGCGTGCTCATTGGCTCATCCGCTCACCGCAAGCGCGAAACGCACAGCCTCAAGAACGCGGAGATCAGCGCGCTGCCCTGCTCGCTGAGGTGCGACTCCGGGTGAAACTGCACCGACCAGAGCGGCAGGGTCCGGTGGGCAAGGGCCATCACGTGGCCGTCGTCGTCGGCATGCGCGGTCACCAGCAGATCGCTCGGCAGCGTCGCCGCGTCGACCACCAGCGAGTTGTAACGGGCCGCGCGGAAGCCTTGCGGCACGCCTTCGAACAGCCCTGTGCCGTCGTGGCGAATGGGGGAGGTCTTGCCGTGCACGGGTTTCGCGCGCACCACCTTGGCGCCGGCTGCTTGCGCCAGCGCTTGATGACCGAGACAGACTCCGAGAATGGGTCGCCGCTCGGCCCGAGCGAGGGCCGCCTCGAACAGGGGCAGGCTGACGCCCGACTCGGCTGGCGTGCACGGCCCAGGTGAGACCACGAACGCATCTGCGTTACATGCGAGCAGCTCGGCGAGCGTGAGCGCGTCGTTCAGGGTGACGCTGCAAATTGCCCCGAGCTGCCGCAGCAGATCGACCAAGTTCTCGGTAAATGAGTCGTAGTTGTCGATCACCAAGAGCCGCGGGCCCTCTGCGGTTGCTACGAATTTTTCCGTCGCGTTCACTCGGCTCTACGCTCGATAGCATGCAACTCGAGAGGCGTTCGTCGCGGCGTAAGAGTGTTCACCTCTTCTGCAACCAGTACATCGACGGGACGCCCGTCCTCGGCGAGACGCTGGAGATCTCCATGTCCGGCGCGCTCGTGCGGCGAATTCTCGGTCCCGACGTCGATCGCGCTTGTTACGCACTGGAGGTTGGTCTGCCGGAGCAGCCTCACGAGCGGGTGTTTCTGTGCGCGGCCCCCATCTGGCGCAGCGGCGGCTTCGAGGCGGTTCGTTTCGTCGCTCAAACCCTGGGCGACAAGCTGCGCCTGGCCGATCTGCTCAGGTCGCTCAGCCGTCCGAACTGAGCGTGCTTACGAGCTGAAGCCGTGCTCCGCGAAGAAGCGCTCGATGCGCAGGGCGCATAGCTCCGGAAACTCGACGGCGGTGTAGTGCGTGCCCCCGCGCACCACCAGGATCTGCGCCTGGGGGATGCGCCGCACCATCTGCTGCGACAAGCCGCGGTGGGTGAGCTTGTCGCGGTCGCCAGCGATCACCAGCGTGGGCACCTGAATGCCGGCGAGCAGCCGCGAGGCATCGTGGTCGCCCAGCGCGCGCAGATTTTGGACGTATGCCGCCACGTCCAAGCTGCCGAACATGTTGACGACGACGCCGAACTCTTGCTCGTCGACGGTGTCGGAGATCATGCCGAACCGCTTCAGCACGCTGACGAACTCCGGCTGGGTAGAGGCGCGCCGCACCCAGCGCCCGAGCGGCGCCGCGTACTTCTGAGCGAGATCCAGCGCATGCGGCAACGCGCGAGAAAAGCCCTGCGGAACAGCAGTGTCCAGCGGTCGCCCGAAGGTTCCGTTCAGGAGCACCAACACCGCCGCCAGTGACGGCATTCGTTGGGTCGCCTCTAGGCAGACTTGCACGCCCATGCTCCAGCCCATCAGCGCCGCGCGCTCGATCGACTCGGCCCGGAGCACGGCTTCGAGATCGTCGACGTGCCGCGGGATCGCATAGCCAGCGTCGCCGCCAGCAGGCCGATCCGAGCCGTACAGGCCGCGGTAGTCCCACGTGATGAAGCGGAATCTGTCACCGAGCTGGTCGATCAGCGGCTTCCACGCGTGCCTCGGCCCCCCGAGGCCGTTGGCGAGCACAATCGTCGGCGCGTCGCGACGTGGCGCGGGAGTGACGTAGTAGGCGATGCGGGTCCCGTCCGCGCTCTCCACGAAGTGCGCCTTGGAGAGCACGTGGCTTTCGCGCGCGAGCGGTGAGGAAGCGAAATTTTGCGGGCTCAACCGGCAGATCAGAGTCTGGTGCGAGCTCGAAAGCAACTGGCCCAAGCGGCGTCCACACGCGGTGTTCAAAGCGGTAGGAGCGGAATCCTCCGCTTCTGCCGCACTCGTTACGTTGACAGAAAAGCGCCCTCGCCGTTAACGTGCGCCAGCAGGCCGAGATGGCTGCGAGTGCGGCCCGTGCCGCCTGTTCGTTTCGAGGAGCCGATGGCCGAAGAGAAGTCGAAGAAGCCGAAGATCGACCTGAAAGCGCGCCTGGGCAAGACCAGCGCTGGCATGCCGGGTGCGCCCGGCTCAGCTCCCTCTGGGGCGCCTGCCGCCACCATCTCCGAGGGTGATCGCATCAGCGCGGACCGCATCAGCGCGCCGCCCAGCATTCGCCCATCGGGTGCCGGTATCGCCCCGCCCCCGGGCATTGCACCGCCGCCGGGTCTCGGCGGTGGCAGCCTGTTGAACCCGTTCGCCCCGAAGCCGGTGGTGGTTCAAAAGGCGGCACCGGTGTCTGCGGAGTCGCAGACGATCAAGGTCGAGGTCAGCGAAGAGATCCACGAGGGTCGCCGCAAGGGCAACCGTCTGGCTGTCATCGTCGGCGGTCTCGCCCTCGTCACGGGCGCCGTGATCGGCTTCGTCGGCGGCGGCATGCGCGAGGTCAAGGGACGCAGCGATCAGGCTGTGCTCGGCGCTGGCAAGCTCTTGCCCGAGGTCGAAAACACCATCAAAAAGGCAGAAGAGATCACGCCGATCATGAAAGAGATCGACGACAGTCTGAAGGCCAAGAAGTACCCCACCGATGGTCTCGAGAAGCTGAAGGTGTTCACGGTCGGCTTCGGCCCGCAGACCATCGACGGCAAGGGTGTCGGCAACTACCCCGCGGTGACGCAGGCCAAGGTCTTCGCCTTCGTGAAAAAGTCAGAAGAGCTGCAGACCGCCAAGGAGGAGCTGCAGAACACCTTGAGCGGTCTCAAAGAGCGCCTCGAGACCTCGTGGAAGAAGGCAGAAAAGCCGCAATACGAGTGGGGTGTGATCTTCAGCGGCGGCGGCACCAACTACGTCGCCGAGCTGGTCGGCATCAAAGAGCCGTGGGACAAAGGTACCGAGCTCGCCAAAGAGAAGAAGCTCGTGATCATGTCCGCCGGACAAGACGGCAAAGTGCAAGAGCGCGAAGCCGCTCGTTTCGAGAAAGAGCTCGTCGCGCAGACACCCGTCGCGTTTCCGATCCGGCCCGAGAGTATGGGCCGCTTCACCGACGAGCGGCTGCTCGACAACGTGCGCCGTTTGAACCGCGAGATCGACCTCATCCTGAAGGGCGACGAGACCCCCGGCCGTGAAAAGCCGGGCCTTCTCACGGGTGGCAAAGACCTGGCGACCGATCTCGAGAAGCTCTCGCTTCGCCGCTAGCGTGAGCGTGAGCTGCCTGAGTGATTGAGATCAACACGGAGGCACGGAGATCGAGGAGAGGTGTGGATCTTTCCGTGCCTCGGTCTCCGTGGTCAATCTCGGTCTGCTAGCTGTTCGAGGCTTCGCGGGTGCCGCTGTCTCGGGCGACGTCGTCGGAGTCGTCGTGTTTGCGCGCGTCGTTCTTCGGCGCAGTGTCCGACTTGTGTCGCGAGCCGACGCTCAGCGCGGCCTGCGAGTAGTCGTGGGAATCTTCGTCGCTGACGACGACGCTCGGCGGCGGCAATGAGTGCAGCGGTCGCCTTACCTCGACCCGCTCGATTTGCCCGCTCTTCACTTCGCGCGCGACCAAGTCGAGCCCCCAGCGTGTGATGGATGCGCCTTCGTCGACTGACGGCTCGAACGCGCTGGCGAGCGTGGCGGCGCGGTCCGCGTCTTCGATCGAGAGACCGAGATAGTCGGCCAGATCTTCGACCCGCATCACGCCAGTCGCGAGCAGCCGCCCGTCACCGAGCTCTTGAATGGGCGCGGACTCTTCGTCGTGCTCGTCGCGAATGTCGCCGACGATCTCTTCGATCACGTCTTCCATCGTGACGATGCCGCTGGTGCCGCCGAACTCATCGACCACCACGGCCAAGTGCTGTCGCTTCTGGCGCATCTCTCGGAGCAGGGTCGCCAGCTTCTGTTGCTCGTGGACGAACACCACGTCGCGGCGCACGACATCGACTAGCGTGCGCGGCTTGCTCTCGGGGATCTGGTCGTCGAGGTCGAGCGACGGGCTCTCGAGCTTGAAGACGTCCTTTGCCACCAAAATGCCGATCACGTTGTCGAGCTGCCCCTCGTAGACGGGGTAGCGAGAGTGGCCGGACTCGCCGACAAAGCGCCTGACTTCGTCGAGTGGCGTGTTTGCGTTGATGGCCTCTATCCGCGTGCGCGGCACCATCACCTCTCGCGCGCGGCGATCTTCGAACTCGAGCACGTTGCGGATCATTTCTGCGGGCTCGGCGCCGACGACGCCGCTGCGCTCGACCTCGTCGACGAAGTACTCGACCTCCGCCGTTGCAAGCTCCGGGTTCGACAGCTTTTCAGGCTGAATTTGATTGGCCAGCCCGGTGCTGAGGGCTGCCAGCGGCGCCGCGAAAGGCCACAACAAAAACTCGAAGGGCCGCAGATAGGTGGCGAGCCGGAGGCCCCACTCTTCTGCGCTGTGACGCGCGATCGACGTCGTCAAATCGGCGACGACATGCAGCAAGATGGCGGCGACGATCGCGATCACGGTGCCGATGCGACCGGGGAGCACTTCGGCCATCACCTCCGCCAACATCACCGCCGTCAGCGCAGCGCAGATGGTGCGGCCGACGATGTAGGTCGATCGGAGCTTCCAAGGGGCGGACTGGTAGCGCTCGAGCGCCGCTTTGAAGGGGCGATCTTCTTGCTCGAGCAGCGCGGCCATGCGGGCGCTCGACAGGCCGCTCAGCGCCGCATCGGTGGACACGAACAGCGTCCCGACGAGCGCCGACCCGAGAGCGATGAAGAGGCTTGGCAGTGGAACTGGCATGCGTGAAAATTCCTCCGTGCCAGTTGACAAACCTGGCGGGCGCTTGCGCGCGTTCAGTTGCGGAGGGCACTGAGGAATCTTGTTTGTTGATTCAACCTTGGGTTGAAAAGCGACGAGGCAACGATGGATCGCCCCCGATCAGCCTCGTTGCCGGATGATCTGGCGGCCAGCGTAGCAGCGTCTGCGCCGGGGTGAAAGCGCCAGAGCCTGCTCTTTTGCGCAGGCGCTCAGACAAACCCTCGCGAGACCACCAGCGATCGCGTCGTCTCCGACGAGGCTGTCAGGCCGGCGATCGCTACCAGCTGGCTGCCGGTTTCGTTCGTGAGCGCGATCGAGCCCGCTTCGGCGGCCAAACGCCCTGCTTCGATGCTGAGCGTCTTGCCGTGCCGCGCGTCTCGCTCTTCATCTGCAGACAGAGCCAACCAAGGCATGACGCGTTTTGCGACATCGACGATCGCAATCTTGTGCGCGTCGAGCTCGGCTTCGGAGCAGTCGAGCGCTGCCGCTCGGGCGATCTCGAATGAGCCGGCGGCCACCCTGCGCAGGCCGGCGAGATGCGAGGAGCAGCCCAGCGCCTCGCCCAAATCTCGCGCAAACGAGCGCACGTAATAGCCCTTCGTCACCAGCAGATAGAGCGCGACGCTGGGCAACGTCTCGGGCTTCGCGGAGCTCGCGCGCCGCAGGGCAAGCTCCAGAATGCGCACGTTGCGCGCGGGCAGATCCAACAGCTCGCCCTTGCGCGCGAGCCGATGACTGCGCACCCCGTCGACTTTGATCGCAGAAAAAGCAGGTGGGATCTGCTCGCGTCGCGCGCGCTCTTGCTCGAGCGCTGCTTGAAACAGTGGCGCAGCTCGCTCGAGATCCGCTTCCAGATCGCAGAGCTCGCGCACGAGCTCGGCAGAGGGCGCTTCTTCGGCGATGGTCTGACCTTCTGCGTCGAGCGTGTCGGTGCTGCGCCCGAAAGCGATGACGGCCTCGTACGCCTTGTCGGAGATCGACAGGTACGGCTCCAGCTTGGTGCCCTCGCCGAACAGCACCACCAAGAGCCCGGTCGCCATCGGGTCGAGCGTGCCAGCGTGCCCCACACGTTTGGTGCCCAGCCGCCTGCGCATGCGCGCGACCACGTCGTGGCTGGTCATGCCGCTCGGCTTGTCGATCAAGACGATGCCGCCCTGTGCTGTCATCGAGAGTGAGGTTTCGGCGCTCATGAGCGCTCGATGCGTTTTTGCAACACGGGGTAGGGGTCCTCGCCCGCGACGTGAACGAAGCCATTGGCTTCGAGCGCGCCGCTCGGAATCGCCCACAGCTCTTCGTCGTTCACCCGCTCGCGAGGCCGACGTGGGAATGCCTCGATGATGTGCGCGCCCCGCGCGCCGGCGAGCTCGACGGCCGCCGAGACCAGGGCGGTGGCGACGCCTTGATGACGGAGCTCCGGAAGCACCAGCGCGCAGCCCAGAAAGTAGACGCCTTCGCGCGCCGCATCGAGGGCGGCGAGGCCGCGGTACACCCGCTGCTCGTAAGCCTTTTGCACGCTGTGACGAGGCGCGACCTTGAGCCAACCGACGATCTTGTCGTCGGCGACCGCGACCACACCGCATGCCTCGTCGTGGCCCTCTACAACGCGCTCGAGGAGCTCGGCGCGGCTCTCGTCCGGTGCTTGAAAGCTGCGCGCCAGCCAGTCGTTCTTGTCACCTTCGAAGTGGAAGTAGCGACAGAAGCAGCGCGATGAGCAAGCGTCGAACAGCGCACACAAGAGCGGGCCGTCCGCCACGGTGAGGGACCGCGTTTTCACGAAATGGGCTCAAGCACCGGCAATTGTCAGGCTTTCTTCGACAGCACGGGCGATCGCGAACAATTTTGTTTCGGCGTCGTGCGGCACCATCAGCTGGAGACCGACCGGCAGCAGAGGGCCGCCCTCGTCGGGGGCAGCGAAGCCACAAGGCAAGCTCAACGCAGGTAACCCAGCCAGGCTCGCGGGCAGCGTGCACACATCGGCGAGATACATCGCCAGCGGGTCTTCGCGGAGCTCGCCGAGTCGAAACGCGACCGTGGGGCTCGTCGGCGACACGATCACGTCGACGCTGGCGAAGGCGCGCCCGAAGTCGCCGCGAATCAGCGCGCGAGCCCGCTGCGCGCGCACGTAATACGCGTCGTAATAGCCAGCAGACAACACGAACGTGCCCAGCAAAATGCGCCGCTTCACTTCGCGACCGAAACCTTTGCCGCGCGTCTTCTTGTAGAGCTCGGCGAGCGGCGCCACGCCATCGTGCTCGCGTAGCCCGAAGCGCACGCCGTCGTAACGGGCGAGGTTGCTGGACGCCTCGGCTGTCGCGATCACGTAGTAGCTGGCGACCGAGAGGCGCGCGCTCGGCAGCGATACCTCGACGATCACAGCGCCGGCGGCTGCCAGTGTTGCGACTGCGTGATCGATACGTGCGCGCACGCCTGGCGCAACACCGCCCTCCATCAGCTCGCGCACGACGCCGACTCTCAGCCCGGCGAGACCGCAGGCGGTGCCCGCAGCGAGCGCGGGCGCCGGGTTTTGCGAGCTGGTGGCGTCGCGCGGGTCGAAGCCAGCGATCACGTCGAGCGCGGCCGCGCTGGAGCCCACGTCGTGCGAAAACACGCCGACTTGATCGAGGCTGGAGGCGAAGGCGAACAGCCCGTAGCGCGACACGCGGCCGTAGGTGGGCTTCACGCCGACGATGCCAGTCAATGCAGCGGGCTGGCGGATGGAGCCGCCGGTGTCGGAGCCGATCGCCAGCGGCGTCATGCCGGCAGCGACTGCGACGGCGCTGCCGCCGCTGGAGCCGCCCGGCGTCCGCGTCGGGTCGTGCGGATTTTTCGCCGGGTAGAACGCGCTGTTCTCGTTGGACGAGCCCATCGCGAATTCGTCCATATTCGTCTTGCCGATGATGATCGCATCGGCGGCGCGCAGGCGCGCGACCACGGTCGCGTCGTACGGCGAGAGGTAGCCGTCGGCCGGGTCCGGCGGCGACTTCAGTTTGCGCAGCAAGATCTTGGAGCCGGCAGTGGTGGGCGCATCCACTGTAGCGAGCGCATCTTTGACCGCCACCGGGATGCCTGCGAGTGGGCCGAGGGTTTCACCTCGGCTACGCTTGGCGTCGAGGCTGCGCGCAGCTTCCATCGCTCGTTCACGAGACACGTGCAGGAACGCACCGAGCGACGCGCCCGCATCGATCGCCTCGAGCGAAGCGCGTGTCAGCGCTTCAGCAGACAGATCGCCGCGCTGAATCTTGGCGACCAGGTCGCGAACCGGCTCACGCAGGAGGGAGCCCATCGCTCAGCCTTCGTCCACGAAAGCGGGGACGACGAAGCCGCTCGCATCGGTGCGGGGAGCTTGGGCGAGAACGAGATCACGATCGAGCGAAGGGCTCGGCTCGTCGAGGCGACCGCGCGGCGCTCCAGCGGCGGCGCTTGCCACCGCCGTCGGTGCGTCCAGATCTGCGTGCTCGAGCAGCTGCACATAGCCGATGATGCGAGCCAGATCTGCCGCCAACTGGGCGCGTTCGGCAACCTCGATCTCGACATTGGCAAGCTCGGAGAGGCGAGTTACCAGCGCTTCGTCCACCATGGAGCCTGGGTTTAGTGGAACCCAGGCGAGGCGGGTACCTCGGAACGTTGGCCGGTCCCGCAAAAGAATGGTAGGCCGCCGTTCGAGCGTTCTTCCGCACGACCATGGCAGAAACTCCCACTGTCCAGCTGCTCGAGAGCGCCCCGCTGAAGCCTGATGCGGGCGCGAAGCCTGATCCGGGCGCGAAGCCTGATCCGGGCGCCAAGAGTCAGGGTCGCAGGGGGCGGCTCGGCCTGCTCGGCGCAGGGGCGCTCTTGGCGCTGCTCTCGTTCTGGCGCGCGCCCCACCCGCACGCGCGAGATCGGCGCGAAGCCGTCGTTGAGATCCTGGCGCAGCGCGGGCTCGTTGCGACCGTGGACGATGTCGTCTTCATCGATGGGCCGAACGGCGTGATCACCTCCGCGCTCGCCAGGGCGCGCGTGGTCGTACGAGCGAGCGCGAAAGAGACGGATGGGCTCGAACAACCGAGCGATATTTTCTTTCTGGAGGCGCGGCTCTCGCCCGGCGGCTCGCTGCTCGATTTATCGGACGGTCACAACCTCAGCGAGACGACAGGCGCCGACGAGACGCGTCCGGTGGTGGCCGACGAACGGGTGGTATTCGCGTCCAACAGCGGCATCGAAGGTGCGCCCAGCGTCGTGTCGGTGCTCGACTTCCGCGGCCAAGCCGCGCCGGCAGATTGGTCGCTGTTCGCCAGAAGCCAACACGCGCTGACCAACTACCAGCAGACGAGCCGGTTGCGTGGCCTCGGACGCTCCACCTACGTCGTCGAAGGAGACGGCGAAGTCGTCGTCGGTCAGACAGCGGGCCAGGTCGTGGTCGAGACGGGCAAACAGCGAGCGCTGCTCGCACTGGGCGGCACCGCCGACCTGCCAGCATGGATCAAGCTCGACCCGACAGAGCTTTCGCCGCCGGGCAATCTCACGACTTGGGCGGTCGACCGCGTGCGCTTCGAGGTCGGAGACGAGAACATGCAGGCCTTCAAACAGGTGTTCTTCGAGGCGAAAGATTTCTTCGATCGCAACCGCGAAGAGCTCAGCGGCAACACCGGTGAAGAAGAAATCCTCGAAGACATGGGTCAAGAGGTCGGTGCGCCGAGGGTGATGGCGGTCGATCCGGATCTCGGCTGGCCGCCGCCGCCGCTCGAAGTCTGGGTCGACAAACCCGTGATCGACGGCGAAGGCCAGTGGAACGCGAAGGAAGACGCCGCCTTCTTCCGCAGCCAGCCGAACTTGCCGCCGACGTTTCTGACCACGTTCATTCGCAGCGACAGGACGCGCAAGACGACTCGCGTCTACATCGCAGTCTGGGATCCGCGGCAGGTGGAGCTCCACATGATGGCAGGCACCATCGAGCCGAAGGGCGCCACCGGCAAGGCCGGCCCGGGCATGGTCCCGCGCACACCCGAGACGATGAAGCGCGTGGTGGCGGCGACCAACGCAGGCTTTCAGGCGTTGCATGGTGAATACGGGATGATGGCGGACGGCGTGGTTTATCTGCCGCCGAAACCGTACGCCGCGACGGTGATGCGGCTGCGCGACGGCAGCACTGCTTTCGGTAGTTGGCCGCGCGACCCCACAGTGCCGGATCAGGTGGTCTCCTACCGTCAGAACATGACGGTGATGGTGCAGGACGAGAAGTTCAACCCGTACGACCGCACCTGGTGGGGCGGCGCCGTTCCCGGTGCAGAAGACAAGACCCACACCGTTCGTACCGGCATCTGCCTCACGCGAGAGCGGTTCGTGGCCTACTTCTACGGCGCCGACCTCAGCCCGGAGGCGCTGGCGCAAGCCATGATTCAGGCTCGCTGCAGCTACGGCATCGCGCTCGACATGAACGCCGGCCACTCCGGCATGGAGTTTTATCGGGTGGCGCCCGAAGGTCAGCTGCCGCCGCTGTCACGGGCGCTCGAGACGAGTTGGGAAGCCGAAGGAAACGTACCCGAGATGCCCGGCTGGGACTTCAGGTCGAAGCGGTTGATCAAGGGCATGGGGCTGATGAACTTCCCGCGCTACATCAAGCGCGAGGCGCGCGACTACTTCTATCTGACGCTGCGCTACGTGTTGCCGGGTGAAAATCTGACTTCAGCGCTGACGCCCGCGCCTGAAGGCGAGGGCGCTTGGCGCGTGAAGGGGTTGCCCCAACATGGCTTCCCGTACGCGCTGGCCACGACCGAAATCCACCCGGATCAGGCGGACCCGACAGTTTCGTTCCGCGTGCTCCAGGTCGACCCACGCACAGTGAAGTCCGCCCCTGCGGTGACCAGCGGCAACACGGTGTTGACCGTGGACGCGGGAAGCTCGCCGGCCCCGCAAAGCCTTTGGCTCCACCGAAATGCATTTTCGATTGGCGCTGACTCACCGGCGAAGGGGGCCGCTCGCCTGGCGAACGGCAACCCCAAACCCGGCAAGGGAGCCGCGCTGATCTGCGTGCACCCAGAGTCGAACGTTCTCTTCTACGCGGAGGTGAACGGCGGCGCCGCCGGCAAGCGCCACGACCTCGCCAGCATGGCAGCGATGTTCACGTCGCTCGACTGCACCGACCAGCTCGCGCTTGAAAATCCGCTCGGCCTCGTGCTCGGCGACGGCACTGATCTCGCCGGCCGGAGCGCCAATGTCTTGCGTGCCGACTCCGCCGTACGCCTCATCCGTGCCGACGCACCCGCCGGGGTACGCTTCTTCGAAGACACGCCAGTCGTCCCGCGCGACGAGTGGTACGGCTTGCAGCAAGCCCGTATCCGTTACTTCAAGAAGCAAGACTAGAAGCCATCTCGTAACCGACTGATCGCTTGGTTTGCGCGAGCGAGCGTGGTACGAGGCGCGCCGCGTGCAGCGGGCGCTATCTTTCGGTCCGTATTTGTTGCTCGAGCGGCTCGGCGTCGGTGCGCGCTCCGAGGTGTTTCGCGCTGCTCGAAAGAGCGACCCCGAGGGCGAGACGTTCGCTCTCAAACGCGCGCTCGCCGGAGCGGCTCACGATCGCGAGACACAGTTCGTGCTGCGGGCGGAGGCGGAGCTCTTATCGAAGCTGTCGCATCCCGGAATCGTCAAAGTCATCGAGCACGGCGACGTCGCCGGCACCACCTTCGTCGCGTACGAACTCGTAAAAGGCGTCGATCTCGAGCGGTTGATGGCTGCGGCGCGTGCGCCCCAGGCCGACGGATCGCGCGGTCGGCTCCCGCTCGCTGCCGCGCTCGAAATCGGTTTGGCCGTGGCCGAGGCGCTGGACTATGTGCATCACTTCCGGGACGGCGCGCAGACCACGCCGATCGTCCACCGCGATGTCGGGCCGTCCAATATCCTGATTGGCTACGACGGCTCCGTGAAGCTCGCCGATTTCGGCATCGCGAAGGTCCCGGGCCGAGACTCGACCACTGGGGTGGGGGAGATAAAAGGCACCGTCCGTTACATGTCACCTGAGCAGGTCAAGGGAGAGCCGCTCGACCCACGCAGCGATTTGTACGGCCTTGGCGCACTGCTTCTCGAGCTTGCCAGCGGTCAACTGCTGTTCGAGGGCAAAAAGCCGGTTCAGGTGCTGCAGCTCTTGGCGGCCGGTGACCGCGTCGACCCGGACCAGGTCGATCCTGGCATGGCTGAAGATCTGCGGAACATCCTCCGCAAGGTGCTCGCCTATGAGCCCCGAGAGCGGTACGATACGGCCGCAAATCTGGTCGAGGCCCTTCGCGGCCTTGACGCACTCGCAGGCGAAATATCCTCTCCCAACGGTAGCGAACATCACGTGGCCCAGCAGAATGCTGGGCGAGGCAGACAGGCCTTGGTGGGTTCGATGGGCGAGCTGTTTCCACCCGATCGAAGATCGGGTTCGAATCGAACGATCTTGGAGGAGAGCCAAATCATGGCGGACGAGAAAGGCGGCAGTGACCTCGACGTGTTCGAGGGCCTCGCCAAGAAATCGGTTCGACCCTCGAACCTCCCTGGCTCGACATCCGGGCCGCCGCCTGGCCACAACCCATCTGCGCCTCCAGCTCCACCCAAGCCGTCGGCTGTTCCGCCGCCGTCCTTGCGGTCTGCGGGAAAGACGACTCTGCTCGGCGTGCAGGTGCCGGCATTGCCGCTGCCGACGTCGACGCCATTGCCGGCGCCGGCCAGCATGCGCCCCTCGGTGAAGACGGTTCAAGGGGTGTCGGCTGTGCCGCCCCCGCCGGTCTCTGCCCGCACGCCGCTCCCGCCGCCGCCGCCAGGTTCGTCCGGCTTGCTGGCTGCTGTCAGCAGTCCTTCTGCCAATCCGGCTCCTCCGAAGCCGCCGACCCCCAGCGCGCCGCCGCCGATGTCGAAGGCGCCCAACACCCTGGTCGCTGCGGTTGCGCCACCTCCGAAGCCTGCCGTTTCGATCGGCTCCCAGTTGGGAATCGGGTCTTCGCCGCCAGCTGCCGCCGACGCGAACGGTGCGCGCGACGACGGGGAAGAGAAGACGCCGCCAGCCGGCACGGCTGCCAAAGCTGGCGCCAATCTCGACATGGACTGGGAAGACGACGAAGAGTCGACCCACGTCTTCGAAAAACGTCGCCACGCCCAAGCGATGAGCAAAGGTCCGCGGCCGGCTGCTGGCGCGCCCTCTGCGCCTCCCCCCGCGGTGCCTCCGCCCGCAGCGAAGGTTCTGAACGCAGCGCTGCTCGCTTCCTCGGGAACCGCCGCTCCGCGCAGCGTGGCGCAGCCTTTCCTGCCGCCAGCAGTGCCGCCTCCGCCGCAGGTCCCCGTCATGCCAGCCGAGGTGCAGCACGCACCTTCGCCGGCGCAATACGCGCCTCAGCCTCGTCGCGACGACCCGCCGGTGAGCCGACGCCGCCGCGAGGGTTCGAAGCTCGGCGTCGTGCTGGGCGTGCTCGCGCTGCTCGCAGTCGTAGGTCTCGCTGTGATCATGCTCGTCCCGCGAACCGGGCAACTGAAGATCGAGGTCAAGACCAAGTCGGAGAAGGCGATCGGCAAGCTCGACATCTTCGTCGACGGCCAGAAGCGCTGCGACACGACGCCCTGCACCGTCGACGATCTCGAAGCCGGCCCGCACAAGGTCAAGGTCGTGCTCGGAGAGCTGCAAGCGGTCGAGGACGTGCGGGTCGATTCAAGCCCGAATCCGTTCAAGTCGAACAAGAGCACCCCCGTCTTCATCACCATCGACGACGGCGAGAAGGGCAAGACAGTCGCGACGACGTCCGCCACACCCAGCTCCAGCGCGGCGGTCGTTGCCGAAGGCACCGGCTTCAGAGTGGCGGGCCCGAGCGGCGTGAAAGTGCTGGTCGACGGCAAAGAGCGCGGCGAGCTGGGCTCATCCGCTTTGACGCTGACCGATCTCACGCCGGGCGATCACAAGGTGAAGTTCGACGGTGGCGAGCGCTACGAATCGACCGAGAAGACGATCACCGTCAACAAAGACAAGGTCGAAGACCTCGGTCAGCAAAAGCCGAAGGTCATCAAGGGCAAGCTCACGCTCGAGCTCAAGACGACCGGTGCTGAAGTGCTGCTGGCTGGCAAGCAGGACGACAAGAAGGTCGAGAAGAAGCTGAAGGACGAGGTGTGGGCGAAGCCGCCTGTCACGCTCAACCTCGAAAGCAAAGACGAGTGGAAGCTCACCGCCAAGAAGAAGGGCTTCCAAGACTTCTCCGAAGAAATCAAATTCGAGGACGGCGTCGCTGAAAAAACGATCGTGATCGAGCTCGTCGAGGTGGGTAAGCCCACGCCGCCAGTCGCGACGAGCACCGCGACAGTCCGACCGACCGCCACCACCACTGCCACCGCGACCAGCACCGCTGCGAGTGGAACAGGGACGCTGAAGATGAACTCGAACCCGATCTCGAAAGTCATTCTCGACGGTCGGCCGCTGGGCAACACACCGCAGGTGCAAACTGTCAGCGCCGGCAAGCACAACGTCACCTTTGTCCACCCCGAGAAGGGTCGCAAATCGGTGACCGTCGACGTCAAAGCCGGCGGAAGTGGTGTCGCCGCCGTCAAATTCGACTAGCTGACGAGCTGGTTTCGGGCGATACCGGCGCGATCTCGACGGCTCGCGTGCTCGCGTACGGTCGTACGCTCCGCGCGTCTCGCCGTCGACCTCGCTTGGTCTCGCCCGAAACCAGCTCGTCAGCGCGCCTCGCCGACTCGCGCGGCAGAGCGAGAGCGAGAGCGAGAGAGAGAGCGTGAGGGAGAGAGGCTGCTTCAAAGCGCTCTTTCACTCTGGGTCGTGCCGTGCCTACTCGACCCGGTGCCCGACTTCAGGGTCGCCGGTGAGACGCTACTTCTCTGCGAGGAGGATTGCGACGAGGACGCCTACGACGGTGAGGGTGATCACGAGCAGGGCGCCGAGGATCATTACGGCGCGCGCCAGTTTGTTCACGCGTGCGTCGAGCTGGGCGGAGGCTGTTGGGGCGGCGAGCGCGTACGACGCCGAGTGTTGGGGAGCGGGCTGCGATTGTTGACGCTGGCGTGCGATGGCCTCCGCAGCTTTGCGGCGGATGGCCTCGGTGTCGGTTGGGTTGATCGGCTGGGTCGATTTGACGTTGGCGAGCTTGGGAGCTGGCGATGGGGCGGGTAAGTGTGTCGCCGGGCTCGGCGCCACCGACGCGTATGGGCTGGTGGCCTGCGGTGGCGCTGTCAGTAGCGCCGGTGCGCGATGGGAGCGTTGCGTGGGGCCGACTGTGTGACCCGCTAGGCGCCGGGCGATATCGTCCAGCGCGCGACCGAGCTCGCCTGCGGTTTGAGGTCGCTGGGCAGGGTCTTTCGCCAACGTTTGGAGCAGCAGGCCCTCGAGCTCGCTCGGGATCGCGACCAGCGAGCTCGGTCGCGGCGGCTGCTCATGGACGTGTCGCGCCACGATTTGCAGCGCCGTCTCACCTACGAACGGCGGCCTTCCGCAGAGCAGCTCGTACAAGAGCACGCCGAGCGAATAGATGTCCGAGCGATGATCGACTGCCTCCGCACGACCTTGCTCCGGCGATACGTAGGTCGGCGTACCAACTAGCCCACCCACGCGCGTCAATACCGAGCGCACCGCTGTCGGCGCGTCCACCGGGACATGCTGACTCGCGTCGTCCAGAACCGTCGCGATTCCGAAATCCAGGACCTTCACCATTTCTTGTGTGGGCGAGTCCGGCTGCCGGCAAAGCATGATGTTTTCCGGTTTGATGTCGCGATGAATGACGCCCTGCTGATGCGCGTATTGGAGCGCGCCGCACAGCTCGGAGGCAATTTGCACGGCTCGCTCTTGCGTGAAAGCGCCCTTCTGTTTGATGCGCGCAGATAGGTCGTCGCCGAACAACAGCTCCATCACCATGTAGAGAAGCTCGCGCTCTTGTCCCACGGCGATGATGCGGATGATGTTGGGGTGATGTAGCCGCCCGGCAACCCGCGCCTCGCGTAAGAAGCGTGCGACCACTTTCGGATCGCGTGCCAGCTCCGGGTGCACGATCTTGATGGCGATGTGATGGGGATCTTTGTTGGACACACCCGAAAACACCTGCGCCATGCCGCCTTCGCGCACGAACGAAGCGACCTGAAAGTGCTCGCCCAACCTGCGTCCGATCAGCGGGTGGGGGCCAGTCTTCGGCTTGCTGGTCGGCGTGGCGCGCTGCGCGGCCGCGGCGTCGAGCGCCCGCGATACAGCGCCCGGATCGAGCACCAGCGTGGACTTCATCTGTCGAAGCGTTTGCACCGAAGGCGACGAGATCGGCGCTTCGTGTCCTCGCGATGACTGGGTCGGTGCGCTGGTCACAATCTCGGCCGAACGAGTGCTGGGCAGCGTGAGGTCGACCACGGGGCCTGAGCTCGGGCCATTGTTCGCGATAGATTGCGGGGCCTCGCTCACCACCCAGCGCTGGCTCGACTCGAGACCCAGCTCGGGGAGCAGCGCGCGCAGCTCGACGGCCATCTCATGCGCGGTCGCCGGCCTCCCGGCCGGGTCCTTTTCGAGCGCGCGCAACACCAGCCCCTCCAAGATCGGATGCACGTTCGGATTGAACGGGTGCAACGGGGGCGGCGCTTCGTGAACGTGCCGCGCGACGATCTGTAGCGGCGTCTCTCCTTCGAATGGCGGCCGGCCGCAGAGCAGCTCGTACAAGAGCACGGCTGCCGAGTAGATGTCCGAGCGATGATCGACCGGCTCTGCGCGGCCTTGCTCCGGCGACATGTACGCCGGCGTACCAACCCAGGTGCCCACGCGCGTCAGCACGGAGCGAACACTGGTTGGGGCCTCGATCGGCAAGGCCGCGTCGGGTCGCTCGTCCAAGATCTTGGCAATGCCGAAATCGAGGACCTTCACTGTCTCGACGGTGGGGCTGGCTGGCTGTCGGCACAGAATCACGTTCTCGGGCTTGATGTCCCGGTGCACCACACCCTGCTGGTGGGCGTAGTGAAGCGCCTCGAGCATGTCGATCACGATCTCCACCGCGCGCTGCTCGTGAAACGAGCCTTTCAGCTTCACACGCGCCGACAGATCGTCTCCGAGCAAGAGCTCCATCACCATGTACAAGAGCTCGCCGTCTTGCCCGACGTCGATCGTCCTGACGATGTTCGGGTGATCGAGTCGACTGGCGACTTTCGCTTCGCGCAGGAAGCGAGCCACGATTTCTTTGTCGCTCGCGAGCTCCGGGTGAACGACCTTGATGGCTACATGTCGAGGCTCACCGGGTTGAGCCCCGCAGAAGACCTGCGCCATGCCGCCTTCGCGGATGAACGACGCGACCTGATACCGCCCGCCCAGCACCCTGCCGATCAGCGGATGGTCAGAGGTCCAGCCAGGGCCGCTCATCGATCCGGGCAGCGTAGCCAAAACCCCAGACCTTTCCCATGGGGGGATTGCGGGGCGGGATTACGGGGCTTCGGATGCCGACGCGTTGTCGGCGTCTGCCCACTCACGCCAGTTGCTGGCGCACCCGGGCCGCTCGTCGGCTGCTGGCCCGGCGCACACGCCAGCATCACGCGGAGGCCCGAGCAGCATCGTCGTCTCGACGTTCGACCCAGGCTTGCGGCTCTCCAGCCGCTCGTCGAGAAAGTAGTGGTCGCGCGCGAGCTGCCTCATGCGCTTGGCACGCGCGATTCGCTTCTGCTGTTCGGCATCTGCCGCACCTTCCGATTGCTCGCGCATGAAGACACGCAGACGCTGCTCGACGTCGCTGCGAAGCTCTGGATCTTCGGTTGTCGCCAGCACCGTCGACAACATCTCGATGGTGCGCTCGAGATGCCCAGTTTCTGCGAGCAGGCGCGCCGCGCCCAGCGTTTGCCAGGTGATGCTGCTGTCTTTGGGCGCCAGCTCGGCGGCGCGTGCCAGATGCAGCGCACCTTGTTCTCGCCATGCCAGGGCCTCTTCGGAGCCCGGCTCCATGTAGCTGTTGGGTGCGATGAACATCATGAACGCGCCCAGCACGAACCACAGCTCGGCGTCGTTGGGCCGCTCACGGACGCCGCGCTCGAGGATGCGTCGCGCCTCGCGCACTTCTTCGATCGATGCCGATTTGGCCTGCACGGTGATCAACGTGTCGGCCATGCGATAGGGATCACGCCATTTGGGATCGAGCTCGTTGATGGCGTCGAGGTAGTTGACAGTCAGGTTGTGCCTGCGCTTCTCGCCGAGACGGAGGCCCTGGGTCACCTGCAGGTCGGCCCAGAGCAAGTCGGCAAGGGCGGCGCGATAGCCCAGCGACATGTGCACGAGCTGCGACGGCGGGGGCAACAGGTACGCATCGCTGCCCTCTTTGATGCGCAGCTGCTCGGTTCTACCCGGCAGCTGGGTAGCGGCGATGGCAACGGCGCCTGCGAGAAAGACACTGATCGCCGCCGCGTCGCCGCGCATCACTCGACCTCGCGATGGACCAACAAGCCTGCCATCAGACGCGGCTCACCTGATTTGGTGCGCTCACCGCGAACCTCGAAGGTCGACAGGTTGCCGTCGCCATCGAGGTCGCCGTGTGCACGAGCCGAGAAGCGCGCAATGCCCGATGTCGGGTCGAAGCTCGAGTCGAATCGAAAAGCGAACGCATGCTCGTAGTCGAAGCGAAACTGTAGCGCACGCCAGGTGAGGTGGTCCCACGTCCGGGGCGGATCCATGGCACGAACCCCGCGCGGCACCTCAGCCGGCGTCAGCTCGACGCTGGGCGGGAAGCTGTCTTTCTGTGGCCGGTCGTTGGCTTGCGAGATCGCCGCACGAGAAAGCCGGCCGAGGCCATCGAGCGCCTCTGTCGTCTTGGAAGCGGAGACGCCCTGCCAAAATGCAGGAACGGCGACAGCCAACAAGCTGCCGCCGATTCCTACGATCGCTGCGAAGCGAAGCATCGTCATCCCCAT
>Ga0163144_10001953_pt1 | contig 48150 bp, 41 predicted proteins | sample OliLak19BULKMAT1_FD_123175 | JGI IMG/M metagenome (GOLD analysis project Ga0163144, IMG submission 123175) | Freshwater microbial mat bacterial communities from Lake Vanda, McMurdo Dry Valleys, Antarctica - Oligotrophic Lake LV.19.BULKMAT1 | ecosystem: Environmental > Aquatic > Freshwater >... | reverse complement strand
GCTGAAAAACAATCACACCGAGAAAGTCGGCGTCAAGAACAAACGCCTCCTCGCCGCCTGCAGCGAAGAATACCTGGAGGAAGTCTTGTTCGACACGTAACTTATGACGCAATCGCCCTGATGGAAAGGTGGGATCCGATATCGGCGGAACGGGTGCCACCGCATCCATCAACACACGGCTCGCCCTGGACGCTTCTGGATTTCACTCGGTGAGCGGGACGGGCAGCGCTTCGGCGGGAAAGTTTCCTGCTTACTTCGGTGCAGCCGCCGCACACAGTGTGGTCGACGAGACCTTTCACTTGGACGGCCCACATGCCTACAAGCTTGAGGGGGGCGATCATCTTGGCGCCGTTATCAGACTTGAAAACGTCGGTGGCCAAACTGTGTACTCTGCCCCGGGCGGAGGTTTCTACTCGGCCGGTGTGCTGGTGCCCGGTGATTACCGAATCCTCAGCGACCTGGCGATAGTTGACCCCTTTGGGACAGCTGAGGGGAGTTTCAACTTCAACTTCTCGCTGTTCGCCCACCCCATGCCTCCACCGAATTCCTACATCGGGGATATCTCCCCAACTCTGATTTTGGCCATACCGCACGGTACTGTGTTTGGATTCGAAGTAACCATCGGCGTGGTCGGACAAGATCCTTCGGGCCCACCGGCAGAGCCGTTGATTTTTGACAACCTGTTTCTCACGGAAGCGGACAGCGGCAGGATCTTCACCAAAATGGCGGGGGATCCTGGCTTCGACGACTTCGCCGCGATCCTGACGAATGGAGTGCCAGATACGATTCGTACGAACACTCACATTTTATTTGGCGGGAGTTGGACTGAACAGTCACTCTTCACCTCGTCTACTGGGGCACCATATCCCTTCACGACTGATTTTCACGGCCAGCAGATTCAGAGCATTAGCTTGGTCGTCAATAGCGTCCTAGTTGGCCGGGCACCCGGTTTGCAGTCCGGGCGTCTCGACGCATACCTTGCCGTGCAGGTGGTGCCTGAACCGTCGACGATTGTGCTCGCCTTGTTCTGCGGACTGTCCCTGATCTGGTGGGGAACGGCACGCAGAAATGCTGTTGTGCCCAGCGGCGCATCGGCACTTTCTCTCGCCCTTTCCGCATTGCTATGCACCGTCCGACGCGGACTGCGCTTCTTAATTGATGGGGACGAGGGACGGGCGGCGATGCACGCAACGGGCAATCAGTAGGATCGTCTACACCGCAAGTACGAGGAGAAAACTCCATGAAAACGCACATCATTACCGTGGCTAGTGGTCTACTTCTGCTCGCAAGTGCAGACCTCTCGCGAGCGACCACGACATTTTCCGACGACACGTTCAACAACGCCGACTGGCAAATGTCGGTGCTATTTCAATTCGGGAACGGTGGAAACGTGACCGGCACACAGGTTGTCTCCGGCGGGAACCCCGGCTCGTATCGGCGTGCTTCCAATATCGTCAACAGTGCGTCGGGAGTAGGTCGCTCTGCGGTGCTAGGATTCCACCAATGGCTGGGGGCTAATTACGACCCAAGCACCCAGGGTGCGATCGACAGGATCGACGGAACGCTGGATTACCGTAACATAAGCGGGTTCGGCGACGGGCAAGCATACAGCCTGGCGTTACTACAAAACGGCAAAGTTTATCACCCGATCGAGCATGCGACGTTCACGGTGAGTGGCTGGCAGCATACGGTCGCAACCGACCTTACAGCCGACGACTTTCTGCTGACTGTCGTCACGACCACGATCACCGTTGACCCCGCTCAGCACCCTGACTTCAGCGCAAGCGGCGCCCCGATCGCTCTTGGCTTCACCACTCGTGATGCGACCACGGATGTGGCGTTTACGATCACCGCGGGCTATGACAATTGGAGCATGACCGTTAATCCAGTGTCGGAACCGGGGACCGCAACGCTCGCCGCGATGGCCTGCCTGTGCGGGGTCGCGGCCGTGGTGCGGAAGCACGGACGAAGTTGCTTGCGGTCTGGCCCCCGTCGGTGATTTTCCGGCACGGAAACAATCGCCTCTTTGGAGCAACCGTACATCGTCGCCGCGTGCCGCAGAGGCATTAAGTACAACGACACTTGCCGGGGTAAGTCCATGCCCGAGCTGATCCAACAACGCCGGCAATTGATTGAGCGCCAGCTCAAAGGCCGCGGCATCTCCGACCCGGCGGTGCTGGCCGCCTTCGCCGCGGTCCGCCGCGAGGCCTTCTTACCGCCGGAAATGGCCGAGTTCGCCTATCTCGACACGGCCTTGCCGATCGAGAAGGGGCAGACGATTTCGCAGCCCTACATCGTGGCTTTGATGACGCAAGCGCTTGAGTTAAAGCCTTCGGATCGAGTGCTCGAGGTAGGAACCGGTTCGGGCTACGCGGCGGCCGTGCTCGGCAAGATTGCTCGTGAGGTCTATACGATCGAGCGGCATGCACAGTTGGCCGAACAGGCGGCACGTCGATTGAAGTGTGAAGGCTTCGATAATGTTTGGGTACAGCACGGAGACGGCACCTTGGGTTGGGCTGAGCATGCTCCCTACGATGCCATCGTTGTCGCGGCGGGTGGGCCTGAAGTACCGCAACCCTTGTTGGACCAACTGGCCGTCGACGGCCGGCTTGTGATTCCTTTAGGTGAAGAAAAGACACTGCAGACACTGATCCGCGTGACGCGTGTCTCGGAGTCCGAATACCAACGTGAGGAACTGTGCGACGTCCGCTTTGTGCCGCTGATCGGCGCTCGCGGTTGGCAGGACGGCGTCGCGCCAACGACTGGCGACGTCTCGCGACACTCCCGGACACCGCGCCCGCTTCAAACACCGCGACCAAGCCGCCCGGCGATCATCTCCGAACTGATCCGTGAAACGGCCGAGACTTTGAGCGAGATTCACGGCGCCGACCTGGGGCCGCTCGCTGAGCGTATTGGGGACTCGAAGCTCGTATTGATCGGCGAGGCCTCGCACGGCACTTCCGAGTTCTATCGGATTCGCGCGGAAATCACCAAAGACCTGATTCGCAGGCGCGGCATTCGCTTCGTGGCGGTCGAGGCCGACTGGCCGGACGCGGCGCGCGTCGATCAGTACGTGCGGGGCCTTGCCCCCTTCAACGGCCATCGTTGGGAAGCCTTCGAGCGCTTCCCTACCTGGATGTGGCGGAACCGTGAGGTTCTCGAATTCGTCGAATGGCTCCGCCAGCACAATGCGGCCGTCGACGATCCCCAACAGCGAGTGGGCTTCTTCGGCCTCGATCTGTACAGCATGTTCACATCGATCCGCGCAGTGCTCGACTATCTGGATCGGGTCGATCCCGAAGCGGCCCGCGTGGCGCGGCTTCGATACGGCTGCTTGACGCCCTGGGAAGGTGATCCCGCTCTGTACGGTCGGTTGGCAGTCGGGGGCCGATATCGAGTTTGCGAGGATGAGGTCGTGGCGATTCTCGTCGATCTGCTGAAACAACGACTCAAGTACGCCCAATACGACGGCGCGCACTTCATGGACGCGGTCCAAAATGCGAGGGTCGTCGTGAATGCGGAGCGCTATTACCGTTCGATGTACAGCGGCGGCAACGAATCGTGGAATCTACGGGACCGGCACATGTTCGAAACGCTGGATTTGCTGTTGGGTTTTCACGGCGAAAACTCCTCGGCCGTGATCTGGGAGCACAATTCGCACCTAGGTGACGCGGCTCATACTCAAATGGGCGCCAGCGGACAGGTCAACGTGGGCCAACTCTGCCGCGAACGGTTCGGTCCCGCGGCTTACCTGATCGGCCAGGGAACGGATCATGGAACGGTTGCCGCGGCCCATAATTGGGACGAACCGGTCGAAGTCATGCAGGTTAGGCCATCGCATCCCGATAGTTACGAGCGATTGTGCCACGAGTCGCGAGTCGAAGCGTTTTTTCTTCCCCTGCGCGCGCCGAAGAGACCGGACGTGCGGATTGAATTGTCGGCGTCGCGACTGGAACGGGCAATTGGCGTGATCTATCGGCCCGAAACCGAATTGGCGAGCCACTACTTTCACGCGGAACTAGCCCACCAGTTCGACGAATTCATCTGGTTTGACCACACCGAGGCGGTGCATCCCGTGACGACCAGCGAGGCGCGAACGTTCTCGCCCCAGCATCCCTTTTCGCTGCAGTAGCCCTCCCATGTCCGACAAGGGCGACCACGTACTGGCGCGGTTGAAATGGATGCGGCAAGAGCGAATCTGGCCCAATGGACTGCGTTATCTGTGGACGGACGCGTTCGGCGTGACGCTGCTGGTTTCGTTGCGAAACGAACTGGCCGATGACCGATTCCTTGCCGAGGCCGAATGGGTCGTCAGCGAGGTCGATCGCATACTTGGGCGGCCCATCGGCATTCGTATCGGCGAGAAGCCTGACCGAGATGGTCAGTACTTCCACTACCTGGCCATGTGGTTGTTTGCCCTTTCGCGGTTGGGGCGGATCAAGCCCGAGTATTGCCAGAAGGGCATTGAACTGGCGCGGGCCATCCATCCTCGATTCGTGGCGCCCGACATGGGAGTCGTTTGGAAGATGCTCGATGACTTGAGCGGGCCCTATCCGGGTTTCAGCTTGGGCGCCATCGACGCCTTTCACGGGCTGGTGGTTTACAAGGCTTTGGCGCCCGAAGACTTGCGGACGGAAATCGTCGAGATGCGCGAGCTCGTGGAGCGCTCCTATAGCAAATTGCACGTCACGCAAGACCTGGGGCTGGGCATGCTCTTGTGGATGTCACATTTCTCGCCCCACGAGCCGTGGGCGAAGTCCGTACGAGAACGCTCCTTAGCCACACTCGATCGCATGTGGATCTACCCGCCGGGCTACTTCTGCCGTGAGCCTGGGCTGCCGAATATGAAATTCGCGTTCACCAATTATGGAGTATCCATTGGGCTGCAGGCGGTCGGCGTCCATGCGGACCGCGTCGAGCGGCTCAACAAGTTCTTCGATTCCTATCGCTCGGGCGATTCGTACGACTGGGAGGCGATCACCCACGTCATGGGATGCTGCTCGTTGTTTCCCGGCGAGTTGCTGGCGCCTCCACCCAGCACAGGGACCGCGAAGTTATAGACGGGCCAATTGGCCCTCTCCGCGCGATGGCTGAACTGCCAAGTCTCGTCGCTTTTCGTACAATGGCATGAATCGACGGCTTCCCGCCGCCCGACACCGGGCGGGGTCACCGCAGATTGGATGGGCGACTAGCAATGTGGCTTAGATGGCTTCCCTGGCGATTTATCGTTCGGCGCGTGGCGAGCGCTCGCGGCATGCTCGATCCCCTCAACGTGCGCGCTTGGCTGCAACGCTTCGCAGAACCCTCTGAGGTCGCGGCGTCCTGGAGCAATTGCGCGGGGGTGGTGTTTCACGCCACCGTTAGCAGTATTCAATCGGCCTCTCATGTGGCATAACCGAGTACACCGTCGCAATGAAGTACGCTGCGCCATTTTCAATGTCTCCGGACTTGCAACCAGGTGCTTGGATCGCGGATAATTGCTTAGCTGTTCGCAGAAGAACTTGTCACAACCCGATTCCGCGGAACTTCGATGAACTCAGCCGGCAAGGATGATTCGTTGCATGCGCAGGCACGAGGTATTTTGCGCCGTCGTTTCGATATGTAGTCGACCATCGACCGTCGGGCTGATCGCTCGGAGATTCGCGACGAACTGGCGCGGCAACTCCATATCTCGATCGTGGCAGCCGAGCAACTATTGGCCGACCTCGAGGTAGCCGATAAATCGAGCGGCGGCGCCGAAGCCCATCGCAATAAAGCGCCGGCGATTAGGGCAAAACTATTTGCTCAACGAGAGACCGGCGTGACCTTCGAGGACGTAGACGGCGGCGATGTCACCGACGTGGAATCGCCGGCTGTCGTCCTTCTGCGGCGCGCCGTCGATGCGCGGGCCAGTGACATCCATCTCGATCCGCACCAGGATGCCATTGACGTGCGATTCAGGGTGGATGGACGCTTGCTCCGCTTCGATCGTCTCAATCGGCGGGCAGGGGCGGCCATTCTCTCGCAGTTGAAGCTGATGGCGAACCTCGATATCGCGGAGCCCTTCCGATCCAAGGAAGGCCGTCTACAGCTTCCCGCGGCACTCATGGGCTACGACGTCCGGTTGACGACCGCCCGGGCAGCCGACGGCGAAACTGCCGCGCTGCGCATTCTTGATAGTCGGCGACTGCGACTCCCGTTGGATAGCCTTGGGTTCTCGCCCGCCGCGCTTTCGCTGGTGGACACCATGTTGCGTCATGGCGAAGGGTTGATCCTCGTGACGGGTCCTACGAACGCGGGCAAGACGACGACCGTTTACTCGATGCTCCACGAGCTCGACAATGGCGAGCGAAATATCGTCACGATCGAGGATCCCGTGGAGTACGAAATGCCGTCCTTCGTACAAATGGGAGTCGATCCGCGACACGAAATCACCATGACCAGCGGCTTGCGCACGCTGCTGAGGATGGATCCAGACGTAGTCCTCGTCGGCGAAATTCGCGACGCCGAGACGGCTGAAATCGCGATGCGCGCCGCCAGCTCTGGCAAGCGCGTGCTGAGCACTTTGCATACCCGCGACGTTGCTTCGACAGTTACGGCGCTGCGAGATCTGCACATCGACAATCGTTCGTTGGCCGGCAATCTGGCCGGCATCGTGTCGCAACGGCTCGTTCGATGCGTGTGCCAGAAATGTTGTCGCAGGGAAATGCCCACGGCGGAGGAATGCGAATTATTCCGGACGGCGGGACGTGCAGTCCCGGAGGTCGTAACGCATGCGGCCGGTTGCGATCATTGCCGCGACACGGGCTACTTCGACCGCGTTGGTGTCTTCGAGGTCGCGGCAGGGCTTCCCTCGGTGAATGTCGCGATTGGTGAGGGAGCGGGCGAAGAAGATTTGCGCCAGCTACTTCGCCAGGCGCATGTGCCGACACTCGTCGACGACGCGTTCGACAAGATCTGTTCTGGAAGGACGACCGCGGACGAAATCCGGTCGATGCATTGGGTCTCGGTTGCCCTGCCGCGCGAGTGCCTCGTGGCGTCCCCGATCAAGGAATCGCCCGCGTCAAGATCGCGCCCCGAGTTGCCTGACATTGAGTCCGCGTACCAAGTCGTCGTATTTGCGGCGCCCGACGATCCGTTTGTCTTGTGCGATCTATTCGTTCGTCGTCTGGACATGCACCCCATCGACGCCATGACTCATGCCCGCGCGGTTCCGGGTGTGCTTCGCGACCGCCTCACGCACCAGGCCGCTGAAAACCTTGCCGTTGCCGTCAATGAGGTCGGGTTACACGCGGAAGTGGTTCGAGCGGCCGACATTCCCAATTTCGAGCATGCCGAGGCCGTGCATCACGCCCGTTGTCTCGAAGAAGGCTTTGAGGTCGTCGAGCTGCACGGGGACAAAGAGAGCCTCGTCCCTTGGTCGCAGATTGAGCTGGTGAGCGTCGGCCAGGTTCCCCAGGAGGAGGGTCGTCGCTTCATTTCGAATGACGAGGTCACGGCGGCTCGTCGCGCCGCGCCGATGCAGCCCTTCGTCACGCAATTGGTCGGACCCGAATTGTGGGTCGTGCGGCGCGATCCCGTAAAGCCGTATCGCGTGAACCATCAACGCATGAACTACGAGTACCTCGGATCGCGCAAGACGGCATCAGCGACACACAACTTCCGCCTGTTTGTCGAAGACCTCGTTCGCCGGACTGCCTCGGCGTACGTCACGCCGTCGGCTCGGGCCTTCCTCGAGCACGGCCCAACGAGGCACTATGAGTTCGATTCGGTCGACCAGCTTCGGCAATACACGGTATTCCATCTGTTGATCCGGCTTCGGACGCAAACACAGGCAGCCGAACGCCTTGATCCAACAAAGACCACCACCAATTGACAAGAGCTTTCAACGGCAAGTGCCGTCGCCGGCGGGTCCGATACGAAACACAGGAATGGCCGTGCTCATGGATCGCTCTCAGCACGGCTGCCCCATCCAATCGAGACATTCACTGTCGGCTGGGGCGCAAGCACCCAAGATCGTCGCATCTCCAGTTGCAAACCGTCAATGACAGGACAAACCACGACCGTTGATCCGGCGCACGACGTGCTTCGCCGGCGACCGAGCTCGTTAGAGGTTTTCGTTCGGCCCAAGAATGTCGCCGTCGTCGGGGCCAGTGAGAAATTGGGCAGCGTGGGACGGATGCTTGTTGCTAATTTGATCGGCACCTCATTCGGCGGTCGAGCCTTTCCCGTGAATCCCGCGCGAACGACTGTCTTGGGTCTCGATTGTTATCCACGATTGGCCGATGTGCCCGCGGCGGTCGACCTGGCAATCATTGCCGTTCCTGCTCCGGCGGTGCCTGGCGTAATCGAAGAGTGTCTGACCGCGGGAGTCCAGGGCGCGATCATTGTCTCGGCCGGCTTTTGCGAAACGGGCCAGGCCGGCGTAGCCCTCGAAGCTGAGATCAGCTCGCGACTACGCGGAACCGGGCTGCGCGTTATCGGCCCGAACTGCCTGGGCGTGATGAGCCCCGTGACGGGGCTGAACGCCACGTTCGCCGCGGACATGGCCCGCCCTGGCAGCGTGGGGTTTATCAGCCAGAGCGGCGCCTTACTCACCGCGATTCTCGATTGGAGTCTGCAACAGAATGTCGGTTTCAGCCATGTGATTTCGACCGGTTCGATGCTCGACGTGGGCTGGGGCGACTTGATCGACTTCTTGGGCGACGATCCTACCACGCACAGCATCCTGATCTACATGGAGTCGATCGGCAATGCACGGGCGTTTCTTTCCGCGGCACGAGAAGTGGCTCTGCAAAAACCGATCATTCTGATCAAGGCCGGTCGTACGGAGCGCGCAGCCAAAGCCGCCGCATCGCACACCGGCGCGCTCGTCGGCAGCGACGACGCCCTCGACGCGGCCTTCCGGCGTGTGGGCGTGCTGCGGGTACAACATATTTCAGAGCTGTTCTCACTGTCCGACGTGCTGGCCAAGCAACCGCGTCCCAAGGGGCCAAAGCTGGCGATCATCACCAATGCCGGGGGACCCGGTGTGTTGGCGACAGACGCCCTCGTCGAGGCCGGCGGTCAGTTGGCGAGGCTTTCCACGGACACGATCGACAAGTTGAGCCAAGCGCTGCCGCCGCACTGGAGCCACGCGAACCCTGTCGATGCGCTGGGCGACGCGGCCCCTGATCGCTTTGCCCACTGCGTTGACGTCCTCGGCAATGCGCCGGAGTGCGACGGGTTGTTGGTGATTCTCACACCGCAGGCCATGACCGCCCCAACCCGCTCTGCCGAGCGCATCGCCGAGTACGCACATTTGTCGGGCAAACCAATCCTGGCTAGTTGGATGGGGGGAAGTCGCGTGGCCGACGGCGTGCAAGTCCTCAACCGTGCCGGCATCCCCACACTTCCGTATGCCGACAGCGCGGCGCGCGTGTTTCAGTACATGTGGCGGCACAGCGAGAACTTGCGCGCGTTGTACGAGACGCCAACATTGGGTGCAGCCGACGAAATAGGAGCCGCTCAGCAGCAGGCCGTGTCGTTGTTGAACAGCGTGCTTCAGTCTGGCCGATCATTGCTTACCGAGCCTGAATCCAAACAGCTCCTCGCCACCTACGGCATCCCAACGGTCGAGACACGCATCGCAGCCACTTCCGCCGATGCGGTGCGTCAGGCCCGCGCAATCGGATATCCAGTCGTTCTGAAGGTCTATTCGACCACGATCACGCATAAGTCCGACGTCGGTGGCGTCCGACTCAACCTGAATTGTGACCAGGACGTACAATGCGCATTCGACGGTATTCAAATAGCTGTCGGGCAAACCGCCGGCGCAGAGCACTTTGCGGGCGTCACCGTGCAGCCGATGGTCAAACTCGAAGGCTATGAGTTGATCATTGGCAGCAGCATCGACGCACAGTTGGGACCCATGATTCTGTTTGGCTGCGGCGGTCAATTGGTCGAGGTTTTTCGGGACCGAGCGCTGGGGTTGCCGCCGCTCACTTCAACGCTGGCGCGGCGGATGATGGAGCGCACGAAGATTTACACGGCACTGAAGGGAGTCCGAGGTCGCGCCGCGGTCAATCTGGTAGAGTTGGAACAGCTACTGGTGCGGTTCGCGTCGTTGGTTATCGAGCAGCCGCGGATCCGAGAGATCGATATCAATCCGTTGCTGGCGAGCGACAAAGGACTGCTCGCCTTGGACGCCCGTGTCGTGTTGCACCCTGCCAGCGTTCTGGATCAGAACCTGCCCCGGCCAGTCATTCGTTCCTATCCTCGGCAATACACAAGCGATTGGGCGACCCGCGAAGGCCGCCAGTTGCACCTGCGACCGATCCGTCCCGAGGATGAACCGCTGCTGGCGAAGTTCCACGAGGGGCTCTCCGAACGAGCAGTTTACGCGCGCTACGCCCAGGTGCTGCCGCTCAGCCAAAGAACAGTACACGAGCGACTGGCGCGCATGTGCTTCATCGATTACGACCGCCAAATGGCGCTCGTGGCCATCGACCAGCTAGCGACGGAACCTCGTATTGTGGCGGTCGCTCGACTGATCAAGTTGCACGGCGCCGCTGACGCTGAGTTTGCAATCGTAATCCGCGATGATTACCAGGGACTTGGCTTGGGGACGGAGTTGATGAACCGGCTGGTCCGCATTGCCCGCGATGAACGCCTTAATCGTATGATCGGTCACATGAGCGCCACGAACTGGCCCATGATCGCCGTCTGCCGGCGACTGGGATTCAAGTTTACGGGCGACGCAACGACGCGACTGGCCGTCTTGGACCTGTTATCCGCGGTCGTCGATCATTCCGGCCTACTGAGCGTCGAACTGGAAACGGATCGAGCGCATCGCCCAGAGTCGGCCGAGTCCTAACACGGTGGCTTCACGTCGGGCAATTGACTTCAACTGCGACGCGAGTCGACTCGCGCTAAGACAGTCGAACGCTGCTGCTGCCACGCGGGAGATTAGGGTTGAATTGTCAAACGACACGAATTGAAGGCGCGGTCGATACGCGGTTTCCCAGTCGTCAAATTGGATTATTACCTGCCCACTTTCGGGGAGTGATTTCGTGTGTCAAAACTATGAATCGCTTAGCTGAGCTGAAGTCGGAAAAATCAGCATGCCGTGGCGAAAAAGTCCGCTGTCTTGGGGGCCATCGACGCGGCGTCGCATCAATCTTTAGGAATCACCGCCATGTCAAACCGTTTGGAGCCCTTAACTGAGCTCAGATTTGAAACAGCTGCGGAACATTATACTCGAAACGTGCCAATGGCATCGCCGCGTGATCGCGTGTTTACGGTCAGACAATCGCTGCGTGGTAAGCGGTACGATTCTGTCGGCGACATCGTCGTGTGCGACGTGGACGGCCATCTCGCCGGCCTCGTGAATATGGAAGACTTATTAGCAGCGGAGGACAATGTTCTGCTCGAAACGATCATGGACGCGTCGCCCCCGGTCGTGACACCCAATGTGGATCAGGAAGTCGCGGCTTGGCAGGCGATTCGGCACGCCGAAACGAGCCTGGCCGTAGTCGATGATGAAGGCCGTTTTCAAGGAATCATTACTCCCCGACGCATCTTCGAGGTCCTGCTCTGGGAGCACGATGAGGACACGGCTCGACTGGGCGGGTTTCTGAAGAGCAGTTCCGAGGCGTACACGGCTAGCGACGAATCTGTACTACGCCGACTTAGACACCGTTTGCCGTGGCTTCTCATCGGCCTTCTTGGGGCGATTCTCTCGGCGGACCTCGTCGGCATGTTCGAAGCCCAACTCCAGGCGCAAGTGATCCTGGCCTTCTTTGTACCAGGCATCGTCTATCTAGCCGACGCGGTTGGCACCCAGACCGAGACCTTGGCGATTCGCGGTTTGTCGGTGGGAATTTCCATCGAGAGGGTATTCTGGCGTGAAGTCGTCACGGGCGTCTTGACCGGTGCCGTGTTGGCCGGTCTAACCTTTCCCATTGTCATTTGGCGTTGGGAGCGAGCCGACGTCGCCGGCGCGATTTCCTTGGCAATCCTCGCCGCTTGCTCAGTAGCCAGCACGGTGGCAATGGCCCTGCCCTGGATACTGCGATCCCTGCGACAAGACCCGGCGTTCGCGGCCGGCCCCCTGGCTACGGTGATTCAAGACTTGTTGTCAGTGCTCATCTATCTTTTGATTTGCCAGGCACTTGTCTGAGAAAGGCCCGACGTGCTATGTCGAGCGAGTTTCACCCATAGTGTGCCAAAACAGCGCCCTCGGCAAAACTGCTGTCAGTCGCGGGCTTGCGTTGTGTTGTGGTTGAGACTCGGTCAATCGGCCACGGTCGGTAAGAGCATCCAGGAACTTGCGAACACTGAGCGATTCTCGCTCGGAACCGACGGTGGTAGGTTCTCAATTGCGCCCGCCAGGCGCCGCATAGTAACCATTCGGCGAACGGTTTTGCAATCTTCCCATATCGAGCCTTCGTCAGGAGTAGTGCGGGCGTCGGCTTGTCGCCGATTTGTCGCCGACTTCAGTCTGTTTGCGCCCTACGGGAAGCAGTGAAGTCAGTACAAAACTATTGACACGACCCGTGCCTGCGTGGCGCGATCCGACTTCATCTATGCGAAGAGAGCGGCGGGATGGCGGAGACGAAACCGGGCGGTTTGACCGTCAACACGGCACAGTCCATGACTCCCAGCAGCTTTTCCGCTGTATTGCCTAGCCAGATTCCCTGAACCCCACTCCGGCCCACGGTTCCCATGACGACCAGGTCGGCTTTCACGAATCGGGCCGTGTCGCGGATGTACTCCCAAGGCTCACCGAATTCAACGTGGAGCGTATGCGCAAAGGAATCGCCGAGCGCCTCTTCAACGAACACCTGTAAGCGATTGCCAGCTGCCCTTCGCATTTCGTCCTGCCAGTTGGCGCCCCTACGCTTGCAAACGGCTTCCAGAAGGGGTGCGTCCAGCGTTCTTGGTTCCAGCACGTGGACGATGTGCAGCGGCGCGGCGGCCGCCTGCGCAATCCAATGCGCATCCGACAATGCCTTGCGACTCAATTCCGAAAAGTCTACCGCCGCGACAATCGCGGTCGGTGTGGCGGGCAGCCCGCTGTGCGTGATCCAGACGTCGGATGGACATTTTCGTATCAGACGTTTCGCCGTGCTTCCCACCAGGAATTCGCGGAACCCGGAATAGCCTCGGCTGCCGCAGACGACGAGGTCGTAATCTTCCCGCTGCACCGCATGCGTCAGCGCCACGAAGGGCAGGCCGGCCAAGGTCATTCGTCTCAGCCGGACCCCGGTCATGCCGGCCTCCCGCTCAATCGCTGCAAGCCTCTCGTCGGAGTCGCGACGCAACTCGCGCTCGACCCTCTCGCTGTCCTGGGCGATAACCGCTTCGTAGGAAAAGGTCGCGATGGTGGCTGCGTCGGCGACGACATGTGCCAGGGCAAGCTCGCCGGCCGACTGTTGGGCCAACCAAACCGCTGACCGCAGGGCTGCGTCTGCGTGCGGTGAGAAGTCCGTAGCCACGAGCAGTTTTTTGAACGGTCCGGCGGCATGCGATTGTCCTGGCATCTGTTTTCCCTACCTCCGATACGTCTGGCGGCTTCCTGCAGAGCGGCACGCGCTTTCTTGGCCGATGACGAGCGCGCTGTGAAACGACGGCGTCTAGAGGTCCTCAGATGGCTTCGCCGGTCTTGACAGATAGTGCCAAAGGCGGATCGTGCGAATCATCCCGTTGAATGAGGGACATGACCAGTGGGCGCTCGACATCGTAGAAGTCCGAGTACCGCATCCGGATCGCCTCGTCGTGGGTGGCGCCTGCGAAAAAGAGATCCTCGTGCTTTGCCAGCGACTCGTCGACAATCGTTTCCACCCCGAATTGAGAGCCAAATGGCGGCAGCACGCCGAAATCACAATCCGGGCACCGCTCTGCGATCTCGAATTCCGTGGCCAACCGCACGGCGGCGCCGCCAAATGCACAGGAGATGCGCTTCAGGTCCACACGGGCGGTAGCGGGAATCACGGCAACTAAATATTTAAAGCCACCATCGGCGCGAAGCAGCACCGTCTTCGCGACGTGAACGCCAGGAATTCGTAAAGCCGCCGCCAAATGCTGCGCATCGTACGTGTTGGAGTGCGAGTACACTTTATATGCGATTCGCTTACCATCCAAAAACTTGGTCACGTTCATTGGATTTCCCTCCTTCCAGCCGCTCGAAAGCGTCGCAATCGAACTCAGGACACGCCTCGACCTCGTCCGCGCTGTTTATACTCGCAGTTATCGTGCCACAGCGGCGAACAAGGCCGTTTTGTCATCCTCCATGCTCGCCTTAAGCAAGACCCACGACCAAACTCGATTTGCCAGAACGTCACTACGGGTGCGAGCTAGGAAAGGAGGGGTGGCCAAAGTGTGACAGTTCGACACACTCTGGGCGAACATGCACAGTTGCGGCGACTGACGGCATCGAACCGGCCGCAGTTCCCAGTCTCAGCGGCAGACGGCGGCCGAAGCGCCGATTAACTTGCGAGCGCAGCGAATACTCGCTCTTTTGGCGGCCCTCCCACTGGTTTTAGGGGCTTTCATCAGCCAGTTGCAGCCGTTTGCAAGTATTCCGGCGCCAACCTATCAGACCGCGTCGTGATGCTATTGAGCAGGCTCGGATTGAGCCAGCCCTCGGCCCACACAAGTCGGTGTGCATGCGAACGCGCACCTCGACTTACAAGGCAGGATGCAATCCTATCCTCTTACGCACTTCGCCGCCGTACACGCGCAAGGCGCGCAAACATTTCCTTGAATTGGCATTGGGTTTGCCCATGTAATAATCGTTGGGTGAGCTCGCCCCGTTTGCCGGTCTGTCCACGTGGATGATGCCTTCCTTCGTATCGGCATACTCTAATTCGACGGACTCGGCTACAGCGAGTTCGGCGGCAGCAGCAAAGTTCCCGGACTTGAACTAGCTGAGGGGCGAGAGAATGCAAAAGGAGCATGCCATTGACCGTCGGCCCCCTATGCGTGCGTGAGGTGGATACGACGTTTGAAACCGAGCCGGTGCAGGTTGCCGCCCAGCGCATGCATGACCGCAAGGTTGGCACGTTGGTGGTGATCGACGAGTTTCAGCGGCCGATCGGCATGTTGACCGATCGCGACCTAGCGATCCGCGTCGTCGCACGCGGCGCCGATCCGTTCGCGACGACGGTGGGGCAGATCATGACACGTCGGCCGCGAACCGTTCTACAATCCTCTCCGATCGAATCGGCTCTCGGAGTGATGCGTGCCGCGGCTTGTCGCCGACTTCCGGTGGTGGACGAGAGCGGAAGAGTCGTCGGCCTGCTGAATCTCGACGACATCGTCGATCCGCTCGCAGCGGAATCTAGCGAAATTGGCAAACTGTTGGCCGAAGAATCGCCCGGCAGCCTGTGGTCTCCGACCACGTGACGCCGGGCAAAACTGATTCATCTGACCGGCAGCCTTATGAGCTCCCTGGAAGGACAAGTCGATAGCTCGTCAACCCGCCGCTGAGATTCACAGCATCGAAGCCCGCCTGGCGCAGAGTCCGCATTGCCAAATAGCCGCGCTGTCCGACCAGGCAGTACGTCACCAGGTGTCGATCGCGTGGTACTTCCCCGAGCCGGGACCGCAGCTCATCGAGCGGGATGTTCTGGGCGCCGGGGATGTGACCAGCCGCGAACTCCTGCAGCGTGCGGACGTCGAGAAGCAGGGACGGCGTCGACGTCGCCTGGCCGTCGGCTGTCAATCGCTCGGCCGAGACCTGCGGATGGTCGCCTCGTAGTAGTCCGGCCGCGACGAATCCCAGCATGTTGACCGGGTCCTTTGCCGAGCCGAATTGAGGCGCGTAGGCCAGCTCGACTTCCTCTAAATCGAAGACCGTCATGCCGGCTTGAATCGCGACGGCCAGCACGTCGATGCGTTTGTCGACCCCCGCGCCGCCAACGGCTTGCGCTCCCAATACTTTGCCGTCGCTCGGATCGAAAAGCAGCTTTAGAGTCATCGTTTCGGCCCCGGGGTAGTAGCCGGCGTGGTGTCCGGGGTGGACGTAAACCTTGCGATAGTCTCGGCCGAGCCGCAGCAACGATTTCTCGGATGCCCCAGTGAGCGCCGCCGTACGATCGAAGACGCGTACGATGGCCGTGCCCTGCGTTCCCCGATACCGGCTGTCGCGACCCAAAGCGTGATCGGCGGCAATGCGACCCTGTCGATTTGCCGGTCCGGCCAACGGAACCTGCGTGGGCTCGCGTGTGACGAAATCTTGCACTTCCACGACGTCGCCAACGGCATAGATGTCTGGGTCACTCGTCTGCATATGCTCGTTGACGCGGATGCCGCCGCGCGGCCCGACGTCGAGCCCCGCGTCAACCGCGAGCCGATTCTCGGGCCGCACGCCGACGCCTAAGATCACGAGGTCTGCCGCCAGTCGTTCGCCGGACTTCAGGCGAACCTCGATGCCACCTGCGACCTGCGCGAAACCTTCGGCGGACTGTCCCAACAGCAGTTCCACTCCGTGCGTGTGGAGTTCGTCGACAAGGGGCGTCGTCATCTCGGCATCCAGCGGCGGTAAGATCTGCAGTTGCAACTCGACAACCGTCGTGCGGATGCCGCGACGCACGAAGTTCTCGACAAGCTCCAGTCCGATAAAACCGGCGCCGATGACTACGGCGTTCTTGGCGCCTCGATCCGCGATTTCTTTGATTCGATCGGTGTCTTGCAGGTTGCGCAAAGTGAAGACTTTGGGAAGATCGGCGCCGGGAAGATTCGGTCGGATTGGCGCTGCCCCCGGTGCGAGAATGAGCTTGTCGTATGCTTCGTCGTATTCTCGGCCGGTCTCCAGTTCGCGCACGCGGATCTTGCGCGCGGTGCGGTCAATCCCTTCGACACTCGATCGCGTACGTACGTCCAACCGGAAACGGTCGCGCAGCCGTTGCGGTGTGACGACCAGCAGTTTGTCGCGTTGAGCGATTTCGCCGCCGATATAGTAAGGCAACCCGCAATTGGCGAAGGATACGTCAGGACCGCGCTCGAAGACGACGATCTCGGCGCCTTCGGCGAGGCGTCGTGCGCGTGCCGCGGCCGAAGCGCCCCCAGCCACTCCCCCGACAATTAACATTTTCATCGTCGACCTGTCTTTGAATACTACTTGCAAACGACTCTTGCGAGTCCCGCGGAAAGTACCAAAAAGGATCGGCTGAACGCGCGCCAGGTCTCGCCCGAGGAATCGAACTGCAAGGAGGACGCCACTCATGCGGTACAGGAAGGGCCGCTCGCTCCTCGGTTCCATGGCATGCGGGCCAGTAGCAAACCCATCCCGCACGTGTCGGTGACACCAGAAAAGACGAGGCCTGCGCCGATAAACGACGGAATAGCCAGTAACCAAGGATGAACGAAAACGCCGAGCGTCGTGCCAATCACAACGAGTGAACCCGCGGCGATGCGAACCTGGCGCTCCAAGGAGATCGCGGTCCGGCCGCGCTCGACGGGCTGCCCGGCCTGCTGCCACGCGGCGACACCGCCCTCGAGGATTTCGCAACTCTTGACGCCGCAGCGCTGCAGTTCTTCTTGGGCTTTCTTGGCGCGCCCCCCCGTGCGGCAGACGAGAACAATTTGCTTGTTCGCCGCGGCATGCGTCAGTTCCGCGGCTCGTTTCGTAATGTCGGGCAGCGGGATATTAATGGATCCGGGAATGTGAACCTCGCCAAACTCGCCCGGCGTGCGAACATCGATATACTGGCGCTCGGGATTCTTAGGCCCAGTGCCTATTGATGATTCATCCGCAGCCCAACAATTCGTAGAGTGCATTTGTCGCCTCCTTGTGCTTGGTGCCCTGTTCCCACGCGATCGGCAACGCATCGTCCAGGACATGCTAACCAGCGCCGTCAGATGCCTGCGTGCCGTCCGACGGGCTTGACCGTGCTCGCCTGCGGGCCCTTGTCGCCTTGTTCTTCGACAAATGTCACTTCGTCGCCCAGGTTCAGGTGGTCGAAGTCCGCGTCAATCACGCTGTTGCGATGGAAGTAGACCTCACGCTCGTCGGGCGTCCGCAGGAAGCCGTAGTCTTGTTGTGGAAAGATACGGGCCACGCGGGCGTGCGGCGTTGGTTCGTGTTTCTTAACGTCCACGCGCTGCATGCGCACGTAGTCCTCGAGTTGCCGCACCGCGGCGTCGAAGGCGTCGCGGATTGCTACGCGAACGTCTTTGTAATCAGCATGTTGGGGCGGTTCGCGGTTCACGACCACTTCGCCACCCGGCAACGTGATATCGATCCGCACCTGGTACAAGTTGTCCTGCTGGTGATGCCGATGGGGCACGTCGACGACTACGCGGCAGCTCATGATCCGCTCGGCGAATTCATCCAAACGCTCCGCGTGCTCGAAGATTGCGTCCTCGATCTCCGGCGAGCGTGGAATGCTGTGAAAACTGATCTGCACAGGGAGTTTCATGATCAACTTCTCGATTGTTTGAATTGCCATAAGGTCACGTCTCAGCGGCGTGATTTCTCATCGGCAGTATGGGTTTCGGCTCGCAGGAACTCGACCACTTCGCTGTCTTCCACCGGGCTGAAATCGCGGTAAAACTGGCCGACCGCCCAAAAGGAAGGGGGAGAGAGCAGGCAGACCACGTCGTCGCACCAGCGCCGGACCTCGATTAGCCGATCGGGCGAGGCGACCGGAACCGCCACGATGACTTCGCGAGGGTGTTGCTCTTTGAGTGATTGCAACGCAGCGAGCATGGTTGCCCCCGTGGCGATGCCGTCGTCGGTGACGATCACCGAGCGGCCGGTGATCGACGCCTGCGGCCGCACCGCGCGAAAGAGCTTCGAACGACGCGAGATTTCATCCAATTGACGGCGGCGCTCCTCGTGCAGGTACTCGTCGCTGAAGCCACCCTCTTCGCTGCAATTCGGATTGAGGACCATGTGCCCCGATTCGGACACAGCACCCAGTGCCAGTTCGGGCTGCCAGGGATGTCGCAATTTCCGTGAGAGCACAACGTCGAGTTCCGCGTCCAACTCGCGGGCCAGCACCACGCCGGTAGCTACGCCGCCGCGGGGGATTGCCAATACCAAGGGGTCGTAAAGTTCACGGCCCTTAAGTTTGTCGGCCAGTTGCCGAGCGGCATCTTCGCGATCTTGGAACATCATTCTTCTCCGAGTACCAGTGGAGCAACGACGGGCCTATACCGTTGACTGAAAAGTCTCTGCCACAACAAACGAAAGGGTGCTCGATTCGGCGAATTCCATCTATCGCCCGTCTGATAGTGGCTCTGCCTTGACGTAAATCTCCGTAGGCGGTTCGTTGAAATACTGGAGCAAGGCTGGACAGAGCCAGCCCTCCGTATTCGGCTTGTTGGCCCGGTACCAGTTGCCGCCCATCTCCTCGCGAACCCAAGTCAGCTTACGTTGAAAGCCCGGGAACGGCTGCGTGGAAAAGAGCAACCGGAAGCCGCAGCGGGCGTTGGGAACGCCTGCAACCAGGTCGTCGATCATTTCGGGAATGCCGCTGACGAACGGCTCCTGCACTAGGCCGACCCGCGCGTCGTCGAAAACCCAGGTCTGCACGTCGTCTCGCCAGTAGGGGGCGATCGCCAGCATTTCGTTGGTCGTCATGGTTTCCCCCAGCGGAGGGCAAGGTAGCCCGGCTTGGCGAGGCCATCCGAACGATCGCGACGAGCTTCGCCTCCCGTTATCCGAGCATTTTCTGTTCCGTCAGCGCAACAGATCGCGGAGACACCGCGCCTTTGCATGACGAGAGTCGCCTTTCATCGCGTGCGTCTTCCTATCCCAATGGCTTTCGGACCTCGTTGGTCGCTTGGGCCCGAGTTTTGCATTACAGAAGGTCTGAATGGCCTCCGAGAGCGTCGCGGTCGCCAGAGAGCCCCTGGTACGAAGAATGTGCAGGACCAATTCGACTCGGCGAGAATTCCTCGATGTGCCGATTGGCAGCGCTGCCGTGCGAATTCGCACACGTCAACGTGCCTTCACGCGACGAGCACCGAACAGCAGCCCATCGAAGTTGCGGCTGCCAGCAGAAGTGATTGGGCGCACAAGCGCAAGCCAAACACGGTCAAGGTTACACATTCCAAGGGAGTACAGTCATGACTGAATCGAAGCTAGTGATCGACAATGGAGCAGCACAGGGGAGACCAGAAACGAGTCATGCCCTGATGCACCGCGAGCACCGACAGTGGCTCAGCGAAGACAACCTGTGGCGCGACGATATCGCCAACTGGCAAGAGGAATTGAAAACGGCCTTGGCCGACCTGGACCAAGTCCAGAAAGCGCTGCGCGAGCATGAGAGGGCGCTCGAAGTCCATGCGGCTGCCATCCGCTGCTACGAGCAAGATGCGGCTGCACACGAGCACCTGCTGGCCGAATACGAGCAAGGCGACATGGGCGAGAAACTCATCGCGCTCGTTCAAGCCCACCAAAAAGGGGCCGACAAACACTCGCAGCAACGGGTGGCCCACGAACGGATCAAGAAACATCATCACACGGTGATTGCCCGCTGCAACCTGTTGCTCAAGTCGCTGGCCTCTATGTGAGCGGCAAGCCTTACCACGATTCCGCCCATGTCACGCTGAACACCGCAGCATCGAGGTATCGGCGATGTCCCCCAACGCAACCAGTCCCGCCGGCGAGCGTCTGGTCGATGTTTACGCAGGCAGCCACCGCCTGCAAGGCATCCTCGCTATGCCGCCGGCCGCCAGTGGCGTCGTGGTGTTTGCTCATGGCAGTGGCAGCGGACGACATAGCCCGCGCAATCAGTACGTGGCTCGCGTCCTGCAAGAGGGTGCGTTGGTGACGCTGTTGATTGATTTGCTCGAAGAGGACGAAGCCGAGGATCGCGAGAAGGTATTTGACATCGAACTCTTGGCTGAGCGTTTGCAAACGGCGGCCGATTGGTTGCGCGATGAAACTGAGACTCGCGATCTGCCGTTGGGTTATTTTGGCGCGAGTACCGGCGCGGCGGCCGCCTTGGTCGCCGCGGCGCGGCACCCTACAGTCGTCAGTGCGGTGGTGTCGCGCGGTGGCCGTCCGGATCTGGCCGCCGATTGCTTGCGTAACGTCGCCGCGCCAACGTTGTTAATCGTCGGCGGCCGTGACGACGTTGTGGTGGAACTTAACCGTCAGGCTTACGGACTGTTGCAGTGTGAGAAAGAACTGTCAATCGTTCCTGGCGCAACCCATCTGTTTCCCGAGCCCGAGGCGCTCGAGCACGTCGCGCGGCTGGCCCAAGCCAGGTTCCGCGGTCATCTGGCCGGCCGTGCCTGCGATTCCCGCGGCGGCGAAGATCGGCAGGAGGATTGAATCATGTCGTCCCTGCAAGGCTGTCCATTGCTGCTCATCTCCGGCGGGGCGCACCCGGAATTGGCCGATAGTTTGGCTGCCGAGTTGGAGGTTGTTCTATCGCCAACCGAGATCGGATCTTTCGTCGACACGGAGACGCGCGTTAGAGTTACACCGGACGTCCGCGGCGCCGACGTATTCATTTTGCAGCCGACATCACCGCCTGTGAACGACCACCTGATGGAGCTTACACAACTGATCGATGCCTGCCGCGCTGCCGGCGCGAAGCGCATCACGGCACTTGTGCCCTATTTTGGCTATGCCCGCCAGGACCAGCGAAGCCGGGTGGGCGATCCCCGGTCGGCGCAGATTGTCGCCCGACTGTTGGGCGCCGTCGGGCTCGACCATCTGGTGATGCTCGACCTGCATGCGCCGTCTTTGGAAAGCGCGCTGCCCATGCCTTGCACGCTCTTGCGCGCCGAAGGCCTGTTCCTGCCGCTGATCAAGACCTGGGGCGTGAAGGATCTGGTGATCGTCTCGCCTGATGCCGGAGGACTGAAACGAGCTCAGCGATACGCAGCGGAGCTTAATGCGGATCTGGCGGCCATCGCCAAGGATCGTCCGCAGCCCGACATGGCGACGCCACGGCGCGTCTTGGGGGACGTTAAGGGGCGTCCTTGCGTGATCGTCGACGATTTGGCCAGCACCGGACGCACCTTGGCTGGCGCAGCGGAAGCGTTGCGGGAATCTGGCGCCCGCGAGGTCCATGCCGTGTTCACACACTCGGTCATGGCCGCCGACGCATTGGAGCGGCTGCTCGCGGCCCCACTGAAACGAATCGCGACGACCGACAGCGTGCACGCGATGCGCCATCCCCGTGTCGAGGTTGTACCGATCGCCGGCTTGCTAGCCAAGACGGTACGCGACTTGCATGAAGGCCCCAGGACGTCAAATCCACTCCGCAGTTCGCGGCGCCGCGCGGCGTCCGCAGCAAGTCGGCCCGCGTCGCGTTGATGACCCTTACCAAGGAGTATTGCCAAATGGCACACAAACAATTGCTCTTGCGCTCGGCCGCCCGAGAGAAAATCCTGCACGGGGCCACCGCATTGGCCGACGCCGTGCGGGTCACCCTGGGTCCGCGATCAAAATGCGTCCTGATCGAGAAAAAATGGGGAAAGCCGATCGTCTGCAACGACGGCGTGACGATCGCCAAGGAGATCGACTTGAAAGACTCCGAGGAGAACCTCGGCGCACAGATGCTTCGCGAGGCGGCCGAACGTACCGGCGACACGGTTGGTGACGGCACGAGCACCTCCACTGTTCTGGCGCACGCCATCTTTGCCGAAGGCCTAAGAAACGTCGCCGCGGGGGCTAGCGCGATCGATCTCAAGCGCGGCCTCGATCGCGGGTTGCGGGTCGCAGTGGCATCCATCCGCAGCCTCTCACGGCCAGTGGAAAGCCGTAAGGAAAAGGCACAGATTGCCACTATTTCAGCCCGCAACGATCCCGTAATCGGCGAACTAGTCGCTGAAGCCGGCGAGAAAGTCGGCCGCGAGGACGTGATTTCCGTCGAAGAGGCCAAAGGCACGGAGACGGTTCTGGAAGTGGTCGAGGGCATGCAGTTCGATCGTGGCTACCTATCGCCCTATTTCATCACCGACGCCGAGAAGATGGAGGTCGTGCTGGAGGAGCCCGTCGTGCTGCTCTACGAGAAGAGACTTACGAGCGTCAAAGACATGATTCCGCTGCTTGAACAGGTCGCGAAGACACAACGATGCCTCTTAATTGTCGCCGAGGATGTCGAGGCCGAGGCTTTGGCAACGCTGGTCGTGAACAAGATCCGCGGAATCCTTATATGCACGGCCGTCAAAGCGCCCGGTTATGGTGATCGGCGCAAGGCGGTCATGCAAGATCTGGCGATCCTAACCGGCGGTCGATTCATCGCCGAGGAGCTGGGCTTGAAGTTGGAGGCCGTCTCGCTGAGCGACTTGGGCAAGGCCCAGCGCGCCGTGATCGACAAGGACAACACCACGATCATTGGCGGTGGTAAAGAGGCAATCCAAGGCGGCTGCAAAGAGATCCGCAAGCAGATCGAGAAAACCATCTCCGACTATGATCGGGAGAAACTTGAGGAGCGGTTGGCCAAGCTTTCCGACAGTGTCGCGGTCATCCGCGTCGGCGCTCCATCCGAAGCCGAGATGAAGAGCCGTAAGGAGGCTTTGGAAGACGCTATCAGCTCGACCAAAGCCGCCGTGGCCGAGGGAATCGTGCCAGGAGGTGGATTGTCGCTGTTGCGGGCGATCAAGGCGGTCGAGGCGGAGGAGGCCCACTGCGATGGCGATGAACGCACCGGTCTGCGCATTCTCAAGCGGGCACTCGAGGCGCCGACACGCCAGATTGCTGAGAATTCCGGCGCCGATGGCGGCGTGGTGGTAGGGCGCATGCGCAGCGAGGGTGGCAATATCGGGTTCGACGCAGCCAAGGACGAGTATGTCGACCTGGTTGCCGCCGGCATCATTGACCCGACGAAGGTCGTGCGCATCGCACTGGAGAATGCCGTCTCCGTCGCTAGCGTGCTCCTATTGACCGAAGCCACCATGACCGAGATACCCGAACCCAAGCACGAACCCGGTCGTTCGCCCGACTTTCCGGAGACGTGAGCGGCGACGTCGATGCGAACCGAATTGTCGGCGTCCTTATCGCTATAATGCGATCGAAGATGGCACACTCTCGGTCCTCAATTCCTCAGATTCTAAATTCTCAACCCAACATGCCCTGGGAACCGATCGTAAAATCCGAGCGGGATTGGAAGGTCGCACCGAACCTCCGCGACTACGAGCGGGCTCGGGCTGGGTTCTCTTGGGCCGACGCGCGGGCCGAATTAGATGGGCTGCCCGGAGGTAATGGTCTGAATATCGCGCACGAAGCCGTAGATCGACATGCCACGGGACCGCGCCGAGACCATCTGGCCCTTCGTTGCCTTCGAAAGAGCGGAGCGATCGAGGATTTAAGTTACTCTCGTCTCGCGGCGCTAACGAGTCGGTTTGCAAACGTGCTGAAGGATCTGGGCGTCGCCGCGGGTGATCGCGTGTACGTGCTCGCCGGGCGGATACCCGAATTATATATTGCCGCATTGGGTGCCTTGAAAGACCGCGGCGTCGTTTGCCCGATGTTCTCGGCCTTCGGACCGGAGCCGCTCCGCGCTAGGCTGACGATCGGAAAGGCCAAGGTGCTCGTGACGACGGAATCGCTGTATCGTCGCAAGGTCGAAGCACTTCGTGACGCGCTGCCGACGCTTGAACATGTATTCCTGGTCGGCGACACCAAACAACCGACGCAAGTCCCCCGGACCGCGGACTTCCAAAGCCTGATGGAGGGCGCAAGCGAGCGATTTATCATCCCTGCGACGGATCCCGAGGATCCGGCGTTGCTGCACTTCACCAGTGGCACCACAGGCACGCCCAAAGGCGCGGTCCACGTCCACCAAGCTGTTGTCGCCCACCACATCACCGGCAAGCTTGCTCTGGACCTGCATCCCGAGGACGTTTTCTGGTGCACCGCCGACCCCGGTTGGGTGACCGGCACGTCGTACGGAATCATCGCTCCGCTGACCAACGGTGTCACAAGCATTATCGACGAGGGCGACTTCGATGCACAGCGGTGGTACGGAGTCTTGCAGGACCAGAAGGTTTCGGTGTGGTACACGGCGCCAACGGCCATTCGCATGATGATGAAAGCCGGCGCCGATCTGCCGCGAAAGTTCGACCTGAGCAGTTTGCGATTCCTGGCCAGCGTCGGTGAACCGCTCAACCCCGAGGCGGTCGTTTGGGGTCGCGAGGCTTTTGGGCTGCCCTTCCACGACAACTGGTGGCAAACCGAAACGGGCGGCATTATGGTCGCCAATTATGCTGCGCTGGACATTCGCCCTGGTTCGATGGGCCGGCCGCTGCCGGGTATCGACGCCGCCATAGTCCGTGCGGGAACCAATGGACTGGAACTGGTCGACGAACCCGACGTGCAGGGAGAACTGGCGCTACGTCCCGGCTGGCCATCGATGTTCCGCGCTTACTGGGACGAGCCAGAGCGCTACGCGAAGTGCTTTCAAGGTGGATACTATCTCACCGGTGATTTAGCGCGCCGCGATCGCGACGGGTTTTTCTGGTTTGTCGGCCGCAAGGACGACGTGATCAAAACATCTGGCCACTTGATCGGTCCCTTCGAGGTCGAAAGCGTGTTGATGGAGCACAAGGCTGTAGCCGAAGCGGGCGTGATCGGCAAACCCGACCCTGTGGCATTGGAAATCGTCAAGGCGTTTGTCGCGCTCAAGGAAGGCTACCAGGGCAGCGATGCCCTGCGAACTGAGCTTCTGGCATTCGCCCGAGTTCGACTGGGAGCGGCCGTCGCGCCCAAGGAAATTGAATTTGTGGCAAATTTGCCCAAGAACCGCGCGGGAAAGATCATGCGACGCCTGCTGAAAGCTCGCGAGCTGGGACTGCCCGAGGGTGACACCTCGACCTTGGAGGCCACGTAAATGACGACCGCCGCCAACGCCGCGCGACCCGTCATTGAGCGCGATCACGCACTGACGTTACTGCGCGAGATGATCCGCGTTCGCCGCTTCGAGGAAAAATGCGCCGAGCTGTACACGTTAAATAAGATCCACGGTTTTCTGCATTTGTACATCGGGGAAGAAGCAGTCGCCGTGGGAGCACTGCCCGCGCTTGGTCCCGACGACGCGGTGGTAAGCACTTACCGCGAACACGCCCATGCACTGCTGCGTGGCATTCCCAGCGGCGCCGTCATGGCCGAAATGTACGGTAAGGCCAACGGCTGCAGCCGTGGACGCGGGGGCTCGATGCACCTGTTCGACGCTTCGCGGCGGTTTTACGGCGGTTATGCAATTGTGGGAGGTGGGCTGCCAATCGCGGTGGGGCTGGCATTGGCCGACAAGCTGCAGGGTCGCCGCCGAGTGACGGCCTGCTTCTTCGGCGACGGAGCCGTAGCAGAAGGCGAGTTCCACGAATCGCTCAATCTCGCCGCACTCTGGAAGTTGCCCGTGCTCTTCCTTTGCGAGAACAATCTTTACGCCATGGGTACGGAACTGCACCGCCACCAGTCTCAACCCGATATCCGTCTCAAGGCGCAGTCATATGCGATGACTGCCGAGCAAGTCGACGGCATGGACGTATTGGCGGTCGAGGCCGCGGCGCAGCGGGCGGTCGCGGCGGTGCGATTAAGCGGCGAACCGTACTTTCTGGAAGCGCACACGTACCGCTTTCGCGCCCATTCGATGTACGACGCCGAGTTATATCGCGACAAACAAGAAGTCGAACGGTGGAAGCAACGCGATCCGATTGTAACCTTCATAACGCGGCTGCGCGAGTGGTCCTTGTTGAGTGACGAGAACCTCGAGGACATCGAGTCGGCCGTGGCCGCGGAAATCAACGAGGCGGTGGCTGTTGCCGAGGCCGGTCCTTGGGAACCAGTTCAAGACCTGACGAAAGACGTCTATACACCTTGTCCGAATTGATGGCGCGTCATGTGGAGAGCCACAACGATGATCGATCCAATCACCGAGAGTCTCCGTTGGACGGCCCGCATCACGGGCGCGGCAATCGTGCTTGTCGTGATCTTGTTCTACGTCGGCGAGGGCGGATTTGCAGAAGCTCGACCTACGGCTCTCGATTTAGTGCTGTTGGGATTGTTTTCTCTTTCGTGTCTAGGGCTCGTCGTTGCCTGGCGATCGGAACGGGTGGGCGGAATGACGAACGTGGGAGGCACGGCCCTGTTCTATCTCGTCCATTTTTTTGCTTCGGGCAGGTTTCCCAGCGGCTGGGCCTTCGCAGTGATTGCGCTGCCGGGCGTGTTGTTCCTTGCATGCGGTTGGCGGACGAGACTCAAAATGCGAGGCGTGACTGCATAATTCGTTCTCTGACCGAAGGATGATTGCACATGGTCGCAAGGAAGAAGACGACATATCGCGAAGCAGTACGGGCGGCGCTTCGGGATGCCCTACGAAGCGACGACCGGGTTTTTCTGATGGGAGAAGACGTGGGTTGCTACGGCGGCGCTTACGCTTGCAGCCGCGGCCTGCTCGAGGAATTTGGACCTGAACGCATCCGCGACGCCCCGTTGTCGGAGTCTGGATTCGTCGGCGCCGGCATTGGGGCTGCGCTGGGGGGACTGCGGCCAATCGTCGAAGTGATGACGGTCAATTTCAGTCTGTTGGCGCTGGATCAAGTCGTGAACAACGCGGCCACGCTACGGCACATGTCCGGCGGTCAATTCAGCGTGCCGCTAGTCGTGCGCATGGCCACCGGTGGCGGGCGGCAGCTCGCCGCACAGCATTCGCACAGTCTCGAAGTCTGGTATGCACACATTCCGGGTATCAAGGCCATTGCGCCGGCGACCGTGGCTGACGCCCGTGGCATGCTTGCCGCGGCATTGCGCGAGCCCGATCCGGTATTCATTTTCGAGCATGCGATGCTTTATCCGATGGAAGACGACATCGAAGAGAGTGTCCCCCCTGTCGATATTTGCAAGGCGGCGGTGCGTCGAGAGGGAGATGACCTCTCGCTAATCACCTACGGAGGCTCGCTTAACAAAGCGATCGACGCGGCGAAGCGGCTGGCCGCGGAGGGAATTTCCGCGGAGGTGATCGATCTGCGCATCTTGCGGCCGTTGGACATGTCGACGGTCCTGGCTTCCGTCCGCAAAACCCACCGAGCGCTGATCGTCGACGAAGGGTGGCGCACGTGCAGCCTGGCTGCCGAAGTGAGCGCGCAGATCATGGAACAGGCTTTCTACGACCTCGACGCGCCGGTGGGACGCGTCTGCAGCGCCGAGGTGCCCATGCCCTACGCCGGACATCTGGAGCAGGCGGCGCTGCCGCAAGTGGATACGATCGTTTCCACGGCCCGCGAAATGGTGGCCAACCATGGCTGAATTCCTGATGCCCAAGCTCGGGGCAGACATGACGGCCGGCACGCTTGTCGCCTGGCGCAAAAAGCCCGGCGACGCCGTCCGCCGCGGCGACGTCGTCGCGGAGGTCGAAACCGAAAAAGGAGACATCGACGTCGAAATCTTCACCGACGGCGTGATCGAAAGACTACTGATTCAAGCGGGCGAGAAAGTCCCTGTCGGAACGCCGCTGGCGGTCGTGCGCGAGGGAGGAGCGTCCGCCGAACCGGTCGTGGAGTCGACCGTTCCGACCGCAGTGCCTTTCGCGCCTGCAGCTGCACAACCCGGCGCCGCGGCTCCCTCGGCCGCGCCCAGGCCAACAGTCAGTCGGTCACTCGCAGCCGGCGACATCTCTCGTCTGCGGATTTCGCCCGCAGCGAGGAGACTTGCGCGCGAGCTCTCCGTAGATCCATCGAAACTGGCGGGCACGGGTCGCGGCGGCGCCATCACGCTCGAGGACATCCAGGCGGCAGCCAATGCACGAGGTGTGTCGGTGCCTGCCCCCGCTCCCATACCCCTTCCGCCACTTTCAGCCGTCAGTGCACCAAAGGCCTTACCGACTCCAGCAACCGACCGTTTCGCGAGCATGCGGCAAGCGATCGCTGCCGCGATGACCCGCTCGAAGCGAGAGATTCCGCACTACTATTTGAGCACGACGGTCGACATGCATGCGTCCATGCTCTGGCTGGCCGACCAGAATGCTCGGAGGCCCGTCACCGAGCGGCTCTTGTACGGCGTACTGCTGCTCAAGGCCGTGGCGTTGGCGCTGCGAGAAGTCCCCGAACTCAACGCCGTATGGGATAATGGCCGCGCCGAACGCAAGCCCGATATCAACGTCGGCGTGGCGATCTCGCTGCGTCAGGGTGGGCTGGTCGCACCCGCCTTGCACAACACAGACCGGCTGAGCCTCGACGAGTTAATGGCGAAGTTCCGCGATTTGGTGAATCGCACTCGAGCCGGTTCACTGCGCAGCAGCGAATTGTCGGACCCGACAATCACCGTCACCAGCCTCGGCGAATCGGGGGTCGAAACCGTGTTCGGCGTCATCTATCCTCCGCAGGTGGCGTTGGTGGGCTTTGGCAAGGTCGTTGAACGACCCTGGTCGGTCGCCGGACAAATCGTTTCTCGCCCCTTGATTGTCGCTACACTTTCCGGCGATCATCGTGTCACCGACGGGCACCGGGGTGCGGTGTTCCTGGCGGCTATTGCCCGCCTGTTGCAGGAGCCAGCCAAGCTATGACGAAGGATGACGTTCGTGCCGCCGTGCTTCGCGTCCTCATGCGGATCGCACCCGAGGCCGATCCCGCACAGCTCAAGCCCGACTTGAGCCTGCGCGAGCAGCTCGATATTGATTCGATGGACTTCTTGAATTTCGCGATCGGCCTGCACGAGGAGTTCCACGTCGATGTTCCTGAAGCGGACTATCCGAAGTTGCTGACAATCGATGGTTGCGTCAACTACCTCGTGGCCGCGGCCGAGAACCAAGGCGGGATTTCTGGGGATGTTCCTTTTTGACAACCGCTGTAGCGAGACTCGCCGTGACTTATGCCCACGATCGGTCCGATGTGGAGTCTTTTTACTCCCTGGCAGGAGTTGACCTGTCGAAGGTGCATTGCCAAGGAACTGCCTGTTTCGTCGCTCGACACCGGAATTCCAGTCGCTGGCGCGAGGCCGCCAGTCAGTCACCGCCGGTTTATTGCCTGGGTAAGTGCTATGCCGCGCCGGCAACATCCGAAGACCAAAGCCGACCGAGAATCGAAGTTCGGTCCCGCGTGCCGGTGGTACTCGAGAGGATCGTGAAGGGAGGCGCTCCGACACTCGATGCCTATCTCCGCGGCGGCGGTCTTGCCGGCCTTCATGCCGCTTTGACCCGCAAGCCCGGTGAGATCATCGATGAGCTGGAAGCATCTGAACTCAAGGGACGCGGTGGCGCTGGATTCTCCACGGGCGCGAAGTGGCGCGTCGCCGCGCGACAAGAATCGCCCGAAAAGCACGTTGTGGCCAATCTCGACGAGGGAGATCCGGGCGCCTATATCGACCGCTTCATCGCCGAGGATGATCCGTACTGTCTGATCGAGGGAATGGTCATCGCGGCCCGCGCGGTCGGCGCCGCGCGCGGATGGATCTACGCCCGCTGTGAATACCCGCAAGCGATTCAAAGCCTGACCCGCGCGATCGAAGCCGCGCGTGCCGGCGAACTCTTGGGGCCGCGGATCGCCGGCACGGACTTCTCGTTCGACATCGAGCTGATCGTCGGGCGGGGTAGTTACGAATGTGGCGAGGAGACGGCGCTGCTTAACTCCATCGAAGGCCAGCGCCCAGTCGCTCGCGCGCGCCCGCCCTACGTGGCCGAACAGGGCCTGTGGAGCATGCCGACCGTCGTAAACAATGCGGAGACGCTGGCCAACGTGCCGTGGATTCTTCGCCACGGGGCCGAGGAGTATCGGTCCTTGGGAATCCCCGGCAGCCGCGGCACGAAAGTTGTGTCGTTGAACTCTCTGTTTCGCCGCCCGGGCCTGTACGAGGTCGAGTTCGGCGTCCCACTGCGAGAAATTGTCGAGGACCTCGGCGGCGGCTTGCGAAGCGGCACTCTACGCGGTTTGCTAGTTGGCGGGCCGTTGGCGGGTATCGTTCCACCGGATCTGCTGGGCACACTGTTTGGCTTTGACGAACTGCGCGCCATCGGCGCCAGCGTCGGTCATGGTGGCCTCATAGCATTCGACGAGAACACGTCCATCGCCGAGGTGGTACGGCACGTGTTCGCGTTCGGCGCCTACGAGTCCTGCGGAAATTGCACCCCCTGCCGCCTCGGCGCTCCGCGGATCGAAGCGATCTTCGCGTCCATCGTTGCAGGACAATCGGGAACCCATTTACAAGAGATCGAATGGCGCGATATTACCGCTGCACTGAAGTTGGCCAGCCTTTGCGGATTGGGAGTCGGACTGGCGGAATTCGCGGAGAGCGTGGACCGCCACTACGCGCAGGAGCTTCGTCCATGCTTCACGTGACCATCAATGGACGACCTCACGAGGTTGCTCCTGGACAGTCGATCTTGGCGGCACTGCGATCCACGGCGGATACCGTCCCAACGCTGTGCGACGATCCGCGGCTCGCGCCGATCGGCAACTGTCGGCTATGTCTCGTCGAGATCGAAGGGCAGCCTCATCCCGTCGCAGCGTGTACGACCTTGCTAAGCGACGGGGCGAAGATCCTCACGCATACACCGCAACTCGAAAAACTGCGACGAACGCAATTGCGTCTGCTGGCGCTGCACTATCCGGCCGACGCCTTGGCAAGCGTACCCCAGAGCGACTTCCACCGACTGCTGCAAGTCTACGGCCTCGAAAACGACCTGGCTGGGCAAGCGCGGCCCGAACTCGTGGATGACTCGCACCCGTGCATTCACGTTGACATGGCGCGCTGCATCCACTGCATGCGTTGCGTGCGAATCTGCAACGAGGTGGCCGGTCGATTCGTCTGGAGGGCGTGGAACCGCGGAGACAGAACCGAGATTCGCCCTGCCGGCGGCGTCATTTTGCGCGACAGCGACTGCGTCAGTTGCGGCGCGTGCGTCGATACTTGCCCCAGCAACGCATTGCAAGACAAGACAGTGTCCCCGCCAGTTGCAGCGTCCCGCGAGATTCGTACCGTGTGCTCTTACTGCGGCACGGGGTGCGAGTTGCACGTGGGCACGCGAGACAATCGGTTGGTGTCGGCACGGCCCGTCCTCGATGCTCCGGTCAATAAGGGCCATCTGTGCGTCAAGGGCCGCTACGGCTGGGATTTTGTGCATGCCCCCGACCGCGTCACGCAACCGATGATTCGCACAGGCGACGACTGGAAGGTTGTGACGTGGAACGACGCCGCTGAATTCGTCGGACAGCGATTGCGACAAATCATCGACGGGCATGGACCGGACGCGGTCGGCATCTTGGGATCGGCCCGGGCCACGAACGAAGAAAACTACCTCGCGCAAAAGTTTGCACGCGTTGTGGTCGGCAGCAACAACGTCGACTGCTGTGCGCGAGTGTGTCATGCTCCGACCGCGGCCGGAATGAAGCTCATGCTCGGGACCGGCGCTGCCACCAACTCGTTCGACGACATCGAGCTGGCCCGCACGATCATGGTATGCGGCGCCAACCCTACGGAGAACCACCCCATCGTCGGAGATCGCATCAAGCAGGCCGCACTGCGTGGAGCGGAACTAATCGTCATCGATCCGCGGAGGATCGATCTGGCCGAGCACGCGCGGCTGCACCTGCAGCTTCGCCCCGGCACGAATGTCCCTCTGCTCAACGCCATGGCGCACACGATCGTGACGGAAGGACTTTTCGATGCGGCTGTCGTGCCCGAACACATTGAAGGGTGGGACGAGTTCCAGCACTTCATCGCCGATCGATCGCCGGAACGAGCGGCCGACATTTGCGGCGTCGACGCCGAAGCGATCCGCCAGGCGGCACGCATCTATGCAACTCGTCGGCCCGCGATGTGTTTTCACGGATTGGGCGTCACCGAACATATCCAGGGCACCGAAGGCGTCATGTGCCTGGTCAATCTCGCGCTGCTGACCGGAAATATCGGCCGCCCCGGCGCGGGCATTAACCCTCTGCGTGGACAGAACAACGTGCAAGGCGCGGCACACATGGGCTGCGATCCTGGACTTCTCACGGGCAGCGCGCCGGTGGGAGAGCACAGGCCGCGGTTCGAGGCCGCATGGAAGTCGCCGATTCCTTCCCGGCCTGGCCTCAATCTGATGCAGATGATGGACGCTGCCCGACACGGAGCATTCAAGGCCCTCTGGGCGATCGGCTACGACATTGCCCTGACCAATCCCAACGCCGCGGACACGCTCGAGGCGCTGCGGTCGCTCGACCTGTTGGTGGTTCAAGATCTGTTTCTGAACGAAACGGCACGCTTGGCGGCGACCGTATTCCTGCCGGCGTGCTCGTCGTTCGAAAAGGACGGAACATTCATGAACTCCGAGCGTCGCGTGCAGCGAGTCCGCAAGGCAATCGAACCGATGGGCGAGTCGCTAAACGACTGGGAAATTGTCGTCCGCATCGCCCAAGTCATGGGAGAAGGAGACCGCTTCAGCTATCGATGCGCCGAGGACATCTGGAATGAGATTCGTGAGGTCTGGCCGGCGGGGGCTGGAATCACGTATCGACGCTTGGACATTGCCGGGTTGCAATGGCCTTGCCCCACGGAAGACCACCCGGGCACGAGCGTCTTGCACACGGGCATCTTTTCGGGCGACAACCGCGTGCGCCTTCGGCAGGTGGAATTCTCGCCGACACCCGAACGCACGTCCGACGAATTCCCTTTGCTGCTAGTCACGGGACGAGCGTTGTACCAGTTCAACGCCGGCACGATGAGCAACCGATCCCGGACGGCCCTGTTGCAACCGGTTGACGTCCTGCGAATCTCTCCCGCCGACGCCGAGCGCTTCGGTATCGAAGACGGCCAGCCCGTGCGGGTCCGCAGTCGGTACGGTGAGATCACAGTTGGCGCTCGGCTCAGCCACGACGTCCGGACCGGCGATCTCTACGCGACGTTTCAATCGCCCGAAGTGTTTGTGAACCGAATTACGAGCAGAAACCGAGACCACTACGTGCAAACGCCCGAGTACAAAGTGACAGCCGTTCGGATCGAACCAATCGAATCACTCTAGCAAAGCGACGCGATCCAGCCCAAATTAGCCTTGAGGTCGAAGCGATAGTCCTCTACGGTTCGAGGCCGACGCTCCGAGCAGTAGAGCGATAGCCCTTCTTCGGCGCCGACGTCAAGTCGTTGCTTGCAAAAGCAACTTCGCCAATCACCTCCTGTGCCACATTGGCTGGACGTAGTACAATGTGCCACGCGCCATGACGCCTGAACCATCGAACGCCGGAAACGCCGACAACGACTCCGCGGCAGCCAACGCGCGGCAGCTCGAGCGCCGATTGGCCTTTCTCGAGCTTTCGCCCGACGACGCGCAGCGGCTGCGCCGGCTCGCGCCGCGGTTTTCGGCCAATGTCGAGGAGTTTGCCGAGGCGTTTTATCGTCACCTATTCGACTTCGAGGAAACGTCGCGGCTGTTGGACGCACCCGGCCGCGTCGAGCGGCTCAAGGAGCTGCAGAAGTCGCATTTCGAGTCGCTGCTGGCGGCCAATTGGGACGAGGCGTACGTCGATCGCCGCCGCCGCGTCGGCCAAACGCACGCCGAGATGGGCGTCGAACCGCAGTTCTTTCTGGGCGCGTACTACCAATACCTTCAGCATATCCTGCGATCGTGTTTGCCTGGGAACGGCGCGCGGCAAGTGGAAGAGTTGGAGTCGTTTCTGTCGCTAGTGAAAGTCGTATTTCTCGACGTCGGCCTGACGTTGGATGCCTATTTCACACAGTCGACCAATCGACTGCAAAGCGCGCTCGACCTCGTCTGGAAGGCCAATCACGACCTGCGGCAGTTCGCGCAGCTCACGACGCACGACCTGAAGACTCCGTTGGCGACGGTGGCCAATCTGTGCGACGAGGCCGTCGACGAGTTCGGGCCCGACATGCCCGAGGGGGCTCGCCAGTTGGTCGAGGCGGCCCGAGCCGGCGCGTTTCGCATGAGCGACATGATCGACGAGTTACTGGCGTCGGCGATCGATCCGCGATCGGACGTGCCGTTGGAAGTACCCAGCGGGCAGGCGTTTCAGGATGCGATTGAGCGCATGCGGCCTCAGCTCGTCGAGCGCGGCATCGAGTTGGTTGTTCCCAACCAGTGGCCCATCGTTCACGGCGACAAGGTGCGGCTTCGCGAGGCCGCGTACAACCTGCTCTCCAATGCCGTCAAGTTCATCGACAAATCACCAGGGCGCATCGTGCTCAGCGTCGCAGTCGACGGGCCGAGGTGCCGATTCTGCGTCGCCGACAACGGGCCGGGCATTCCGCCCGAGGAACTCGATCGCGTATTCGTCCCCTTCCGACGCTTGCCCATGCATCGTGACCGGCCGGGAAGTGGGCTGGGACTGTACTTCACCAAGAACCTGATCGAAGAGCAGGGGGGCCGCGTGTGGGCCGAAAGTCAACCCGGCCAGGGCAGTCAGTTCTACATCGAGCTGCCGCTTGCGCAGACACCGACAATTTGACCAATGGCACAGCCTCGTCACTCCACCGAACCGTGCTCGGCAACCATCTGAATGTCGAATTTATCCAGCAGGCGGTAGAGGCTGCGGCGGTTCACGCCCAGCGCCCGGGCGGCACGGGCCTTGTTGCCGCGTTCGCGTCGCAGCACGTCGACGACATGCGCCCGCTGGATCGTCGCGAGATCGTCGGTGACGGCGCCCGTCGGATGCGAATCGCACGCATCGCCGCGGGCAGCCGCGATTTCATTCGGCAGATCTTGCAGACGGATTACCCGGCCATCGGCCATGATCTTTGCGCGTTCCAGCGCGTTGATTAGTTGTCGCACATTGCCGGGCCAGGGGTGATTGCGGAGGGTCTCGAGCGCGTCGGGCTCGATCCGCCAGCCGGCGCCGAGAATGTGCTCGACCAGCAAGGGGACATCGCCCGTCCGTTCGCGCAAGGGCGGCAAGTCGAGCGACATCACGTTGATGCGATAATAGAGATCCTCGCGGAAGCGGCCGGCTTGCACTTCTTCGCGGATATTGCGGTTGGTGGCCGCGAGCAGCCGCACGTTGACGCGCCGCTCCTTGAGCGAGCCCACGCGGCGCAGCGAGCCGTCTTCCAGCACGCGCAGCAGCTTGGCCTGCAACGGGCCGGGCATCTCGCCGATCTCGTCGATCAAGAGCGTGCCGCCGTCGGCCAGCTCGAAAAGCCCTTGCTTGGCATTGATCGCGCCGGTGAAGGCCCCCTTCTCATGGCCGAACAATTCGCTTTCCAGCAGCGTTTCGGGCAGGGCGGCACAGTTGATCGCGACCAACGGACGCTCGGCGCGTGGGCTGGCGCGGTGCAGGGCACGAGCGACCAACTCTTTGCCCGTGCCGCTTTCGCCCTGGATCAAGATCGCCTTGTCCGTCGGGCCGGCGCGCTGGATGACTCGGAACAACTCTTGCATCGCCGGCGACTGGCCGATCATCTCGTCGTTCGGCTGGCTGCGTCCCAGCACGGCCTTGAGTTGCCGATTCTCCTTGGTCAGTTGCCGCCTCTCGTAGGCCTTCTGGATCAGCAACTCAATCTCGGCAAGCGGAAAAGGCTTGGAAAGATAGTCGTACGCGCCCAGCTTCATCGCCTCGACCGCCGATTCCACCGTCCCCTGACCGGTGAGCATGATCGCCTCGCACTCGGGCACAGCCGCCTTAAGTCGCTTGAGCAGTTCCAAGCCATTCATGCCGGGCATGATCATGTCCAGGATCGCGACGTCGATGTCGCGTCGGTCGGCCACCGCAAGCGCCTCCGCGCCGTCGGAAGCCTCATGAACGCGATAGCCGCGGCGGAGGAACCGCCGGGCAACCGTGCCACGGAAATCGGGGTCGTCATCGACGACCAACAGGTCAATGCCTTTTATTTCATCCACGTGTTTGCCTCGTATGCCGGATGCCGGGCGCCGATCAGAACGGAGAGAATCCGTGCCATGTGGTCGGCGGTTTGATCTCAGCAGGTTTCAACTCAATTGGCAGCACGGCCTGCGATTAAGGCCGTTGTTGTTGTTGTTGCTGTTGTTGTTTCACGGCCAACAGAGCAAGGAGTGTGCCATTGTTCAAGGCATTGCACTTGCCGAGAAACACGGCCAAATCGTCGGCCACTTGGAATCGGTTGGCCGCCTTGGGCACTGTGCGAATGGGAACGCAGCGCGCCATTTCGCACACCCAAGTGTACACTAGGGGGCCCTGCGCGTATCGTCTCAGTCGTGACTTAAGCAAGCGAATGCGGGCCGTGGACAACGGCCAGCACGGGGACACGGGACCGCCGAGATCCGGCCACCGCGCGGTGACGGTCCGATTGGCATTCCAGTTGCACTACGGGCCATCATGGCGCGGAGCGCTTCGACGACCATTGGCCTCTGCCAGTGCGAACATTTGCAGTAGAGGAGGGTGCTATGCAGGCCAAGAAAATCCTGTTTCCGACCGACTTTTCCACCTCGAGCGACGCGGCGCTGAAATACGCGACGACGCTCGCCAGGGATATGGGCGCCACTCTGGTAATCGTACACATCGAAGAGCCGCCCGCGGCCTACGGCGGCGGCGAAATGTATTACGGACTCCCCGACCCCGATGTGGCGGCCTTGAAGAAGATGCTTGAGGCCATCAAGCCAACCGACCCCGCGGTGACCTTTGAGCATCGCCTGGTTACTGGCCAGCCGGCTCGCGAGATCGTGGAACTGGCTAAAGAGGACGGTGTCGATCTGATTGTGATGGGAACGCACGGTCGAACCGGCTTAGGAAGGATTCTCATGGGCAGCGTGGCCGAAGCCGTCATACGACGTGCGCCCTGCCCGGTGTTCACGTTCAAGGAACCGCCCCAGGCCAACTAACCCAACTTTACAAGTTTGATTCTGACTCGAAAGGACGAATGATGAACAATCGCGTCATAGTAATTGGCGTGGCGGTAGTCGCCGCTTGCGGTGGGTTGATCGCGCAGGGTTTCGCCGCGCCACCCAAGCCGAACGATGTGGCCGCCCTGATGAAGCTCAAGCTGAAGCACTCGCAACAGGTTCTCGAGGGGGTCGCGGTCGAGGACTTCGACCAGATCGCGAAGAACTCGCAGCAACTGGCCTTGCTGGCGCAGGACGCGAACTGGCTCGTGTACCAGACGCCCGAGTATCGTCACCACAGCGCGGACTTTCGGCGAATCGCCGACAACCTGACCAAAGCCGCCAAGGAGCGAAACGGCGATGCCGCGGCGCTGGCCTACGTGCAATTGACGATGAGCTGCGTGAACTGCCACAAGTACGTGCGAGGCGTTCGCATGGTGAGCGCCAAGTAGCGGCGATACGCAGAGGGAATCGGCCGCTAGGCAAGTCTTATTGGCAGTAAAGGTCCGCGTGCCTGCATAGGCCGTCCGCGGAATTCGATGCTGAATTTCGCTTGGGTTGACGCGACTGGCCAGTCGGCATTCCGCTGCGATCCGGCCTCTCGTCGCAGGAGAAATGCACATGAGTATTGACCTTTGCACGCAATACCTGGGCCTTAAGCTGCGCAATCCGCTGGTCGTGGCGGCCAGCCCGCTGAGCTCCGAGCTGCACATGCTCCAGCGCCTGGAGCAGGCGGGCGCAGCGGCGGCCGTGATGAGCTCGCTGTTCGAGGAACAGATCGAAGACGAGCAATCGAAGGTGTTCGATCTCGCGCCGGCCGGAACGCGCAACTACTCCACCAGCGGGGCGTCATTGTCCGCCCTCGACAACTACAACAGTGGCCTCGATGGCTATTTGCGACATATCGAGGCGGCCAGGAAGGCCGTGTCGATCCCGATCATCGGCAGTCTCAATGGATGCCAACGGGGCCCGTGGATCCGTTTCGCACGGCTAATCCAGGACGCCGGCGCCGATGCGCTGGAATTGAACATTTTCTTCGTGCCCACCGACCCGGAGATGACCGCGACCAAAGTGGAGCAACACTACCTGGATGTGGTCGGCGCCGTCCGAGACGAGATTACGATCCCACTGGCCGTGAAGATCGGGCCGTATTTCAACGCGCTGGCCAACATGGCACGGCGGCTGATCGCCGCGGGCGCCAATGGGCTGGTTCTATTCAATAGGTTTCTGCAGCCCGACATCGATCTCAATAGGGTCGAGGTGATGCCGAGACTCACGCTCAGCACTCGCGAGGAGTTGCGAGTTCCGCTGCGATGGATCGCAATCCTTCGGCCGCAGTTGACAATTTCACTGGCCGCCACCAGCGGCATCCACCAAGGCGAGGACGTAGCGAAGGTGCTGCTGGCCGGGGCGGACGTCGCGATGATTGCCTCGACGCTGATCCAGCACGGGCCCGAGCACCTGTCCAGGATGCGGTCGGATCTCGAGCGGATATTTCAGGAGAAAGGCTGGCACAGCGTCGAGCAAATCAAGGGGATGGTTAGCCATCAGCACGTCCAGAGTCGCGGGGCGCTGGAACGTGCCAACTACGTGCAGTCGGTCACGTCGTTCAAGGCCGACAGGGCCTAGCGGCGGCCAATGGTGGGCATTGTGGAGGGTGAGCGCGGAGTACTATTGAAGCTGATCTGCAATCGGAGTTTCATGGTCGCGACCTCGATTGTTTGGGTTGTTGTACGGTCCACGCTTCAACCGCCTGGTTTCACATCGGCAGCACGAGCCGCTACCCGCAGCAGCTCGACCACCTCTCTGTCTTCCAGCGGGCTAAAATCGCGGTGAAAACTGGCAGACGGCCCAAAAGGAATGGGGAGAAAGCAGGCATACCACTTCGTCGCACCAGCGCCGGACGACTCGAAATGTCACGGTCCGGCGTGCCCTCATCGACTTCGGCACACATGTTGCAAGACGGTCAACCTATGGCAAACGCAAAGAACGACACGACTCATTCAATGGCTTTGCAAGACATTGCGCTGGCGACCGACCGGGCTAGCGACACGGGGTCAAACCGCGATTTCAAAACTGGACCAAGGATCGCGAAGACCGTGCGAGACCATCGACAATCCCGCGCGCCTCGGATGTCGCGGACGGCGATCAATTTCTTGGTTGACGTGTCGCTGTTGCTGACCTTCCTAAATAGCCTTGCCTAATTCTGGGAGCCTGTGGCTCACGCGACCTTGGTGTTGGGGTACTCGTGTCGTCGGTGACGGTTTCGGCAGCGGAGATGGGCGTAGACTTCCGTCATGAGTTGTTGCATGTTCTGGCAGCGATGGTTGCAGGTCACGTTGTCGTGCAAGTCTTTCCAGGCGCGCTCGATGCGGTTGTGATCCGGGCAGTAGGGCGGCAGAAAGTGCAGGCGTATCCGGCCGCCGACGGTCGCCAAGGCCAGCCGCGTGCGTTGGCTGTCGTGGATCTTGAAGTTGTCCAGCACCACATGGATGCACTTGGCTCGCGGGTATTCCTTGAGCAGTTTCCACAACAGCAGGATAAACAAGTCGCTGGTTTTGCGTACCGCTTCCACCCAGGTGAGCCGGCTGGTGCGGGCGTTCAGGGCGCCGGCCAAGTAGCGTTTCTCGTTCTTTCCCGGCGTGAGCACCGTCTTCTGTTGGCCACACAGCATCCAGTCCGGCCCGATCTTTGGATTCAGATGAATGTCCACTTCGTCGACGTACACGACCGTTTCGTTGTGGCGCACGTCGCGGACGAGTTGTCGAATCTGCCGCAAACGCTGCATCCGCCGGGCCTTGGTCCAAGGGCAGCCCACGATGGGCTTGGGCCGGCCTAATCGCACGCGATGCCGCGCAAGCAACCGACAGACCGTGGTCGCGCTGACCGTGATGCCCGTACGCTTGGCCACCACGCGCGGCAACAACTCTTGCGCCCAGGTGGTCCGCAGGTAACCGTAGTCTCGCGGCGAACAAGCCACGGCGATGAGCAGTTCCCATTCGTAGCTCTCATTGATCTTATGGTCGCCGTTGTCCTCGCGCCGGTCGGCCATGCCGAGAGGCCCTTGCTCGAGAAATCGCGCGGCGACTCGGTACACTTGTGACTCGGAGCACAAGCCGCCGCGCCAGCGTTGTCGGCCGCATTCCCGCCTTGAGCAAAGCCGCCTTGTACAATTTTACGTGGCCGGCTGTAACTGACAGTGGCTCGACGCCGAGTTTCTTCATATGGCGCGCGAAATGTGCAAGGTCACGTCCATACCCTTTCACTGAGTGCTCGGAACGCAGCACGTCGCAAACCCACGGAACCAACGCAGCATTCAGGCCTGTCGCGGGATGTCCCGGTTGAACACTCGGCATGACACGGGCAAGAAATGCTGACACTCGATCTTCCACGGGCAGATCGCCGATAAGCACCGTTTCCCGCTCATGCACCAGGGACAGCGTCTCTTGTCCTTGTGGCTCTTCTCAGTCGGCGTTCAGAAGTTCGGCGGACGCAATGTCGCGCGACGGTTTCCCATCCATGTATTCCTTTGATTTGCAATTCATATCTGTTTCCTTACAACAACATGGAACATAAAGCATATTGAACTAAACCGCTGTCGCGGTAGGCGAGGAGACCAGCGTTCGCTGCGTCAGTATTTCAGAACGTACGCCGGGGATTTGGCCAAGCGATCACGATTGCGGATGTAGGTGAGCGTGGTTCGTGGGTCGGCATGACCGGCGAAGTCTTGCAGATCAATGACGTCCGAGCCTCGTTCGCGTGCAGTTGTCAGCGCCGTGACTCGCAGCGAGTGGACCGTGACGGCCGGATCGAGACCGAGCCTCCTAACATAACTCTCGACCAGATACTCCACGCCACGAATGGACAGCGCCGTCTTCTTGAAACCATCGCGGCCCAGACCCCGCGATGAACGCGGAGGCCGGAAGAGGGGAGTCGGCGCTCCCTGCTCGACGGGGCCGCCGGACAGAGCGATCCAGGCTTCCAGCCGTTCGACCGCCTCGGGATGCAGCGCGACGCGACGCTCCTTGCCTCCCTTACCCTGAATTTCCAACACGCGGTGTCCCGAATGCGCCTTGAAGTCACCGAGGCGGAGCTTGACCAGCTCACCCACACGGCAGGCGGAATAGGCCAGAACCGCCAGCATCGCTCGATCTCGAACGCCCGTGGGCAGGCTGGAATCGGGCACATCCAAGAGCCGACGACAGTCGGCCGGTGACAGGCCAACCGTTTTGCCATCGCGGGGAACGCTCGGGGCATGCACGAAGTCGCTGTGGGCCGGATTGGCGCCGAGGTAGCCGTAGTTTTGCAAGTAAGAGAAGAGCGACCGCAGGGCCGTCATCTTGCGACAAATTGAGCTGTTCGTGAGGCCGCCGCCACGCAGATGATCTCGCCAGGCGGCGACGTTTTCTGGACGAACGGCAAGCAAGCGCTCCAGCGCATCGACCGGCGCCTCGATGAAGTCCAAAAACTGGCCGAGGTCCATCGCATAGTTCTCACGCGTGGCGTTGGAATTGCTCCTGAGCAACCACGCCTCCAGCGCTTGCGTGACCTGTACGCGCACCGACGCGTGACCTGGCTGAAACCCGGCGGCAACCGTTCGGACCATGTTAGCCACGGCGGGCAAGGGACTTTGTATTTCCTGAGTTTCAGACTCGGAAACGCTGTTTGATTCATCGTTCTTGGGCAACATTTTGGTTCGTCTAAAGTGGGTTAGACGAAGCATACGACGGATCGATTGGGCGGCGCAAGACCCGTGTGCGTTTGAGACCGCGTCACCAGAAGGCGCGACGGCGACCGGAAAAAGTCGCGACCTGCTGGGTGTTGAGCGGCGTTGCGTCGGCGACGATGGAGGGGTCTCGCGTGTTTCGAGTCACCCTTCGTTCAGGAGCGAATCATGACGTCTTTGCGCCGTCGCATGCTGGAGGATCTGAAACTGCGGAATCTCTCGCCGCATACCCAGGAGGCTTATGTACGGGCGGTCGCCAAGCTCGCCCAACACTACGGCAAGTCTCCGGACCTGCTGGACCAGGCTCAAGTCCGCGCTTATCTGGTGCATCTGGTCGAACAGCGCGTCTCACCGTCGCAGTTCAATGTGGTTCGCAGTGGACTGCGGTTTTTCTTCGGGATTACGCTGGGGCGCAATTGGGTGCTCGACGGCATTGTCTGTGCGAAGACGGGCAAGCCGCTGCCCGTCGTGCTCAGTCGGACGAAGGTGAGCGCCTTTTTGGGCGCCGTGCGCAGTCCCAGATATCGGATGATGCTGATGATTGCCTACGCAGCGGGCCTGCGCGTCTCGGAATTGGCGGCTCTGCGCGTGGACGACATCGACAGCCGTCGCATGGTGATCCGCGTCCGCCAAGGCAAGGGCAAGAAGGACCGCTACGTGATGCTCTCTCCCAAACTGTTGACGGAGTTGCGGGACTACTGGAAGACCTCCCGCCCCGCAACGCTGCTCTTTCCCGGACGCCGTTGCGGTCGGGTGATTTCACGGCACCTGGTCAACAACGCCTGCGGTCAAGCGGCACGTCGCGCCGGCATCAAGAAGAACGTGACGCCTCACACCCTACGGCACAGCTTCGCTACTCACCTGCTCGACGCTGGGACCGATATTCGCACGATCCAGGCACTGCTGGGCCACCGCAGCTTGCGGACCACGGCGCTCTACACTCACGTTTCGATGGCCAGGGTTATGGCCACGCGAAGTCCGTTGGACCTGCTCGCCACCCACGCGGAGGCCACCGCCCAACCATGACTCAATATCGGCTCGAAGTGGCCGATGTCGTCCGCAGCTATGGATCCGAGTATTTGGCGGAGCATGGTGATTCCGTGTCGTCCGAGCAGCGCCGCGTGCTGAAGGCAGTCTCCGCATGTCGCACCGTCGCATTGGGAGGACACGTTGAGGCCTGTGACCGGTGTGGTCACCAGCGAATCGCGTACAACTCTTGTCGCAACCGCCACTGCACGAAGTGCCAGGCTGCGGCTCGGGCAGCATGGATGGAGGAGCGGTCGGCTGAGTTGTTGCCAGTCCAATACTTTCATGTGGTCCTTGCGCTGCCGGATGCCTTCGGCTCGCTCGCACTGCAAACTCCGCGCGTCGTCTACGCGATCCTTTTTCAGGCCGTCGCCCAGACGCTGCTTGAAGTCGCTGCGGATCCCAAGCATCTGGGGGCGCGGATCGGCTTTCTGGCGATCCTCCACACGTGGGGCCAGAATCTGATGCACCATCCACACATTCATTGTCTGGTTCCGGGCGGCGGCTTGGCGGCCGATGGTTCACGTTGGATTCGTTGCCGAAAGGATTTCTTTTTGCGGGTGCGCGTGCTCAGCCGCGTATTTCGCGGCAAGTTCCTGGACCTGCTCAAGCAAGCCTATCGGCGCGGCGCCCTCCAGCGGCACGCAAGGTTGGGACCCCTCGAGCATCCGATTGCGTTTGAACGTTTTCTGAATGGCACCGTGAAGACTGACTGGGTCGTTCACGCCAAGCCGCCATTCGGAAGTCCGCCGCAGGTACTCAAGTACCTGGCGCGTTACACGCATCGCGTCGCGATCTCGAACGATCGATTGATCTCGCTCGAGCACGGACAGGTCCGCTTCCACTGGAAGGACTACGCACAAGGCAATGTGCATAAGACGATGACGCTCGCCGCCACGGAGTTCATTCGCCGCTTCTTGCTGCATGTATTGCCGACCGGTTTCGTGAAGATTCGCCACTACGGCTTCCTGGGCAACCGAGTACGAAAAACGAGCTTGGCGACGGCGCGCCAACTGTTAGGAGTAGCGGAATCCCCACAGTGCGGAGAAACGCAGCGTGAGGTAGCTATTCCGGACGCTCTGTGTGAGGACTCGTTGCCTCCGTGTCCAGCGTGCAAATGCGGCCGCATGATCCTGGTCGAACGGCTGCTGCCGCAGCGCGTCTTGCCGCTTCCAATACCTACCGTGGTCCCGTGGGATTCGTCATGACTCCCTCGCGCGCTACCACGATTGGTGGTCACTTACGCCGCGTCGGCTTCGCGGCTTTTGCTCCCATTGCGCAATGCGACCCGGCGGAGGCGTCTCTTGCTCAGCGACGACGTCCGCAACAGCCAGCAGTTTCCCCCTGCCCTCTCCCCTTCCCTACTCTCATCGGCGATCCCGAACGCGAACTTCCTCGCCTAAACCAGTTCTGCAGGGGTGCCGGTCGAATTGAATCCCCATAGCAACGGCCTCAGAGCGGTTCAGTTCAATGAATTGTATCGAAAGTGCCCGCCACTCTGCGCGCCAGCGCTGTCCCCGGCTTGGGCACTTCCGATACAATCCTCTGCATTATGTTCCATGATGCACATAGCACGAGCAATGGTTCGCTGTCTACAAAGAATCTGCAGGAGACGCGTTAAGGCTTCGATTCATTTCACGATTTAGCTGTCACGGTCCAGAACAACGGCGGTCCAATCGTCCAGTCGCAGGCGTGGCTCTTGGACCATCGCGACGCTGGAAGTGACATGCGATTTGGGTTGCACCTGGCGGCGTTCAAGCTGCAATGTCGCACTTGCAGTCTAAAAGTCTACGCAAAAAGAAAGTGTCTTGTACTCGACTGCCCGGATCAGATATGGTGCCGAAAAAGACCTGAACCAAGAGGAGAAATGGGGAAGAGAAATCAGGAGGCGTTAAGACCAGCCGGGGCGATTCTTTTGAGCACCTACGACGCGCTGGAGTGCTACGTCCGCGCTTTCGCCAATGGCCACATCAACCTCTTGATCTTGGTCGGACCGCCGGGGCTTGCCAAAAGCCGAACGGTGAGGGCAATTCTTCGAGACGATGCTTGCTGGATCGAAGGAAATGCCACGGCCTTTGGCATGTACCTCCAGCTTTACAGAAACCGAGACCGCCTCGTCGTGATTGACGACGTGGACTCGCTCTATTCGGACCGCAACGGCATTCGGCTACTTAAGTGCCTTTGCCAGACTGAAGAATCGAAGACCGTGGCTTGGCACTCCGCGGCCAGAAGCCTAGAAAGGGCCGGCATTCCACGCGAGTTCAATACCACGAGTCGCGTCGTCATCATTTGCAACGACTGGCGGACTTTGAACCGCAATGTGGCGGCGCTTCAGGACAGGGGCCATGTGCTGGTATTTCGCCCCCCTGCGGTGGAGGTTCATGCCAAGGCAACCGAGTGGTTTCGAGATGCTGAGATTCTAGAATGGTTCGACGCCAACCTGCATCGGATTCCAGAACCTTCGCTTCGACTTTATTTGCGCGCCGCCGAACTGCGCCGCGCCGGCATGGATTGGACCCAGGTTGTGCCGCTGACGCCAGAAAACCTGCGGACGCGCCTTGTCATGGACCTGAAATCGAATCGGTCTTATGCGACCGAGGAGAGTCGAGTGCGAGAATTTGTCCGCCGAGGCGGCGGCTGCCGGGCGACGTTCTTCAACTATGCGAAACGACTGCGGGCAGGAGCGCTAGGCAGCTCGTAAACCAAAGCCAAGAACGGCCTTCCTAGGTGCGCACTTTGGGCAAGGGCACGGTCGGCACCTATGCCCCAGCGAATCGGTTGATTCGGAAGTCAGACGGAAGGGGGCTGATCGGAAAGAACCACAGCCCCGCTCATTACGGGGCCTCGGGTTGAGAAACAGACGGCTACGGGCCAGGGGACTATTCTCCCTTTGGCTTCTCTTCGGGTTTCGGTTCTATTCGTGACGTGGTGTCGCCATTGGTCCTGCTGCTATGCTGCGAACCATTGGCCATGATTACACTACCGCTTGCGGATCGAGTATCTGGACGCCGGGATAGCGCTGGAAATCGGCCATATTGAACGTCAATAGGTGCGTGAGGCCGTGGCGTGCGATGGCGGCCGCAAGGCGAGCATCGTGCGATTGCTTGCCCTGCACGCGCTGGCCCAGCACCAATTGTTGCCACGGCCCGAGAATTCCCCGCTCGTCGCGCAGCGTCGGAAACAACTCCTGCCACTGCTGGAGTTGAGCGTGGGTGTCCTCGACCGTGAAGCCCAGGCCATTCTGCGCAACTGGCCGTGTCGCTACTGCCCAATACTCATAGAGAACTTGCGGCACAGTCCGCAGTTCGTGATCCGCGTCTCGTAGTCGCCGCAAGGCGTCGCGAGCCAGCGTCTGGTGGGGATGGTTGACGTACGCCAACCGCGCCAACACATTCGTGTCGACCAGAATTCTCATTCGCCGCGGCCGCTGTAGATGCTTTCTCGGCTGTCATCGACGAAAGTGGCTTCGCTTCGCGGCAGCGAGCCCAGCAAGGCATCGAACTTGGCGTGCCAAGCGGCTGGCGGCAACATGGCCGGTCCCGACATTTCCGCGGAGAGTTTTTCTTCGAGAGCTTCCAAAGCAAACGCCTGCAGATCTTTACCCCGCTGCGCCGCTTGCTCCTTGAGCTTGGCTTCGGTTTCTGGTTTGAGTTCTATGGTCAGATTCATAATCGGCACTCCCGTTGCCTCCATTATACCACGCTTTCAGCCCGGCGACCAAGTGACATTGCTAGCTCGGCCAGGCGGCGCCAAACCGGAAGCGCTGCTGGTCGCCTTGGGTCCAAATGGCTTGACGATTCTGCGCCGATAGCGAAGTACGTCCGGGGGTATTTTGGCGAGCCCGGCCTCTTGACGTTTGGCGTTCATGAGCCGAAGTAGATTCAAGAGTTGCCGTCGTATTGGTGCATAGGGCTCGAAGGCCACCCCTCCGAGCGCTCGCCCTAGTTCCTCAACACTCCGCCGCAACGCCAGTTCCAGCAAGTCGGCCTTGAGATCCCGGTATCGCTCCCGAGCGATCTGAACCCGAACGCGCCGCTTGGTGTCCGGCGTTTGCCTTTCGTCGCCAGGTGATTTCTTCAAAAAGCCGCCGCGGCGAACGGTGAGCGAATAGCCAGCGACCTGGAGCGGACAATGCCGCACGTCGCGAACCCGTTCTCCCCCCTCAGCAAAAAACGGATGGTCTCCATGCGTCGCCAAGAGAATCCAAAGCCGGCCCCAGCGAACATATTGCAGGTTGGCCAGCCCCACGAGCTTTCGCCGCGCCCGCTGTTGCCGCGATAGGGCCACGCCATATTTGGCGATCAACTTCGCGTCGATCCGAAACGGGTCCTTGCCGTCGGGAACTCGCCCGGTAACATAAAACCAGTAGCCGTGGGGCAAGAGGTTGGCGGCCAGATATTGGACCAAACCCTCTCGCGAGTCTATTTCATAACGATGTTCCATTGTCGTTTCTCCTTTTCCAGATGACGACGATCATCACCTCGAAAAGAAGGGGCTTGGTTCGTCCAAGCCCCCGGTTAATCGAAACCTTGCTCGAAGCGCATAACGGCGGCTGGCGCGCATTTTGTATTGCCTCCCTTCTCCAGCTCGCCGCACTTCGCGAAACGCCTGTAAAAACCCTGTAACCTGCTTTAACCCGGTATTATTCACGATCCGCTGCGGTTTTGTCGCGGGCGTTTTTCCGTGCGGAGGAAGGGCAGCGGGGTCGTGGGCATCGCGCACCGCCCCCTGACCCCCAGAGACCAGTTGAAT
>Ga0163144_10001950_pt1 | contig 48183 bp, 29 predicted proteins | sample OliLak19BULKMAT1_FD_123175 | JGI IMG/M metagenome (GOLD analysis project Ga0163144, IMG submission 123175) | Freshwater microbial mat bacterial communities from Lake Vanda, McMurdo Dry Valleys, Antarctica - Oligotrophic Lake LV.19.BULKMAT1 | ecosystem: Environmental > Aquatic > Freshwater >... | reverse complement strand
TCCCTCCCTTTGGGCTACCCATTTTTTCGCCCCCTGCCCGCCCGCCCGCGACTTCGCGGGCGGGCAGGGGGCATCGCTCCCCGGCGGCGAGTCGCTGCGCAGCGGGCCGCGCCTCGCAAGCGCCGTGACAGGCGGTCTGCCGCCTGGCGCGGCGCTTGCCCGCGCGGCCCGCCTGCGCAGCGACGTTCGAGCGCCTGACGCTCTCTCTCTGGCTCTTTCTCTGGCACCCCCCCACCCCACCCCCTTTCCCTCAGAATGCGCGAAGCGAGAGCCGTGGAGTGGCCTCTCCGCAGTTGCAACCGCGTCCGGGCCATGGGACGCTCGACGGCGACTGCGCCTGGCGGCTGAACCATGGACGACCCCTCCCTCCAACACGACGAGCTCCCCGAGGATCCTCTCTTACGAGAGGCCGAGGAGATCTTCTGCGAGTGGTTGATGGATCACGACGACCCTGGGCGTGTGCCATTCGACCGGCTGTGCGCCCAGCATCCGCGCCACGCGACCGCGCTCGAGCGCCTGCAGCGCCAGGACGAGGCGATGCAGCGCCTCGCAGCGCGCATGGGCGCAGGGGGCGGAGGGCGCTCCGGCGAGCTCGACGCCTCACGCGTCAAGACGAAGGTGCGCTATGAGAGCGACGAGAGCCCGAGCGATGCGTGGACCAAGGGCCTCCTGGCGCGCATCCGGGGTCGCTCGCTCGGGGTCGGCAAGTACCACGTGAGCCGCCGCCTCGGCGCCGGCAGCATGGGCGAGGTGCTGAAGGCGTGGGACTCGGATCTGCAACGCTTCGTCGCCCTCAAGCTGATGCGCCACGGGCCGAACAGTCAGGGCATCAACTCGACCGATCAGGCGACACGCCGCGCCCACATTCGCTTCGTCGAAGAGGCACAAGTCACGGCGCAGCTCGACCACCCGAACATCGTCCCGGTGCACGACTTTGGTGTGACCAGCGACGGGCGCGCCTACTTCACGATGAACCTCGTCAAGGGGCGCGAGTTCACCGACATCATCAAACTCGTCCACGACCCTAGCAGTCCGTGGACCGTCACACGCGCGCTCGGCATCTTGCTGAAGGCGTGTGAGGCGATCTCGTACGCGCACGACAAGGGCGTGGTGCACCGCGACCTGAAACCCGCCAACATGATGGTCGGGCGGTTCGGCGCCGTGTACGTCATGGACTGGGGCCTCGCGCGGGTCGAAAACGCGGCGGCGTCCCAGATTCGCCTCGCGTCGGGCGAAATGACCGTGCGCGTCAAGACGCGTTCGGTCGACGACGGAGAACCGGTGGATCCGCTGCGCACGCAGGACGGCAAGAGCATCGGCACGCCGTACTACATGTCACCGGAGCAGGCGCACGGCCAACGCGGAGAAGTCGGCCCTCCGAGTGATGTCTACGGCCTCGGCGCGATCCTGTACCACCTCTTGGCGGGTGTCCCGCCTTACCACACGGAGGGCCGTCGACCCACCGGTCCCGAAGTCGTCGATGCGATCAAACGAGGCCCAACTCGCTCCCTATCCGAGATCGCGTCGAACGTCCCCGCGGACCTGCGGGCGATCGTCGGGCGGGCCATGGAGCGTCACCCTTTGGAGCGTCACCCGAGTGTCGCTGCTTTCAGCGAGGACTTGATCTCATTCATCGAGGGCCGCGTCGTCGGTCAAGGCGGTTGGCGTCCGACCCACGCGGCGCGTGGCGCGCGGCGCTGGCTCGCGCGCAACAAGCTCGCCGCCGCGCTCGCGGTCGCGCTGATTGCCTCGCTCCTATGGCCCCCTTGCGCGCCGCGGTAAGTGCGTGACCAGAGGTACCAAACCGTGTGTCTCGCCTGCGCAGCGACATTGATCAGTCGAGCGACTTCTCGAGCTCCTCGAGGTCACGCTGCAGCGCTTCGGATTCGCGCCACAACAACCGCGCCTGATGGAACTCGGGCAACACTTCGAGCGCGCTCTCGGCCTGGCCTAGCTGGGCCTGGACCAGCTCTTTCGCGCGCGTCTCGACGGCGTCGAGCGCCCACGCGAGCTCCGTGCGCGCAGCCGAGAGCCGGGTGAGCCCTTCAGACTCTTCCGTCTCGATCTGCGCGGCGAGCTCCGCGGCGCGGCTCGCAGCGCCGGCGTGCTCGCGTGTCGCGACCTGCGCTTCGCTCGCGAGTCGTGTCGCGATCGCCTCGGCTTCGTCGGTGGTGCTCTGAAGCGAATCCAACTCGGGTGCCCGCTCCTTCAACGCGGCGCGACTCGCGTCGAGCGCCGCGCCGAGCGCCGACCAATCGCCGGCAGCGGACTGCCCTGAGGACGCGCTCGGCCCCTCCGCGGGAGCGCGCGGTTCCAGCGCGCGAGTCACGGGCGCGAGCGCTTCGCGCAGCGCGACGCGGGTCGTCTCCGCGGCCGCGTCGCGGCGGGTGCGCAGCTTCTGGGCGTGCGTGAGCGCGGACTCGACCGCGGCCTCGGCGAGCCGACGCTTTTGAGCCCCGAGGCGCTCCTCCTCCATGATCGGCGCGCGCTGCGCACGAAGCGTGGCGAGCCGCTCTGGCAGGTCGACCTCGACGGCCGCGACCTCGCGCTCGAGCTGGGCCTTGGTCGCGAGCTGCTCGAGTAGCTCCGGGCCACCGGTCAGGGGCTCTAGCTCGATGGTGACCCTACCACCTCCGCCCTTCTGGCCCTCGCGCTCGGCGCGACCCTCGAGGCAAGCCTCGACCAGCCGCTCGACATGGGACCCGAGGCGGTACTCCACTTGACCGTGCAGCCTGCTCTTCTCTTTCAAGAGCCGAACCCGCTCGCGCTTCGACAATGAGGTGAACGAGCTCTTCGCGCTCTTCGGAAGAGGATCGGTCTTGGCGATCTCGACCTCTTTTCCCTGCTGCGCGGCTTGCCCACTCTTGTTCGACGGCGGAGCCGCTCCAGGTCGGTTGAGCTCCCCACTTGCGCTGCGCACCGCCGAGGGCCGCACGATCACGATGGGGTCGTGCTCGGCGCGGGGGGCTTCCAGCAGCGGGTCCGCCTTGATACGGGCCGTCTCGATGTCGTTCTGCGTGTCCTTTGCGCCACGACGCGCGACCTCCGGACGCGGGATGTCGAGATGGAAGTCCTCCGGCTCATGCTGGCCACCCTCTGGGACGCCGAGGACGCCGACTTGCTCCTTGTAAAGCACGGTACGCGGACCGTGTGCAAGGCCCGCGCCTTCGTCGCCGCTGTCGTTGGCGCTGTCGTCGGCGCCTTGGCCGACCGCCGCACGTGTCACCCGGATCACGACCGACTTCGCGCCTTCACCCGCGCGACGCCGGCCGAGCTCGAGTTGACTGCCCGCCTCGACACGGGTCGGCCGCTCGAGCTGCTTGCCGTTCAAAGTCGTACCGTTCGTGGAGCCGCGGTCCTCGACCCACCAGCCATCGGCGCGGGCCTCGAAGCGCAGGTGCAGGCCCGAGACGATGCGGTCGTCCGGGCCATCGAAAACGATGTGGTTGCGCGGGCGACGACCGATCAGGACCTCGGGTCCTTTGAAGGCACGCTCCTCGCCGGCGCGGTTGCCCGAGAGGACCTCGACGCGCAGCTCGGACGGCCCGACCCCGCGGACAGGCCCAGCGTCATTCCCCGCCCGTGCGGGGCTCCCGCCCCTCGCGGGCTCGGCCCGACCACCGCTAGAGAACGATTGGGAGCGCAGTGGTTGGGTGTTCTCCGTCGACATGGTCAGAACTCTCCGTCGAGATCTTGGGGCAGGCGGCGCGTGAGGATCGAGGCGAGTCGTGCCCGCGCGCGGAAGTGAACGGCTTGGGCCGCTTTGATGCTCGGCGCGTCGATGAGGCGCGCGACCTCGTCCCAATCCGCGTCACCGTAGGTGCGGAGCAGGATGACCTCGCGGTAGTGGTCGTCGAGCTCTTGGACGGCCTCGTCCACGATGCGGCACAGCTCGGCGCGCTCGGCGCGGTGGTCGGGAAGGGAATCGTCCGCGGCGGGGTCGAGGCCCTGAGACGATCCGGGGCGGCTCCCGAGGAGCTGCTCGAGGCTCGTCGTCGTGCCGCCTCCGCGCTTGGCGGCGCGCCCCTTGTCGTACTCGTCGTGGATTTGGCGTTCGGCGATGCGAGCGAGCCAGCTCAGCACCGCGCGCTCGCTGCGGGGCTCGAATTCGTCGAGTTTCGTCCAGGCCTTCGTGAAGGTCTGCTGGACCACGTCGAGGGACTCCAAGCCGCTCGTATGCCGGAGCCGCGCCCCCATCCGGATGCGCACGATGCGGCGCAAGGGCTCTTGAAAACGCGTGAAGAGCTCGGTGAGGGCCGCTTGGTCCCCCGTGCGGGCACGGCGAGCCAACGGCAATACCCCGGACACATCAGGGAGTCCGTCGCAGCTCTGCAAGAGGGGATCGCTCGGCGACATGGGGCGGCGGCACGCAATGCGGCGACTGGTGCCCGCCCTCCCCTTGTAGGGGAAGTCGCAGCCGCTCGCCACGCCGCTGGCCCAGGAAAGCCGTCGGACGTAGCGAATCATGTCCAGGTCAGCTGGATCTAGGACGATCCAAGACCCTCCGGAGCGATTTTCGACCTTGACGATGGGATTCGAGCCCGAACGCTGTCGGCCCTGCGGATTTCCCGGCACGTCCAGGGCGTCGGCAAGTGGTGGCGGGGTGGGCCTGCTGCACGCGGCGTGAGTTCGAACTGTTGAGTTCGTCCCGAATCAAGACGAAGACCAGGACCAGGGAAATGTGGAAACAACCCGAGGGGGCGACCGCGATTCGCCCCTATGGCAGCTCGAGTCGCACCATTATGGATTCCGCACGCTGGCGCCTGATCATCCGGGACCCCGATCAATCGACCCGCCGTTTCGACGTGCGGCAAGCGGTGTGTGTCATCGGGCGGAACGTCTCGTGCGATCTGCGGCTCGCGGATCCGTCGACGTCCGGGGAGCACGCTCGCTTGATGACCGTCGACGACCAGCTGGTGGTGCAGGACCTCGGCAGCACGAACGGCGTCACGACCCCCTACGGCGAGCTGCGGCTCGGGATGCGCTGCGCGTTGCACCCCGGCGACGTCATCAGCCTCGGGCGCACGGTCATCGAGGTCCTGGGTCGCCAAGAGGACTGGCTCGAGAACCAGCCGCGAGCGATCGAGATCGATCTCGACTCGGCGCAGTCCGCGAACGGGGAGCTCATCAGCTCGGAGCTAACCATCGGCGAAGGCCTCACCGAGGAGGGTCTCGAGCCGCCCCGGGCCGCGCCACTCGCCCCCCCCCTCGACGGGGCGCGCTACCTCGGCGCTGCGGGCCGCGGGGACTCGACGTTGATGACGCCACGTGGTTCGTCATTCGAGGGCTCCGAGGCGCAGAACCTGCGCCGCACGCGCTTGACGTTCGTCAGCCGCTCCGCGCGCGGGGTGGTGGATCTGGAGGACTTCCCCTTCCGCATCGGTCGGCTGCCTGGCGAGGACGTATCGTTGGTCGTGCGCCACGAGCGGGTCTCGAGTCCACACCTCGAGTTCCGCGAGCACGAGGGCGCCCTGTCGGTGACCGACCTAGGGAGCATGAACGGCACGTGGGTCGATGGGAAACGCCTCACCGCGCATGTCCCGGAGCCGCTCGGGTTGCACGCAGTCATACGGATGGCCTCGATCCCGGTGCTCTTCACCTCGGTCACCGGCGCCGCGATGCACAGCACCCTCTGGACCGAAGCGGCGCACCTGCTGGTCGACGAGGGGCTCTTGCAGCTGTCCGAGATCGAACGCGCGCTCTCGTGTGTGACGCCGTCGCGACACCTCGGTGAGCTGCTCCTTATCGACCCGAAGTCGAGCCTCACGATCGACCGCTGGTGCCACGCAGTGGACCGCGCGCGAGCGGCGCGAGAGACGAGCGCCGCAGCGCAAGTGAACGGCCGCTCGGGCAGGGGCTGGCGCGCCGCATGGAAACGAATCGTCCAGCGCGTGCGCGGGTCCGAGCTTTGACGGAGCGGAGCGCAGTGCCCTACAGGTGAGGGCACCGAGCGGCTGGGTCGCGACGTCAGCGGCGCAGGTCGAGCCGCATCGGCGCGTCGTCGGCGCCGCGCTGGTTACGCGCAGCCTCGATCGACCGCTCGAGCTCACTCGCATAGGTGGCGCAGCGGAATCCCACGAAACAGTCGAAGGTGCTCGTCGTCGCGTTACGCGTCGTCACCGCCGTGTGGTCGAAGCGCATGGAGGCGCGTCGGTCGCCGGACTGGTGCACCCCACCCCCGACGACGATGAAACCCGGGCCCGAGATACTCGACCGGTTCTGCTTCCGGCAGAGGGAGGTCGTGATCGGCTCAAAGATCAGCTCCTTGGTCATCGGCGCCACGTCCATCGCGAGAATGTAGGGACTCGACGTCCACTCCTGCGTGTTGCCGGTGAGGTGCACGAACTCGTCGCCGACGGGCGCAGCCTCGAGCGCACTCGCGAGGCACTCCCGTGGCGCGTGGACGCATCGCGGCGTGGCGGCGCCGCCCCGCGCGGCGAATTCCCATTCGAACCAGGTCTGCAGCCTCCGCCCACTCCACAACGCAAATGCATTGGCCGAGTGCCAGTCGACGCAGGTCACGGGGTATTGGTCGCTGCCGTACCGCTGACGCTGCTCGTCGACGAGCCGCTGCAAATGCTCGATGCGTTGGCGGATAGCGGTGGCCGAGCCTCCGGGCAAGAGCGGCCACCAGCGCGCCTCATCGGCGTTCGGGTTCGCGAGGAAAGCCTGGAATTGGCCCAAGGTCACTTCGGCGCGATCGAGGTAATACCCGCGCTCGTGGGCGCTCGGCACAGGGAAGTTGCTGGCCCAGCGGTGGACGCTGTCGGGGACCTTGAAAGGGCCCTCGAATGCGTTTTGTCCTGTGTCGTCGTAGGCGGCGACACCCGTCACCCCAGCGGATCGCAGCTCGGCGCGAATCTGATTCCAGGTCTCGCCCTGACGGTACTCGAGCAAGTAGTAATCCGCGGCCGCCGCGGCGGCGTCGACGAACAACATCGTCGCCGGCGCGACGCCGGGAGCGAGCTCGATCTCGAGCAGTGTGGGATAGGCGAAGGGGAATTGCGGCACCTCGACGTCGACCACCTCGGCCAGCGCGGACTCGCGTTGAGCGACGTCTAAGATCGTTCCGCGGAGCGTGGCTCGCGCGCCGGCAAAGTGCTCGGGCAACGTGACGGTGCTGATCCACTTGCCACGCGAGCGATTCAGCTCGCAGGTCAGACCCTCATCGCCAATGGGCGCACCGGATGAGCTCTCGATGGCGCGCGATGCGGGACCGGTTTGCGCTGGCAGGATCTCGACGAACACTTGGTCGGCGAACGCTTCGCTTGCCTCGCCCACGGCCTCATCGATCTCGACCTCGATCAAGAACTTGCGCTCCTGGAGAGCGATCGGCTCCCAGGGCGCGCTCCGCGTCGGTTTCGTGATCCGCCCCACCGTGCGGCGCAACGAGGGCAACACGCTCGCGCTCACGGTCTTGGTACGGCCTGCGTCGTCCTTGATCTCGACGTCGAGCCGACCAAGTTGGCCGTGCTCGAACCCGAGGTCCCTCGCAAGGACCGGCACGCCCGCCTCCATGTCGGCCTTGCCGACGGTGATACGCGCAACGCCGTGAGCCGCGACAGGCTCGAACACCAGGGCCTCGAAGGCCAGGGGGCCGACCGTCGTGAAAGGTCGCTGTGAATCGAAGCACGGCGTCGATGCGCGCACGCCGTCGCGGACAGCGAACGCTTTGATTCCGAGCGGTTCACAGGCCTCGAGGGTGATGAGCCACTCGAAGTCAGGGCCGCGGAGCGGCGTGGGATCGGGCAGCGGCCCCTCGTCAAGACTCCACGCGCGCAGGGCAAATTGCGCGCTCTCCGCATCCACCGGGAATTCGGTGAGGTTGAAGTTCAGGGTCTTGCCGCCGACGGGGATCGGCGCAGTCCTCGGGACCCCCTCACCCTCGAGACCGAAGGTGCACCAGAGAGGCGAGGGCACGCTGCCAAGAGTCAGGAAGAGCTTGGCGCCAGCGGCACGTGTGAAGACCAGCGTGTGCAGAAGCGGCTGCTCTGATTCAGCGGCGGCGCTCAGCAAGGCGTCGAGCGGGCGCGTGCCCTCGGCGACGATCGACAGCACCGGGTCAGCGGGCGCATCGCGCCACTGGAGCTCGAGTGACCAGCGCGACTCCTGGTCGGGCTCGGCGCCAAGCACGAGCTTCTCTTGTGCGACGAGCAACTGGAGCGCCGCGTGCTGCACGTCACCGACGCGGCGCGACCCCTCCAGAACCGCGGCGAGCGGGATGGAGAGCGCGACCTCCGAGGCTGCAGCCGCAAAATCCGCCGCGTCTAGCTCACGCCCGGTGGAAGCCTCGAGCACCACGAGCCTCCCCGGCAGGCCATTCGATTCGAGGTCGAGGTCGACTCGCAGCTCGATGTCCGCCACGGCGAGTGCCGCGGCCTCGCGCCGGCGCACAGTCACGGCCGTCCAGTTGTTCTTGGCGCCTTCGATTCGAGTCGATTGGCTCGCGACCGCCGGCGCGAGCCCGTGATATTCGATCGACACAGCCGGTTCCCCTTTGAGGCTCGCCAGGTGGTCGACGACGGCGATCCCCTCGGGCCAGGCAGTCGGGGTCACCGCTTCGAGCTCGTCCATCTCCATGGAGGACGAACGCGGCCGGATCTGGAATTCGACCCTTAGCTGCGATTGACTCGGGGTGACGAGCACGTCACCGACGAGCCGGGACTCGTTCAAGGTCCGCGACTCATGCAAGATCATCGGCTTCCAGTCCGAGCCCGGCACATCGACCGTGCGCAGGCGCGCTTGTGTGAGCAGGTCCGATGGGCATCCCGTGGCGAGGATGGCTTCGATTCGCACTTGGGTGCCCTGCAACGACTTGCTGCGCAGAACAGCGAGCGGCGCGCCCTCGGCTCCTGCGCTGCTCGCGGGCATGCGTTCGTTGCCACTCTTCAACTCGAAGCTCGCGAAGACCTCGCGCTCGTCGAGGTCGGGGTCGAGATACAGGTCGAGCGGCCCGAAACGCGTCGTGTTGCCCGGTTCGGTCAGAAAGACCTCCAAGGGCCGATCGGAGTCGGCCGCATCGAGCCGGCGCTTGAGCTGTACGCGGTTCTCGGCGACGGCCGTAACCACGACCTCTGTGAGGGGCGAGCCAGAGTCATTGACTGCCACCAGCTGCATTGTGCCCGTGAGTACGCCGGACGGCAGCTCGAAGACCGGGCCGTCGACACTGGACGCGCAATACGGCGTGTACGTACCGGAGACGCGCGTGGGCGTTCGGTTTTCGCGCGGATCCGGGCGGAGGGCCGAGTGCGCCGCGAGCCCGACGACCGCGAGGGCCAGCGCCGCGACCAGCACGAGCACGCGCCGGCGCACGGGATCGAGCACGGCCTTGAACGCCGCGTAGGCCTCGTCCGTGTTCGCGAAACGATCCTCGGGCCGCTTCGCGAGGCAGCGCTCCAGGAGCCGTCCGAGCCGACGATCGAGTTTCGGCTCGAGCTTGCGTAGTGGCGTGGGTTTCTGATCGAGGTGGATCTGGTAGGTGTCGAGTCGCGCCCGTTCGACCTCGTCCGGCGACTGGGAGCTCATGCGCCTCCGCAGGTCCTCGAACTCGGGGTACGGATATTGGCCGGTCAACAGGAGGTAGGCGACGACCGCAAACGAGTAGATGTCGGAGGGTCCTCCGAGGGGCGCGATGTCCCGGTCGCGCCGCAGGTGTTTGCACTGTTCCGGCGACGCGAACAACGGCGTGCCGCCCGCGACACGCTGGGTCATCGTCATGCTCGACCCGGGCCCGTTGGCGCGTGTGGAGCGCCCCTCGCCCCGCTGGGTGTCGCGCGACCGCGGTTCCCCACCTTCTTCCCGAGGATCTTCCAACGCCTCGGCGTCCCGGGCCTCGAGGCCCGTGTACTGGCTGATCCCGAAGTCGATGAGCTTGACCTGCTCTTGGCCGCGCGTGCCGCGCTTCAGAATGAAGATGTTGGCGGGCTTCAGATCCAGGTGGCAGAGCTTCGACTGACCCGGCAGGTCGTGTGCCGCGCGCAGCGCGTCGAGGATCTGTAGCAGCAACGGGAAGGCGCGCGCCGGCGGCAGCTTCTTCTCGCGCTTCAAGACCTTCGACAGCTCTTCGCCGTCGAGGTACTCCATCGCGAAATAGACGATCCCGTCCGCGGTCTCGCCGAAGTGCTTCCACTCGACGATCCCCGGGTGCTTGAGCTTCGAGAGCCGGCGGAACTCGTCCTTGAGGGTCTGCTGCACCGACCGACGTTGCGCGTAACGCGGATCGAGCACCTTGATCGCGACCTCGACGTCCTCGAGTCCGACCACACCCGCCTTGTAGACGACGCCGAATCCGCCGCGCCCGACGAAGCTCGTGACGCGGTAGGTCTCGTCGAGCACCGAGCCGACAAGGTCGCGCCCGCGGGCGTCCTCGCGCAATCGGCTGCGCTCTCGGCCGTCCGGCAGGGAGCGCAGGATCGCGCTCTCGACCCCGCCGAGCTCGTGCCCAATGCTGACCACTGTCAGCGCCGGCAGGTCGGAATGTCCGGGGCGATCGTGGCTGTCGATGCCGAGGGTGCGGGGTCCGTCCGGCGCTCGTCCGAGCCGGATCGACATGCCCGCTAGGCCCGCGTCGTTGGTGTAGACGATGCGATGGACCGGCCGGGACGCGGTGCCTCCGGTCTGGGCGTCTGTCCCGCCAGCTTGCGCGTCCGTCACGTCGAGAGTCGGCTCGAACGTGTCGCGCGCCGCCGTGTCGTCGAGCTGCTCGCGGGTGAAGATCACCTCGGCGGCGTCCGGATCGAGCCCGTGTGCCTCGAGGGCGTACTCCTGCGCCCGCGCCAGGCGCGCTTCGATGCGTTGATCGAGGCTCGCGTCGTGCGCCAGGAACGACTCGCTGTCCTTGGAGCTCCCGCGCAGGACGGCCGAGAGTTTCCGCAGCACGTCAAGGCGCTGGCCGGACGCGAGCGAATGACCAGCGATGGCCTCCGCAGTGCGGAGGATGATTTCTTCGAGCGGCTCGTTCGGCATCCGGCGCGGGGTCAGGGAGTTCGAGCGCGAGGGCGCGCGATCTCGACGGATGATAGCGTCCTCGGGTGCGAGGGCCCCGACACGTTCCACCAACCTAGCGTGAGGCCACCTGGAGCCGCTGTAGCCCTGTGCCGCCAGCCTAGGCCGGAGTTCAGCTCGGGGCTCGGACCCATTAGGCGATCACTCGTAGCGCGGACCCGAATCAGAAGCGAAGCGAGCGAGTGTGTACATGCAGGCGTTCGCGAGGAAGGCAGAGAGAACTGGAACTGTGCGGTGAGCCTACCACGCACTCCATTCGGCGGCATGGTGGCGTTCACATTCCAATGGGGCGCTTGTTCATCCCAGCCCAAGAACGCCTGCGGGCCGCCTGCAGGGATTCCTCGAATCCCTGCAGGCGGCCCGCAGGCGGAAGGTGGCTCACTCAACCGGAGTCGCCAACTCAGCGGCTCTGGACCTCAATGCCGCGCACGCCTCGATGGGGCCGGAATCACTCGAAGCGGGAGATCAACGCTCCGCGCACAAATTGCCCGCTGATGAAGCCGATGCCAAACTCCCACGTGCCGGCGACCACGCCAGATATGTGCGTATTCGTCAGTGAGGGGAACCGCGCGAATGTGCCTGGGAGGCTCCCGTTCAGCACCGAGTCGCGCGAGCCCGGCATGGGGCCCATCGGTGAATCACGCAGTGACTCGAGGGTCTCCACGAGGAGGTTGGCTCGCCGAGTGCGCACGAGTGACTCCATGTCGTTGATCCGGTCGGGCCACATCAACGTCACCCACCCGAGACTGTCTGCCTGGATCGTGAAGCTGCCCAGCGAGCTGGGTTCGGTGTTGAACGAAGTGAAGTCTACGACCGGCTCGCTGGCTGGACCTTCGCCCCATGTGAGCGTCGTGCCCGAGGCATCGAGCCGCGCCAGCAGCTGGTCGTTCGGGTCCCCCATGGTCGCAGCTCGCGAGTCCCAGCGGACGATGAACATGTCCGTCGACAAGCGAGTGCCGAAGGGCGCCGTGCGGTTCATGCGCGCGCGCCAGAGGTTCACACTTGCATTGAAGGGCTGCGACGGGTTGTAGACGATCGGGATGTCGAACCCTGCGGGGAACGAAGCCGGCGCTAGCGGCATTGACGGCGCGCCGAGCGTCCCGGCCGCGACGTCGAGGATCTGCGCCACGGGTCCGGACGCGCCGCGCGTGAACACCAGGACACGGCCCCCGCTCAGGTCGACCACCTGCGTGATCGGGAGCAGATCGCCAGTGGCGATGATCTGTTCGGCGCCCCAGTCGGCGCCGGCGGTGCCCACCGCAGGGTGCACGGACATGCGGTAGGCGCCGCTGGCGCCGAGGGTCGGCGAGAGTAGGTCGGTCCGCGTGTCCGCGGTCCACCAGATCACGACCACGCGGGTGTCGTCGAGCTCCGCGACGAAGGGCCAGGACGCGTGATCGGACCCGGTCGAGAGCAATGTGGCCGGACCCCAGTCGTAGGAGTCCCAACGCATCGGCGCGCCGTTGACCTCGATCGCGTTCGCGTACACCCCTTGCCGCGTATAGGTGAGGTCCAGCGGGCGATTCGGGTCAACCGGATCCACCGTGTTGACCCCGACGTCCGTCAGGGCCCACCACGCCCCGGCCAAGCGATTGCCCTCGCCTGCGACTCGGGCGCGGAAGGACAGGTGCGGGTTTTCGAGCGACAGTGCATTCGGACCATGCAGGTCCATCACACCTGCATCCGGAACTTCAGCTCCTCGCACTTCACCGAATTCGAAATCACTGAGCGTGTCGATCACTGCGATCGGCGTGCGCACGCGGACGACACGGGTCCCGATCGTGGACTGGGTAACGTTGAGGTGGCCGTCCTGGAAGTTGAAGAACGCGAGATCGGACGTGGTGTTGATCCCGCCCGTGCTCATCTGGTTTTCGTTCGGGTCGGTGCTCGAGGGGCTGTGCCAGACGCTTCGCGGGGCCAGCCAGGCCTCACCGAATCTCGCCGTCGAGACGGACGCCGTCCAGTTGTAGAACGTGTTGCTCCCGAATACGTCGAAGAACTGGGCCTCGATGACTTGAGTGAGTCCGAGGTTGTCGTTCACGGTCACCCCACCGGAGAGGGCTCCTTCACCGAACGCCAACACCTCGGGCGGGCCCCACACTCCGACGCGAGTCACGAAGTACGAGGTCGTAGTGGGCAGGGTCGTCAGATCTGTCGAGTCTCGAATGTTGCTGGCGCGGACGCGGTGCAGACCGTCGAAGCGTGTGCGGCTCGCCAGCGTGAGGACGAGGCGGCGCGAGCCGACGACGTTCGCCGCCGTCACCTCGACAGGCTCCCAGCCGACATTCGGCACGAGGACACTCAACGCGATGTTCGAGGGCTGTTCTGCGCTCGCTCGCTCGAGGTTCTTCGAGAACGCCAAAGAGATCGTTGACGTAGGGTCGGCGACGAATCGGAACTGAGGGTCCATCGACTCGATGCGTCCCTCGAGCGCCGGTTCGGGCAGCAAGGTCGACGACATCGGCGGAACCGAATCCCCGGGGAGCAAACGAATCGTCTCCGGCGACGGGTCGTTCGACCGGAGTCCGAGGACCGCGGCCGCAGAACCTGCGCCGCAGCCCGAGAGGGCGAGCAAGGCGCTGGTCCAGAGGAGCGAACCGAGGAACGGAGCGGGCGAGGGACGTCCTCGACGTTGCGGAGTGCGTGATGTGGCGTGCATGGGGGGGCTCTGGGGTTCGGGTCGAGCCGGCAAGGGGCAGGCGATGCTGTAGCTGGAAGGAGGGGAAGGCGGGCGCGCAGGCCACGCGCGAATCGCGCTCAGGCCCGCAGTGCGCCTCAACGGCTCGGACGCGCGGGAATCTCGATCGTCCACGAACGCTGCCGCGGGTCCGAGAGGCCATCACGGCCTTGGATCTGGAGCTGCACCCAATTCGGGGTCGAGGAGGCGCTCCCACTCCTAGGTGCGCTGGCCGGAACCACCGCGACGCTCCGGTCGAGGCCCCGGATGCGCACGAGCGAGCCCGGGCGCTCACCCGCGATCGGCGAGCGTACGGCGCTCGCTTGGCCATTGGACGCGGTCGCGGTGCCGGTCTCACCGTTCCGGGCGTCGCGCACCTCGAACGGGATTCGCTCGCCCGTGTCGAAGGCGAGGGTTCCCTCCTCCAGGACCACTTGCTGTCCGTGCTCGAAAGCGACCTCGAACTCGAGTTCACCGTCGACCCAGACCGCCCGCGGCGTGCCAGCGAGGCTGAACGGCGCCACGCGTCGATTCGGGCGCAGAATGTAGACCTGGTCGCCCTCGGCGATGCGCTCGGCTACGCCGCGCGCAAACGACGCGGAGAGCGACTCGCTGACCTTGGCTTTCGCGGTCTCGGAGTTCTCGGACAAGTGAGCCGTCGGGATGAAAAACGATTTGAGCAACGCCCCGGCGCCGATACCGCCGTCGAGGCGATCGCCATAACGCAGCTTGAAGCTAGCGGGTTTCACGCGCATCTCCCGCAGGAGCGCCGTGCGCGGATAGCTCCAATCAGCGTCTTGAGCTGTGACCGGGCCGGACGCCGACGTCGAGGCCTGCTCCGCGCGCTGCGCCTCTGCGGGCGGTTCGAGCATCAACTGGTTCATGTCGAAGACCGACACGCCGACTTCCGCGTCCCGAAAGCGGTACTTCCGATCCGGGAAGATCATCTCGAGCGGCCCCATGAGGAAGAACGCGTAGCTGCTCCACATGGACGAGTTCTGGGGCACCGCCTCGTACTTCAAATCGTCGATGACGAGCAGAACGTCGGCGTGGACCCGCTTGGCCTCGCTGAACCAATAGGCCTCCGAAACTTTTGAGCCATCAGTCGGCGGGCGCAGCAACACGACGTCGCTGAAGATCCCGTCCTCCAGGGCCACCTCGAGGTCGCGTGCAAAGAGGTCGGTCCCCTGCCCGTCACGCAGGTTGGCCATCGCTTCCGGCGTCCCGGCCCCTGTCACGATGTGCTGCGCAGGTGGCGCGAGCGCTGCGCGGAACGGCAGCTTCGGCTGGATGGGCTCCGCGGGACCGGGCTCGATCTTGGTCGTCGTCGAGACACAAGCCGAGAGCGATAGGAGGCCGACGAAAAGGGCGCCGCGGGCCCCTACGAATGCAGTTCGATGTGTTGTGAGCATGGGCAGGGCGCGCCGTTTGGCGCCAACGGGAGGGTACCCCTCGTGTCCGAATCCCACAAGGCGCGCCAGCGGCTCGCAAAGTACTCCGAGAATGGCCGCCTATCCCGCCCCTGACTAGGAATGCGCCTTCCGATTGAGGCGGTCGAGGGCCTCTCACGAGTGAACCGCGTATCCTCTGCGCGACCATGAGCGCGCTTGGAGCCAGGCAGCCCCTGACCCTGAAGGGCATCCTCGTTGTCGTCGCAGCGGGCATCCTGTACCTCGTCGGCCAGTTCCTCGGCATTGACCTGACGGGCAGTGATCGAAAGGGGGACGGGCGGACACCAGACGGGACGGCACCACAGCAGGAGGAAGCGCCTCGCAAGAAGGCACCGAGGACGCAACCGAGGGCTCCCGAGTCCGGCACTCCGGCGCCCGATGCGGGTGCGATTCCGGGCCAAGGTGAGGTGAAGGCGCCAACGAGGCGCGACGACTCGGCCCAGATCCAGCGCTACTTCCGCGGCCTGGTCTCGGGTCAGATGGTCGAAGCCAAGGGCGAGATCGTGCACATCTTGCCGGTCGACAACGAGGGTGATCGCCACCAGGTCTTCCTCGTCGAGCTCACCAACGGCATCACGCTCAAGATCGCCCACAACATCGACCTGGCCCCCGAGGTGCCGATCACGAAGCGCGACCGCATCCGCTTCTTCGGCCAGTACGAGTACAACGACAAGGGCGGCGTCGTGCACTGGACCCACCACGATCCGGGCCAGCGCCGCGCGGGCGGCTGGCTCGAGCACAACGGCAAGAAATACGAGTGAGGGCGGGCCGCGGTCGCGCGGCCTCGACATCAGCAGGTGAGATGCACCGTGCATGGAGCGCCGGACACCGCGGCGAGGCTCGACTGCGTGAACGGGTGATGACGCCCGAGGCGAGCGCCAGTGAGTCGCCGTAGACTGCGACCGCAATGTTTGCCACACCGCTTCTGGCGTCGCTCACCCTGCTCCACTCGGCCACCGCGAGTCATCACTCGAACGCCGAGCCGATCCCTGTCGGCCCTGCGACCGTCGGCGCTCCGGCCTACCCGGGGTCACCACCCTCCGAGCCGCAGGCCAGCGGCCAGACAGGCGAGCTCCTGCGCGCGCTCCCGACGAAGAGCTTCGAGCTCGACGCCCGCGCGCTCGCCGAGCTGATCGGCGCGGGCGCGCTACAGAGGCTCGGCGAGACGCCGCGCGGCCACGCGGGCGGCGTGCGCGCGGTCGCCCTCGGCGCGGGGGCCGCACAGGTCCTCTCCGCGGGTCCCGGCGGCGAGGTCGGCCTCTGGCGCGCCTCCGACGCCGAGCTGGTCGCGGAGTCGCTGCTCGTGTCCGAGAGCGAGGGCGAAGGCTGCATCGCTGCGCGTTTCCTCGGCGACGGCGAGCGCGCGGTGACGGTTTGGACCGACGGGACGTGCCGCATCGTCGATTTGCCGAGTTTCCACGAAGTGCGCCGCTTCGAGGGCCTCGGGCCCTGCTCCGGCTTCGTCGTGTCCCGTGACGGCGCGCTCCTCGCCACCGTGCCGACCCAGAACGTCCTCGGCAGCTCCGCCGAAGTGCAGGTGTTCGAGGTCGAGGGCGGCGCGCCGATCGCTGCCTTCGGTTGGCCGGACGGCAACGTTCACGGGGTCGCGCTATCCGCCGATGGGCAGCGCATCGCGCTGGTCGGCACGATCGGCGCGCGCGCCGTCGCGCGGGTGCACGAGCGAGACGAGGCCGGCGGTTACGGCCCGCCGCTGGTCGAGGCGACGGTCACGAAAGCTGCCGCGAGCTCCGGCGCCACCGCCGTGGCGCTCTCCGCCGACGGGACGCGGCTCGCCCTGGGCGCGCTGGGTTCGGTGCACCTCGTCGACCTCGGCCGCGATCGCGCTCTGCAGCCCCTCGAATGGGCCGCCGGAGCGGCGAAACACGCGGCGAGCACAATGGCTGCTGCGAGCGCCTTGGTGTTCTCCGGCGACGGGACCTACCTCTTCGTCGGGACCGCTGACGGCGAGCTCTGTGGCTTCACCCTCGAGCCGCGGCGCCTCGCCTATCGGATCGAGGCGCACGCAGCGCGTGTCGACGACCTCGCCGCCTCGGCGGATGGCTCTTTGTTGGTGAGCGGTGGAGGAGAGGGTGCGTTGCGCTTCTTCGACGGCGCGCAGGGCACGGAGCTGCACCTGCCCCCCGGCGCGACGGGGTCGATCACTGCGCTCGTGTTCGACGCGGACGAGACGCGGCTCGTCGTCGGTGGTCGGGCCGGTCGCTTCGCCGCCTTCGACCACGCGGGCGCCGCGCTGCCGAGCCCGAGCGCGCCCGCAGCCATCCGCGCGGCGGGTGCCGCGACGCTCGTCGACCTGGCCGTCGACAGTCACGGTCGGCTCCTCGCCGCCTACCCGAACGGTGTCTACGACCTCGACCGCGCCGAGGACGGCCCGCTGGCGCCGGTCCCGGACCCCATCACGGCCCTGGCTGGCGCGCCCGCCGGCGACGTCTACGCGACAGGCCACACGGATGGGATCACGCGCGTCTGGCGTGGCGCCGAGCTGCGTTACGAATTGAAGCCCGAGGGCAAGTCCGCAGGCGAGGTGCTCGACGTCGCCCTCGACCGCGCCGGCACCACCGTGACAGCGCTCTCCGCGAACGGTCGACGCACGAGCTGGACGGTCGATGGCGGCGGCGTGCTCTACACGGTCGAGCCGAGCGCAGGCGCGGCCGCGGTGCAGAGGTTGCCCTGGATCGATCCGAGTCGCGTGTTGTGCCTCGACGAACGTGGCGGCGCGCGCCTCGAGCGTGTCGACGGAGTGCTGCTGAGCGCCCTCGAGCTGCGTCCCGGCACGAACCTCGCGAGCGACTCCGTGGGGACGCTTCCCGCGCTCGCGCTGACCCACGATGGCGCCTACGTCGCAACGCTTCTGCAAACGCATGGGCTCGTGCTGTTCGACGCCGCGTCGGGCGCGGTGGCGCTGCAGCTCCAATACGCCGGCGCCGCGGCGCGGGCCATCTGTTTCACGCCGGATGGTGCCCGCATCATCGCGGGTCATCGCGACGGGACACTCACCGTCTGGGACCTCGCGGCGCTCGCCGAGTGGGCCCGACCCGGTGACGACGCCGAGGGTGTCGCGGGCGGCGGCGCGACCACCGCGCCGCCGACGATCGGCGGCGAGGCCGTCGCGCCGGGCAGCACGGTCCCGATGCCCGACCCCGATGCGCTGCGCCCGCGCCGGCGGCGCGTCGAGGCGTTCGACACACGCCTCGCGGCTGCGCGGACCGCCGCCGGCGCGGGCGAGCTCGACCTCGCCGAAGAGACGCTCTGGCGCACACTCGGTGACCTCATCTACGAGCGCAACGCCGCGACCCGCTTGACCCGCGCGCAGGAAGTGCACGCCGCGCTCGCGACGTTGCCCGGCATCGATGGCGCGCCGTATGCCGCGCTCGCCGACGCCTACCTCGACCTCGCGCGCGCCTACCAGCGCAAGGCGTGGGTCGAGGTCGGGGAGCTCTGCCTCGACGTCACAGACCTCTTCGCGCCAGGCAAAGGGGACCGCGTGCGCGCTGCGTTGGCGCGCGCCAAACCCAAACCCGTCGCCAAGCCGCGCGCGAAAGACAAACCCGCGGCGTCGCAGGGCGGCCTCGCGCTGCGCGAACCGCACGAGGGTTGGACGATCGACGGCGCGCGTGTCGCTTTCAAGGAGCCGCTGACCGGCCAACCTGCTGGCACGCTCGGGGTCCTCCTCGACTCTGCGCCGAGCGAAGACATGCGCCTCGTCGTCGACGTCGAGTCGAGCGGCGGGCGACGGCAGGAGTTCGGGGTCGTATTCGGCGCGACCGAGCAGATGGGCTCGGGGTACGCGCTTGTGTTGCTGCACACCGAGAACACAAAACTCATCATCGTATCCTTGCGCGAGGTCCAAGGCGGCACGTACAGCGGCGTCCTCGCCCAGCGCAGGATCACCCTCGACACACTGCCCGAGAAGTGGCGCCTCGCCGTGGAGGTGCGCGGCCAGGAGGTCACGCTCGAGGCGCCCGGCAGCGTACGTTTCACGATCCCGCTGGAGGCCCCCGCCCACGGCCACCACGGCTTCGTGCGGCTCGCTGGCGGCGACAAACCGACCGTGTTCGAGCGGGTCGAGATCAAGCCCGCTCCAGGCGAGGCCGTCTCGAACGAGAGCGCCGCGGGCGCGCCGCCGCGCCTCTCACCCGACGCCCCCATCGACGAACGGGTCCGCGTCGCGGAGGCCTACGTGCCCTTCGGCGAGCCCGAGGGTTGTGTCGCGCACCTTCTGCGCGCGCGCCAGGGTCTGGCGCTCCTGCCTGACGAATCGCTGGCGCTGGAGCAAGGGACGCGCATCCGCGCGCTCCTCGAGGCCCATGACTCGCTCGACACACGCCACGACCGCGCGCGCCTCGACGCAGTCGCGACGTTGATCGGAGCAGCCAGGCAGCGGCTCGAGAGCGGACGCCCCGGCGCGGCGTCCGCGTTGTTCGAGCTGGCGCGCACCTTCGACATCGCCCTCGCGGACGAGGCCCTCGCGAGCTCGCGGCCGATCATCGACCAGGTCGCTGGTTTGAAGCGAGGCGCGCCAGGGGGCGCCCCGCAGCCGCTCGACAACGGCGCCCTCGTTGCGCACTTCGGCGACCTGGAGGGTCGGCGCGAATTCTGGGTCGGCGGCTGGAGCACGATCGGCGCGAGCCTCGCGAGCCCGTTGCTCGCGGACGCCTCCTCGTTGTTGCGCGGCGCCGAGACGCTGCCGGACGGCGCGCGCGAGATCTCGGTCGAGGTGCGCATGGAGAACCGCGGAGCCGCGGGCCTCGCCCTCGGCTGCGGCGAGGATGGCAGCTTCCTGGCGGTGACCTTCGACGCGGAGGCCGCGCAGAGCTCCGTCACGATCGCGCGCTGGACGGGCGACGAGGGCCAGGGCTGGGACAGCCGCGCGTCCGAGACCCAACACCATTCACCGGAGTCGATGGACGGCTGGACCACGATTCACGTCCGGCGCGAGGGCACGCACATCACTGCGCGCATCGGCAAGGGCGCGCCGGTCTCGGCCCAGATCCCGACACGTTGGAGCGAAGGCCCGCTCGGCCTGCTCGCGATCGGACAGCATGGTCCACAGCGGGTGCGGTTCCGCAACCTCGTCGTGCGTTGAATCGATACGGCGATACGGAGTCGGCGATACGGAGTCGCACCACTTCTACCCGTTTTCATCCGCCATACGGAGTCGCCATACGGAGTCGCACCACTTCTACCCGTTTTCATCCGCTGCCAGGCCGTCGCGACGGCCTGGCAGCGGATGAAAACGGGTAGAAGTGGTGCGACTCCGTATGGCGGATGAAAACGGGTAGAAGTGGTGCGACTCCGTATCGCCGCTACGACTTCGACCTCGTGGCGATGACCGCTCCGTCCGCATCGAACTCGCGCCACTCCCCCGCCTTGACGCCGTCCCCGTACTCCCCCTCTTTGGCGAGCGAACCGTCGCTGCGATAGAAGCGCCACAGCCCCTGCCGTGCGCCCTCGACCGCGCCGCCGGTTGCGCGTACCCCGCCGTCGGGTCCGTAGAACGTCTGCGGTGAGAGCTCAGGCCCGTGGACGTAGTGGAATCGCAAGCCGCCGTCCTCGTACCACTCCGTCCACTCACCCACGGGCTCGCCGCGCTCGAAGTGGCGCAGCGCGCGACGGGCGCCGCTCGCATACGTCTCGCGTTCGAACCCGTGGCGCAGCACGCTGCCGTCGGGGAAGCGCAGCACCTCGCGCACCACGCTGCCGTCGCTGCGCTTCGAGTGTTGGAGGCCCGGTGTCTCGACACGCGGCCGCCCCTGCTGCGCTTCGCGCATGCGCGCCTGGGCCAAGTACGGGCGGGGGTCGGGAGTGCGGCAACCGCTGGTCGCGAGCGCCACCAAGCACGGGGCCCAGAGCGCGAGATGGTGCAGCGGTGCAGGTCGCATGGCGGGGAACGGCCACGAGAGTAACGCCGACAGAGGCTCGTTCCGAGTCACGGCGGCGGATGGCCTCGCGCGCCGCTCGTGCTTTTTGCGTCTTCCTTCCAGTTGCCACAGTGGCGGCTCCGAAGAGCATCCTCGGCGCGGGTCGAGCCAGGGTTTCACCGAGGGGGTCGGTGGCACACCCGGTCCCGCGCCAGGGGGCACATGCGATTCGCGAGGTCAGTTGGGGTGACGAGGAGGGCCAGGGCGTCGAGACGCGGCCTGACGCTGCTCGAGGTGTTGATCGCGGTGGTCGTGATCACCATCTTGGTCCTCGCGTCCGCTGCGGCGTTCTCCGGGTCGATCGGGGGGGCGCGCGCAGCGCGCAAGATCACGAGCGGGACCCTGTACCTCGAGACGGTCGCCGAGAACTTCGGCGCGCAGCCAGCGTCGAACCTCTTGAGCCTCGACGGGACCACGACCTTCGACGGCACGAACGCGAGCGACAGCGAGTACCGCGTCGACGTGACGACGTTCGAGGCCGCCGTCGAGCTCGTCCAAGTCGAGCTCGCCTTGGTCGAAGTGTCCACCGGTCGCGCCGTCGGCGCGCTCGTCACCCAAAGGAGTCTGCGATGATCGTTCGCCGCTTTGCGCCGCTGCGCCGGCGCGCTGGTTTCAGCCTCATCGAGGTGATGGCCGCGACGTTGATCCTCGGGGTTGTCGGGTACACGCTCGCCGGGGCCGTGCAGATGGCGGAGCGTTCGCACGCCTCGGTCGCCAACACGGTCGACCAGAACACAGCGGTGCGCCGCGCGAGCTCGAAGCTGCGCGCCGAGCTACGCGCGACGAGCGACAACCGGATCGCGGTCACGACGCTGCCCGACGGGAACCACCGGCTCGAGTTCCAAGTGCCGGTCGAGATCGCGGGCGTCGCCGGCTGGGGCGCGCTCGATCGGCGCCTCGGCTCGCTCGAGGCCCAACAGAACCTGCCGGATGGTCAATTGAGATACACCGTCGAGTCCATGCCCGGTGGAGCGGACAAGCGCCTCGTGCGCGAAGTCATCGACGCCGCAGGTGGGGTACGACGGCGAGACGTCCTGGTGCGTGGACTCGCCACCACAGGAGCGCAAGCGGCCTTCTCGGTATCACAAGCCGGGGCCCTGTGGCAGGTGCAGGTGCGTCAAGCGGGCAAGCGCGGTGGAGCAACGAGGGCGGAGGAATTCCATGTACGGACACGTAATCAGTGACACGTCGGGCAACCGAGGCACGGCCTTGGTGGGCGCGTTGATCATCTTCACGGGTGTCCTCGGCCTCGTGGCGGCGACGACGACTCTCACGCGCGTCGAGATCGGAGACTCGCGGCGCTCTCTCGACGACCTGCGGGCCGAGGCCCTCGCGGAGACGGGGGTCGAACGTGCCAAACACTTCGTCGGCGAGGCCGCGAGGCGCACCGCGGTGTTCGATCCGCTCTGGGGCGTCAGCAACCTGTTCCAGGGCAATGACACGCTGGCCGTGTTCGACGGCGAGCCGATCCTGCGCCAAGGCGCGCAGGTCGGCGCCGTCAGCGTGACGCTGCGGATCGTCGACCAGAACGACGACAGCGTGACGATCGCCGTGACCTCGACGGGCTACATACCCGCGGCGCCGGCGGACCTGCCGCCGGGTCGCACGCCGGACGCGTGGTCGAGTGTCGAGGTGATGTTGCGTTGGGAAGTCGGCGCGAGCAGCGTCTTCGACAATGGCTATTTCATCAACAACTGGGGCTGGTTCTACGGCGACACCATCAGCTGCAGGGGCAACGCCCGCAGCAACGGGCAGTTCGACGTCGCGGGGTACGCCCCCACGATCACGGGCCAACCGACGTACGACACCCTGGATCAGAGCGGAGGCAGCGCGCTCCTCGGCGGATACCGCGACGACAACGGGGACGGCCTGCAGGACGGCAACGACGGCGGCGTGTTCTCCGGTTGGGACCTGCTCGGAGCGCAGAACTTGCAGGGCAATGGCGGCAACGCCGCGAACCAGCACGACTTCCAGGATCCGGTCGCGATGCCGAACCTCTCCGACCTCACGCGTGTCGAAGAGCGTGCAGTCTTGGCGGGAGGCGGCATCACTGTCGGCGGTGTACCTGTGACGAACGCGGTGTTCGGCGACGAGGCCGGCGAGCTCGAGAACCTCTACCTCGTCGGAACCGTTGCGAACCCGATCACGATCACCGGCAAGGTCGTCGTGCGTGGCAACGTGTTGATCAGCGGGTACGTGACCGGCCAGGGCGCGCTCTACGCCGGCGGCAACATCTACGTCCCGAACTCGGTCCGTTACCTCGACGGTCCGACCTCGGCCCGCCCGACCGGCAACTCGCAGGCCGACACCGAGGCCTGGTTGAACGTCAACGCCTCGAAGGACTTCCTCGGCCTCTTCGCGCGGCGTCACGTAGTCGTCGGCGACCACACCCACTGGTTGTGGCGCCAGTACGTGAGCGGCTGGATGAACTCCGCGCTCAACTCCTCGGTCGAAGACGCGGGCGAGGACGGCATCCAGTACACTGCGGCTGGTCGCGACGGTGTGCTCGGGACGGCGGATGACGACGTCCTCGAGCGCGACGGGGTCTTCACGACCGAGATCTACTCCGCGCTCGACGAAGCGCTCGGGCGCATTCCCCCGGGTCTCGCCGTGGGTGACCGGGTGCCCGGTACCGGCGAGGACATCGACGGCGATGGCGAATTCGACGCGGGCCACAGCCTCGCTGACATCGACTTCACGCAGGCGCTCGATCCGGCGTTCTGGGGTGGCAACATCCCGCCCGTCGGCGTGCCCGTCTACAGCGCGATCGCTTCGCTCTATGCCGCTCGCCTCGACGGGGTCTTCTACACGAACCACTCGTTCTCGTACCTCGTACTCGGCAACACGCCGGCCACGGTCAACGGCGCGATCATCAGTCGCAACGAGAACATCGTCTACGGCACACCCTCGCTCGACGTGAACTACGACTGTCGCCTCCTGGGCGGCAGTGCGGGGATCGCAGGCGATCTGCTCCCGCGCGTCGCGCTCCCGGTGCAAACGCTGCGTTGGCGTGTCCTCGCCGAGGATCCGCACAGGGTGGTGCAACCGTGATGCGACGCCGTCCGATCGTCCGCGCCACCTTGGCGCTCGTGACCCTGTCGGCGCCGGCCTTCGCGCAACGCGCCGTCGAGGAGGAGGAGCTCGGTGATGTCCGCGCGATGCTCCAACAGCGCGGACGCGACGTGCTGCACCCTGGCGAGCCGTTGACGCTCGTCGGGCTCGGCCAGGGCGCGCCAGAGTTCCTCGCGTCAACGCCGGCGCTCGGGGCGCTCACTTTGGGTGGAGTCGAGGTCGCGCGCGATGGGCTGCGCGCGCGTAAACTCGGCCTCTACGAGGGCGGCCGGTCCTACGCCACAGGTCCGCGCAGAGCGGCCCCATTGCGCGCAGATGGACCTCGCCCCAAAGGACAGGGCCTCGTGCACGACACCACGTCCCCCGCGGCCGATGAGCGAGCCGCGCTCTGGCCGTGGCTGCTCGCGGGCGCGATCACGGCCGCGTCGCTCACCGTGAAGATCCGGACGAAGCGCCGCGCGCGCGCCTGATCGACTCACGTCGCGTTCGACGTAGAATCTCCGTCCCCATGGCCGACCCCGAGCGCCGGACCCCAATCGCTGCGAATTCGGTCGCTGAGAATTCGGCTGCTGAGAATGCGGCTGCTGAGAATGCGGCTGCTGAGAATGCGGCCCCTGAGAATGCGGCAGCGGATGATCTGGCCGCGGGCGACTCGTCCGCGAGGCCCAACGCGACACTCGACACACACGCGGACCGCGAACGGCCCGCGCCCGAGGTCCCGGAGTCGCACGCGGAAGCCACCCAAGGAGGCGGGATCCCCGAGGTCGCGCTCGGCGAGCCGACGCTGCATCTCGAGGCCGCCGACGACGGCACCTCGCGCCCGTTCGCGGACCTCCCGGCGAGCGACTTCTGGGACACGCTCTACGGGCGCCGATCGATCCGCAAATTCCGGGCGGAGCCTGTCCCGCGCGCGCTGATCGAGCAGGTGATGCACGCCGGGATCTGGGCGCCGAGCTCGTGCAACTACCAGATGTGGGACCTCGTCGCGGTCGATGACCCCGAGGTCAATCGACGGCTGGGCGCGCTGTCGACGCAGATGGCGAACGCGCCGGTGAACATCGTCGTCGCGTACGGGCGCGACTTCTCCGAAGAGGCCTTCGCCAACATTCAGAGCGCGAGCGCTTTGATCCAGAACATGAGCCTCGCGGCTCACGCGCTCGGCCTCGGCACCTTCTGGATCACGCAGACGGGCGGCGCCGAGCGTGTACGCGAAGCCGTCGGCTTGCCGCTCGATCGACTCGTCGTCGCGGTCCTCGCGGTCGGCTGGCCGAAGGTCGTCCCGAAACGCGGACCGAAACGTCGCCCGCTCGCTCAGGTCACCCATTGGAATCACTACGCCGGCCGCCCGATCCCGAGCTCGACGCGCCCTGCGGACTGGGCGCCCGACCTGCTCGCGATCTACCAGCGCGCGCGTGTGCTCAACGGGCTGCGCCACAACAAGCCGCGGGCCTGGGAGGTTCTAGCCCTCGACGAGGCGCTCGCGCGGCTCGTCCCGGAGGGTCGCGAGCGCGCCTCGGACGACGCGCAGCCGCGACGCTGGCTCGACGTGCTGCCGTGTACGGGCGTCGTCACCGCGCGCCTCGGCGTGCAAAGGCCCGGCTTCCGTTTCGATGTCGTCGAACGTACGGCGGAGGTCGCGCAGTTCGTCGCGCAACGTGTCAGTCCGCCCGCAGCCATGTACGCGTGGCCGAATCCGACCGCGGCACTGAGTGAGCCGCCGGCCGCCCATTACGACGTCGTCTCGTGTTGGCATCGACTCGAGGGTTTGACGGCCGACGCGCGCCAGAGGCTCCTCGAGGATATGGCGCGCTGGGTCAAGCCTGGCGGACGCGTGTTGCTCGCCTTTGTCTCCAAACACTCGTACCACGACTGGACGGAGCGCCTGCGCGCGCGGCGCGGAGGTCCGCGCGGAGTCGAGTACGTGCTCGCGCCGGATCCAAACGTCGGCCCCTTCGAGACGCTCGAGCCGCGCGAGGTCGAACAGCTCGCGGCGGGCTCCGGCCTCGTCGTGCGCGAGCGCTTCGGACTGCAGCCGGCGCCGACACCCGCGGAGGTCGACTTCCGCGCGCGTAACTTCGGCTCGCGCACTCGACGCCTCGCGCACGCGGCGGCGACCACGCTGCGTTTCGTGATGAAGGCGCCAGGCCTCGCGTCCCGGCGCGCGCGACTCTGTTACCTCTCGCTCGAGCGTCCCGCGCGTTGAGGGCCGGGCTCGTACCGGAACCAGGCGAGGCGCTCGGGCCAAGTGCGGCGCGCGACCGGTCGCGCTACGGGCTGGTCGCGTTCGAGGGAGAAACGCTCGCCGAGCGCCTGCGTCACGTCCGCTGTGACCATGCCGAACGGCGGCCCGCCCTCGGTCAGCGGCTTGCCAGTCGGAAAGATGAGCGCCACGTAGCGCCCGCCGGGCGCGAGCGCGCTGCCCGCGACTTCGCCCCAGGCAGCGCGCGCCGGGGGTGGCAGCGCACAGAAAAACGTGTGGTCCCACACGAGCTCGAACGACGTTCCGAATTCGAGCTGCAACGCGTCGCCGATGATCAGCTGCCCGCGCTCACGCGCGAGCTCGCGCCCCACGCTGTCCGCGAGCCCCGCGACGAGGTCGATGGCGACGACGTCCCAACCGCGGCGCGCGAGAGCGAGCGCGTCGTGGCCGCGGCCTGCCCCGGGGACCAGCACCCGCGCGCCGGGTCGCGGCGGGGCGAGGCTCCCGTCGGTGAGCCGCAGGGAGAGCTCGGGGTGCGGCCCGCCGAGATCCCAGGGTGTGTCTTCAGCCGCGTAGTGCGCGGCCCAATCGGCGGCGTGGGGTTCTTCCATGGTGGCTGCCGAATCGGCGCCGCGTACCTGGTACCGTACGCCGATTCGGCAACCCTCGTGCCGCGTAACCGAGTCGCGCAACGATCTACCCGCGCTGGCTCCGTACCGCCCGACCTCGCGCGCGATGCCGTCGACGACACGCCGCAGATCGTCCTCGGCCTCGCGCCACTCGAGCGCGCCGAAGCTCGGCATGGTCATCGACTCCGGCACGACCGCCATGCCCCCGACGTAGGCGACGCCCGAAACTGCGGGGGAGACGAGGCCAGAGGGAAATGCCCTCGGATCGGCATCCAAGAGGCCGTGGCTGGACCCCAACGACGGTTGGTCGCCCGTCAGAACGCCCGACCCACCCATGCCGGAAGAACTCGGCCTGGAAACCCCGGCCGACATCGTGTGGGATGATCCCCATGCGGATCCTGCTCGCCTCCGCCCCCCACGCCGATACGTTCGGCTATTCGATGCCGCCGCCGGGGCTCCTGCGGCTCGGTGGCGCGTTACGCAGCGCCGGGGTGGAGGTGCAGCTCGAGGACCTCGCCTTCCGCGTCGCGGAAGGCACCCTGCCCTTGGACGATCGGCTGGCCGACGCCAGCGCGGCCTGGCTCCTGCGCACCGGCGCGCCGGAGGTCCTCGGGCTGTCGGTCATGGGCGCCACGCTCCCGATCGCGCTGGCGATCGCCGAGCGCGTGAAACACAGCTCGCCTAGCACCTGGATCCTTCTCGGCGGGCCCGGCACGACCGGCATCGACCAGACCTTGCTCGAGCGTTTTCGCGCGGTCGACGTCGTCGTGCGCGGCGAGGCCGAAGTGACCCTGCCCGCGCTCCTCGCGCGCCGCAGCGCCGCGCTGCGGGATAGCACGCCCGAGGTCGACACGCTGCGGGGCCTCGCGGGTGTGACGTGGCGCGACCTCGATGGTCAAGTCGTACGTGAGGCCGACCGCGCGCCGATCGACGACCTCGGGACCCTGCCGGACTACGCGTGGGACCTCGTCGCGCCGATCGCGCGCTACAAGGAGCTCACCGGTGAGGTCGAGGGACTCGTGCCCATCGATTCGGGCCGCGGCTGCGTCTACGACTGCAGCTTCTGCACGATCGGGCGCTTCTGGAACCGCCGCTCGCGGCCCCTACCCGCCGCGCGCCTCGTCGACGAGGTCGCGGCGCTCGCGCACATGCCCGGCGCACGCCGCGCGTACATGTGCCACGATCTGTTCGGCGCAAATCGCAAACACGCGCTCGCGTTCTGCGAGCTGATGATCGAGCGCGGCGTGCGAATCCCGTTCGAAGTGCGCGCGCGCGTCGACCATCTCGACCCGGAGCTCATCGCGCTCATGGGGCGCGCGGGCTGTTACCGCGTGCTGCTCGGCGTCGAGTCCGGCGACGCGGAAGTGCGACGACGCGCCGAGAAAGCGACCGCCGACGACCTGGATGTGATCGCCGTCGTCGACGCGTGCAGCGCCGCGGGGATCACGCCGATCCTGTCGCTGATCCTCGGTCTACCCGGCGAGGACGGCCCCGCCCTCGCGCGCTCGCTCGACCTCTGTTCGGACGCAGCGCTGCGCGCGGGCGTGAACCTGTCGCTGCACCTGCCGAATCCGCAACCTGGCTGCGCGCTCGGCGAGGAGTTCGGCGCCGAGGCGCGACCGCTCGAGGGCATCCCGCCGGACATGGCGTTCGGCGCCGGTACGACGGCCGCAGAACTCGAGTTGATCGCGCAGCACGCGGACCTCTTCACGACGTGGGCGCTCTTGCCGCTGCCCGAGAAACGCCTCCGGGACCTCCATCGCCTCGCGGTGTCCCTGCCCGAGGTGCTCATGCGTTACGGGCGGACGTTCAGCGCGCTGCGCACCATTCGCAACGAGAACTCGTTGATGCTGTGCCGCGCGGTCGACGCGAGCGGCCGCAGCTTCGAGGCTTTTGCGCTCGCCCACTCGGACCACCCGGTGGTGGCGGATCTCTTCACATGGGAGCGCGCCGCCGTGCGCGCTGGGGCGCGTGCAAATGGCGCGCTCGGTCGCGAGCCGCTGCCCGGCCACGCTGCGTGCGAGTACCTGATCCCGCGCGCCATCGCGGACGTTTTCCACGCGCGGTTCGACCTCGAAGTGCTGACGCGCGCCCTGCGCGAACACACGCCGCTGCCCGCGCCGGAGACTCTGCGCAGCTATGCGGTGCTGCCGGCGGTTGGGGTCATGCCTGGCGTCCGCACCGTCCGCATCGGGACTGGCGTGGATCAAGCGCTCGAAGCGCTCCAACGTGACCTCGCGGGCACAGCGCGCGGGTCGCGGGAGCGCTCTTTGGGAGATCTGCGCCGCGCGCAGCCAGGGCTCGCGCGCGCGGTCGAGCGGCTTGTGGGAGCCGGGCTAGTAGAGTTGGTGCCGGCGAGCACGCGGTCCGAGAGTAGTGACTCGCTCGCGACGTGAGGGCTGGGGTTCTGCTGAGGGCTGGGGTTGCCGAATCGGCGCCGCGTACCTGGTACCGTACGCCGATTCGGCAACCTCGCGCCGCAGTAGCGTTACTGGAATGGTCGCGCCCTGTCGCATCTCGTCGCGGAATCGAATCATGACTCCACTCAGCGCACACGAGTTCCCGGTCCTCCTCGCGTTCCCGCCGCAAGGCCACTGGACACAACCGCACCTCGCGCTCCCGTCGTTGCTCGCGTGGTTGCGCGTTCACGGTTACGACGCGGCCCAGCAGATGGACCTCTCCGTCGAGGCCTTCGACCACTTCCTGTCGCGGCCGTACCTCGAGCGCGCGAAGGCCAAGGCGACGGCGCGCTTGCAGCTCGAGCGCTTGCAGTCGGCGACCTCCCTCGGCCTCGGCGACGCGCGCGCGTGGCGCGCGGGCGTCGAAGCCGCGGTCTCCGCCGATGCGGTGATCGAGCGCATCGAGGAGGCCAAATCCGTCGTCCGCGGCCAGGACAGCGACTCGGACGCGGAGCGCGGCTTCTGGGACCCGGACCGCTATCTGCCGGCCGTGCGCACGCTGTATCACGGCCTGCGCCTCGTCTCGGCGGCCCACTCGCCGAGCGAGCTGACGCCGCACAACTTCACGATGCGGTACTCGAACGATCGCTCAGAAGAAGTGCTCGCGGCGAGCCTCGACGAGGACGAGAACCCCTTCCTGGCCTTCTTCCGCGAGCAAGTCCTGCCGCGCATCGTCGCCGCGCGCCCGCGTGTGCTCGGTTTGTCGGTGCTCTACGGCAGCCAGCTCGTGCCCGCGTTGACCCTGGGGCGCCTCGTGAAGGCCGCCCTGCCCGATTGCCACGTGACCGCAGGCGGCGGTTACCTCGCGTATGTCGGCAAGAAGGTGCTCGGGGCTGCCGGCGTCGAGGCGTGCCTCGACTCGATCGTTTTCCACGAGGGTGAGGCCCCGCTGCTCGCGCTGTGCGAGACGCTGCGCGCGTGCGGCGACGCACCGGGTGTCGCGCTGCGCGCCGATCTGTCGACTGTCGGCTCGCTCGGATGGTTCGATCGGCGCGAAGGCGGCGCGCGCGCGACGTTCAATCTGCCCGCGCACCCGATCAAGCTCGACGACGCGCCCGCGCCCGACTTCGACGGCCTGCCGCTGGAGAAGTACTTCTCGCCGCGTCTCGTCGTGCCCTACGACGTGAACCGCGGCTGTTATTACGGCGAGTGCACGTTCTGCACGTTGCCGACGGTCATCGGTCCGGGTTACCGCACACGCAGCGCCGAGACCATCGCGCGGCACACCCTCGAGCTGCGCGATCGCTACGACACGACCCACTTCAACTACATCACCGACTGCATGCCGCCGGGGCTGCTGCAGGAGCTGCCCGAGCGCTTGATCGCGCTCGAGGCCGGGATCACGTGGTGGGCCGACGCGCGGGTCGAGCCAAAGGCTTACACGCCCGAGGGCACACGCCTCCTCTACGAGTCCGGTTGCCGCAAGCTGCTCTTCGGCTTCGAGTCGGCCTCGAAGCGCATCCTCAAGATGATGATGAAGGGCCAGAGCCTGCGCTCGGTCGAAGAGGTCGCGCGCAATTGCGCCGCGGCGGACATCTCGGTCACGTTCTATGCGATGGTCGGGTTCCCCACCGAGACGCGCGAGGAGGCGCGCGCGACGCTCGAGTTCCTCGAGAAGTGCGCGGGCGTCGTGCGCGAGGTCTCGCTGCAGACGTTTCACATCGACGAGGTCGCGCTGACCTACCGCGAGCCCGAGCGCTTCGGGCTGCGGATCCTCGACGATCCGGGCGCGGACCTGGCCCTGTACCACGACTACGAGGCCGATTCGGGCATGACGCAGGAAGAGGCGGCACAGATGTTCGAGGAGCTGATGGCCTCGTTCCGACAGAACCTGCCGCTGTTCAACGGCGACAACGTCTTTTACTTCATGCAGAAGAGCCACTACTTCCTGCACCTCGCGGGCACGCCCGAACGCGCGGCGGAGACGCCCGCGTCGTTCGAAACGCGCCTCCGCGGGCGCCGGGAGACGCGCCTCGCGCGCGTCGCGGACGGCGGCGTGCGGACGCGGGCGGGGCTCGCGTCGACGCCGCTGACGTTCTCGTACCGCGCCGCGATCGAATTGCTGGCGCACCCATTGGCGCGCGCCGCGCGGCCAGATTTCTTGACGGGCCGCTACGTCGGCGACGCCGAGGCCGCCGCCGAAGCGCGGCTCCCGCGCCTCACGCCCAAGGCGAGCGTGCTGGTCTATGACGGCGCGAGCGCCGAGTTCGTAGAGCTGCGACCCGATGGGCTCGCCGTGCTGCGCGCGCTCCAACAGGCGGGCAGCCTCGAGGCGCTCGCAGCACACGCGAGCGCCGCAGGTCGGCAGCGACTCGAGACCTTTGCCACCGAGCTGCTGCGGCTCGGTATCCTCCTCCCGGCGGCGGACACGCTCATGCCGCCCGCGCGCGGGGCACGCGATTCTTCGCGGCACGCCTCACGAACACACGAGAGCGAACCCGAGAGCCAACATGTCCCCCAAAGCTGAATCCCAGGGCGCCAGCGGCAACCGCGACGAGTCCCGCACCGGCGACGCCGCAGCGCGCGCCGAGGCAGGACACCAGCAAGATCAGAGCGCGCCCAGCGGCGCGCCCGGAGCCGACCTCGACTTCGAGTCCCTCGACCTCACGATCGAGACCGTCGAAGAGCGCATCAGCCCGAGCGAGACCAACGTCTTCGACAAGTAGGTCAGGGCGCGAGCCGCCGCAGGCCACCGGAGAAGCCGCCGGTTGGAGACCCACCCTGTTGCGCCTCGTCCTCGTCGCTCTCGCGCAGGACACCGTGGATCAGCTCGCGAAAACGAGCCCGCATCGCGGTCAAGGCGCTCCGACCATCGTCGGTGAGGTTGTAGTACTTGCGCGTCGGGCCCTGGTCCGAGACGCGGGCGTCCGTGACCAGGAGGCCGCGCTCCTCGAGCCGGGCCAGCATGGGGTAAACCGTCCCCTCCGCGCCGCCGAGGGCGGGCCGCGCGCTCATATCGCGCACGATGTCGTAACCGTAGTGCTCCTCCTTCTCGAGGGCGGTCAGCACGCTCAACTCGAGCAGGCCCTTGCGTGCCTGCACGATCCAATTCGCGAGGAACGTGTCGACCTCGGCCGAATGTTGGAAGACGGCCGAATGTTGCAAGACGGCCGAATGTTGCGAGACGGAGGGGGGTGTCGGGCGCGCGACCTCCGCGCGCGTACGGGCTCCGGGTTCCATAGGTTGTCCAGTCTCTCGGGGGGGGGTGCGCCCGAGCCGCATCGAAGGAGTGGGGACCGACCGCGGCACGGGAGGTGCGCGGGGTCCGGCGCGCTGGGCCGGACCGGTCCGATGTCGAAGGAAGGCGAGGCCGTCGGCGCCTGGGCGTGAATCCCCGGCACCGAGGGAGAACTAGCGAGGTAGTTGTCATCGACTACGGATTTCATGCGTAAGCGTTTCGCAGGGAGGCCTGAGAATCGGGCCCCCGAAAAGGGCAAGCACGGCGAGCGGACGCGCGCGCCCTCTGCGCCACGGCCTCGTTACGCTGCCCCCATGCTGCAAATCCAGCGTCTGGAGGGCTTCTACTGGGTGGCCCGCGAGGGCGGCTATGCCCGGGCCGCCCGTGCGTTTCCGCACCCCATCACCCAACCGGCGGTCCACCAACAGGTAAAAAAACTCGAGGGCGAGCTCGGAGTGAGCCTCTTCGAGCGGGTCGCGAAGGACCGGGTGGTGTTGACCCCGGCCGGGGTGCGCCTCTTCGAGTTCGTCCGACCGTTTTTCGAGGGCATCCCGGGCCTCGTGCGTTCGCTGCGCGAGGGGGACTATGCTGGCGAGCTGCGCATCGAGACGTCGAATTTGCTGCTGCGCTACTTGCTGCCGGCGTGGATCCGCCGCTTGCGCAAGACCCATGAGCGCATGCAGGTGCACGTGACCGAGTCGCGCCACCCGGAGCTGGCGGGTCTGCGCCGCGGCGACGTCGACCTCGTGGTCGAGCACCTGTACGAGGTCCCTGACGACATCGCCACGATGCGTGTCGGCGTCGTGCGCCCGTTCGTGGTCCTGCCGCGTGGGCATCGACTCGCGGCCAAGAAACGCATCGAGCTCGCCGAGCTCTCGGAGGACCCGTTCGTGTCGTACACCGCACCGCAACGCGCAAGGGAGCTGCAACACGAGGCCCTCACGCGCCACGCCGCGGCGCCGCCGCATTTGCTGTCCGCGTCGACAGCCGAGGGCATCCTAGGCCTCGTCGAAGCGGAGCTCGGCTGGTCGATCCTGCCATGGCTCGGCGCTACGGGCCCGCGCAGCAAGGGCGTGGTCGCGCTGCCCCTCGCCGCCCCGACGGTCGAATTCGAGGTCGTCGCCGCGTGGCGCAAGGATGCTCCGGAGAACCCGCTGTTGGACGCCGCGCTCGAGACGGCGCCGAAGTGATGTGACGTGGCGAAGTGATGTGACGTGGCGAAGTGAGGCGGCGAGGCGAAGTGAGGCGGCGAGGCGGATGTGCCGAATCGGCGCCGCGTACCTGGTACCGTACGACGATTCGGCAACCCCATCCCGCAACTCACTTCGGCGGTGTGCGCTGCGGAATCGGCAGTATCGCGCGCAGCGCCTCCTGCACCGATGGCACGAGCTCGAGCACGCGTTCGACTCCCCGCTGCATCATGCCACTGACGACCTCGTGGTCGATGAAGAGGCGCGGCGCGTCGATCGAGCCGCTAAGGTTCACGTCGACCGGCAGCTCCGAGTCGGCGAGCAGCCCTGAGCGCTCGGAGGTCGTGTCGCTACCGCCATGCACGAGGCGCGCAGGGACCTCGCCCTCGAGGTCCAGCTCGCGTGTCTTGCGATCGAAGCTCCCGCGTCGGAACGTGACAACCGTGTCGCCGACCGGCATCTCCACGTCGGTGTAACGCACGAGGCTATCGTCGAGATCGATGGTGAAGCGCCGCGGGCTCCACTCGTCGCCCGTCTGCTCTTCACTCGACCCGAAGAGCCGGGCGATCTGCGGCGCGAGGGTGACACGCAACGGCGGCGGCGTGATCTCGAGGGTGCCGGTCGGGCGCAGGCTCCCGCCGTTGAGCGGGATCGCCAGCTCCACGAACGAGACCTCGAGCGAACGCGGTTCGGCGCCACGCGCTCCCAACGGCTCGAACGACTCGATCCATGGCAGCAGCGGCCCGAGCACACGGGTCAAGTTCCCAGGGCTCGCGTTCACGATGAGCGTCTGCGGTCTGGAACCCGCGGCGCGCGCCACACCATCGACGACACGGCCGCGGATCGGGAGCCGCCCCGCGCCGCCGTACAGCGCGAAGTCGAGGTCCCCGAAACGCAGACTCGCGGCCGAGCTCCGCACGCGGCCAGGTGTCCACGTGAGCCCGCACTCCGCCTGTAATCGGACTTCCTGACCGAGAAGCGAGGCGCCATCCGGGGGCAACTCCCCGACCTCACGCAGCAGCTCGACCGGCAATCCGGGGAGGTCGACCTCCAGTCGACCCTCCGCCGACGCGCCGCTGCCCTCGGCCTCGGCACAAGCGCTGGAACACGCGATGCGCCCCGTTCCGCGCACGGGATGGCGCCACAGGACCTCGAACGTCCCTCGGCGCGGGCTCGTCGTGTCTGCGGCCCTGCGCCAACGCACGAGCGCCAGCGGATCTTCGATCGGATAGGCCGCCGATGACGCGGGCGCGTCCGCGGCGATCGCGGCGGTTGGATCCGCGACCAACACAAAACGCGCCGAGCTCGCGATATCCGCGGCGAGGCTCTCCAGCGCGAACGCGACGTTCCACCCGCGCTCGAGGCCCGTCGCCAAGCTCAACTCATCGAGCCGAACGCGCACGGTCGGCAGAGGCTCCTCCGCCACACGCAACGCGACTCCCGCTGGCAACAACGGCGACAACGCTCCGCGTAGCACGTCTGGCCGCGGCTTCCACTCGATCGTGTTCGCGCGCGGATCGGCCTCGCGCGCTTCAGGAGTGAGACGCAGCGTCCCGCGATTCAGGTCGCCCCGAACGTGCGTGATCACTTCCGCCGATTGCAGCTCGAGTTCGAATTCGGCCTCCAGCGCGAGGTCGCCCTCGAGGCGCAGATCGAAGTCGACGTCCCCGCCCACACTGCGCGCGATCGCCGCCGACGCGCGTTGACCTGTGAGCGCCTCCAGAAGAAGCGCGAAGACGTCTGCTGGGAGGTCACTCGTCGTGACCGAGCACCTTGTGACCCCCGGCCCAACGCTGCTCGCAGCGACACAGATGAACTCGAGGTCGAGGCGCCCGCGGGTCGTATCGCGCTCGACGCCACAAGACAGTCGCAGCGCCAGCGGTCCATCAGGAGCGAAGGGTCCGAGGTGCAGCTGCACCTTGGTCAAGGTGAGGGGCCCCTCGCTGCTGCGCGTGTCCGTGAGTTTCACGGCGAGCGCTTCGACCTCGACTTGGAAGGGCTCGCGTTCACCCTTCCAGGCGGCATTCGCGAGGCGCGCGAGCAGTCCCCGCGGGCCGCTCGAGCCCACACGATCGAAGGCGCGCACGAGGTCGAGGCGCCCATCGGCGTCGATCTCGAGGTTCGCTTCGTGCAGGTTGACCCGGACCCTCGAGACCGCGGACGAAGGGTTCGCGAACCGCGAGTGCCAAGGACCCCGCAGGCTGCCTCGCAGGCTGCCTCGCACGAGCACTCGCCCTTCTGCGTCGGCGACCTCGACATCGGTCAAGCGTACGTCTTCGCCCCACGCTACGGTCGCGCCGCCGACACGCACTTCGCCATCGACTCCCGCATTGAAGTAAGCCGCCGCCACGCGCGCGACCCAGCCGCCGAGGGACTGCGGCGCGAACAACAGGATCGCGAGCAGCGCTCCGAGGACGAACCCGCCGCACCCGAGGCTGCCAGAACCGAGGCAGCCTAGGCAGCCGCGCATGGTGCGGACCCTGTGGGGCACCGGACCCGCGTCCCGTCCCGACGCGGCGCCGTCACCCGACGGATCACCCGCGCCGCCGGCGGGCGCTGCGCTGTGACCATGTATCCTTTGACCCTCGGGTGCCGGCATCGGTCGCGGGGAGTGAGACGCGGGGCGAACGGGCGCGCCGCGTCGGGCTCAATTCCAGGTCGGGCTCAATTCCAGGTCGGATCTGGGGGCTGGCTCGCGAGCCCCACACCGGAGTCGCCGAGGCTACGCAACGCGCGGCGCCAAACGGTCTCGGCCGGTTCGCCCGAGAAGACGAGCTCGAGGTCTAGGGCCCGCGGGATCCAGGACCCCGCGCGGAGCTCGGCGTCGAGCTGCCCGGCGCCCCAGCCAGCGTATCCGACGACGAACCGGAGGAGCCGCTCGGGTCGCGTCTCCTCGGACAAGAAGGCCGCGACGTCCTCGAGATCCGCGCCCAGGTGCAGCCCGGGCTCGCTGATGGTGCGCGCGCCTTGCGACTCCTGCGCCAACGAGACCGCGATCCCGCCGCGCAAGGCCTCTGGCGCGCGATGCAGGACCTGCAACGTGTCGAGTCCGACCGGCCCGCCGCCGTGCACACGCGCGGTCGCTGCGCCGAGCTCGGGGTGTTCGGGCAAGAGGTCACCGAGCGTCGCCTCCGTCGCGCGATTGACGACGAGGCCGAACGCGCCGTCGTCATCGTGTTGGATCATCAACACGACCGTGTGCATGAAGTTCGGGTCGAGCAACGAGGGCGCGGACAGCAGCAGCGTGCCCGGTTCGATCCTCAGCTGGGTCTCGTCGTCGGTCATGTCAGGCGCGGCGTCGAGGTGATCAGCGACGCACACGGACATCATACGGATCCGCCGTCGGGAGGGCGATGTGGCGACACCCGTCGCAAGGAGATGACGGTCTCGATATGCGGGGTGTGCGGGAAGAGGTCCACCGGCCGGACACGCTCGATCGTGTACTCGCCCGGCGCCAGGAGCGCCGCGAGGTCGCGCGCCGCGCTGTCCGGGTTGCAGGAGACGTAGACGATGCGCGGCGCGGCAAACGCGAGCACGGCCGGCACGACGTCGGCGTGCAGGCCCGCGCGCGGCGGGTCGAGCACGAGGACACCCTCGCGGCTGCGCCAGGGCGCCGGGTCGAGGCGCGCCAGGGAGTCGAGCACGTCGCCCGCCTCGAAACGCGCGCGGTGGATGCCGTTGGCCGACGCGTTGGCGCGCGCGTCGCGGACGGCGGCCTCGACGCTCTCGAAGCCGAGCAGCTCCGTGTCCGCGTCGGCGAGGCACAACCCGATCGTCCCCGCGCCGCAGTAGAGGTCGAGCACCGCGCCACCGGCGGGCAGCGCCGCCTCATCGCGCACGACCTCGAACAGCCGCTCGGCCTGCAGCGTGTTCGTCTGGAAGAACGAGTGGGGCGAGATCGTGAACGTGCGCCCGAGCAGCACCTCGTCGATCGTCCCCGGGCCGTGCAGGACGTGCTGCTCTTGACCCACCGCGACAGCGGCGAGGCTCGTCGAGATGTCCTGGACGACCGTGGTCAGCCAGGGGAACGCGGCGAGCAGCTCGGACACCAACGGGTCGATGGCCTCTGCCGCGCGCTCGGAGGTGACGAGCACGAGCATCGTCTGCCCCGTGCGCACGCCGCGCCGCAGGACGAGGTGCCGCAGGAGGCCCGTGTGTGCGCGTGTGTCCCACGGTGTGAGGCCGCGCGCGAGGGCGAGCCGACGCACCTCGCGCAAGAGCGCGTCGGCGCCCTCGAACGCGATGCTGCACGTGTGCACGTCGAGCACCTTGCTCCACATGCCGGGCACGTGCAGGCCGAGCGCGAAGTCTGCCGGGAGCCCGGTCGCCTCGTCCTCCGTGCGCCAGCGGCGCGCGCCGAACGTGAAGTCGAGTTTGTTGCGGTAGTGCCACGGGTCGTCCATGCCGAGGACGGCCTCCACCCGCTCGGACGCGACGAGCTCACGGAGGGCCTCGGCGACACGCGCGCGCTTGATCTCGAGCTGCGCGGGATAGGCGAGGTGCTGCGCGGCGCAGCCACCACAAGGCCCGAAGTGCGGGCAGCGCGGCGCGACGGCGCCGGGCGCGGCCTCGAGCACCTCGAGGAGCTTCGCTTCGACGATCCGGCGACGACGCGCGAGGGCTTGCACGCGCACGACGGAGCCGGGGAGTCCGCCGCGCAGGCGCACGCCGCAGACGAGGTCGCCCTCGCCCGTGGTGCCGCGGCCGTTGCCCTTCTCGTCGAGGCGCTCGATGCGCACGACGAGCTCATCGCCGTAACGGGGCAGCCGCGTTGTTTCCACTGTGTTTGGTTGAGTTGGCGACGTTGGGAGTCGGATCGGTGACTGGATCGCGCCGTACGAATCGAGGTCTCGGTTCCGGAAGTCTGGGTCGCCGAATCGTCGATACGGAGCCAGGCTCGTTCTACCCGATTTGGTCGCGCGCGCGCGAAGCGCGCGCGACCAAATCGGGTAGAACGAGCCTGGCTCCGTATCGACGATTCGGCGACCCGCTACCTACGTCCCCTCCACGCTACCTACTTCCCTACCGCGCACCGGATTCGTAACGCCCATCGTTCACGGGGAACGGCACGCCCGCGCGCTGCATCGCCGTGAAGAGGCCCACTGCGACGACGTTCGCGAGGTTCAAGCTGCGGATCGTCGGCGCGATCGGCAAATAGACCCGGCGCCCAGGGTGGGCCTCGACGAGGGCGCTCGGCAGGCCCTTCGACTCGCTGCCGAAGACGAGCACGTCATCGGCCTCGAACGGCACCTCGAAGAGCTGTGTCCCGCCGCGCGCCGTGAAGAGGCGCAACCGCTCGGCGAGGGGCCGAGCGCCCTCCGCTGCGAGCGCCGCCCAGCACGCGTCGAGATCCCGGTGCACGACGAGGCGCACGTGGGGCCAGTAGTCGAGCCCCGCGCGCCGGAGGTAGCGGTCCTCCAGGCTGAACCCGAGCGGCTCGACGAGGTGCAGACGGGCGCCGAGCGCGGCGGTCAAGCGCCCCGCGCAGCCGCTGTTGTGCGGGATCTCGGGGTGTACCAGGACAACTTCCACCGCCGGATCGTACTGGCTAGCCTATCCCCCATGGCCGTCGAGTTGAACGCGCACGAAGCCCGTGTTGTCGGGGTGCTGATCGAGAAGGCACTGACCACTCCCGACATCTACCCCTTGACCCTCAACGCGTTGACCGCGGGGTGCAACCAGAAGTCGAACCGCGATCCTGAGGTCGACTTCTCGGATGCCGAGGTCACGGTCACGCTGACGGGGCTGCAGATGAAACACATCGTCGGCGGGGTGACCCCGGCCGGCAGCCGTGTGCACAAGTGGCGGCACAACTGCAAGGAGCTGCTCGGCGTCGACGATCGCGAGATCGCGGTGCTCGCCGAACTGCTGCTGCGCGGCGCACAGACGCCGGGCGAGCTGCGCACGCGCGCGAAGCGCATGCGTGATATCCCGAGCCTCGAGGTGCTCGACCAGGTCGTGAATTCGCTCACGGACAAGGGTTACGTGCGCGCGGTCGCGCCGGCGGCCGGCTCGCGAGCGGGGCGCTTCGCGCAGACCCTCGCGAAGTCCCGTCGTATCGACGGCGCGAGCGACGGCGAAGCAGCGGAGGGCGCGGCGCACAGCCCTGCCCGCCGGGAGAAGAGCCATGGCGATGACTACGAAGAAGGCCCGGCTCCGACGCCCCTCGGCGCGCGTGTCGAGACCCTCGAACAGGAGGTCGCGCTCTTGCGCCGCCAATTGGAGGGCCTCGCCGCAAGCCTCGGCGAGCCGCTCGAAGGCGCGGCGCCCAAACCGCGACGGCTCGACACGAACCTCGGACTCGATTGACCCGGCCCCGCTGGGAGGCTGCCCCGTCCAGACCGAGTCACGTCCAGACCGAGTCACGTCCAGACCGAGTCACGTCCAGACCGAGTCCCGTCCAGACCGAGTCACGTCCAGGCCGAGCCACGCCGTGGTCCCGACTCAGCCGTCGGCGAGCAACACAGTCGGGAGCGAGTCCGAGATCTCGCGCGACGGGAGCTTGCTCATGTCGGCGAGGGCGGTCGCCTCGTCGGCGGTCAAGCGCCGCGTGCGCGCGCCGTCGACGAAGAGGCCCGAACGCTCTTCGTCGAGGACGCCCGCGGTCGACCAGAAGGCGCGGCGCACGACTGAGCGCCCATCGAAGGTCAGCTGCACTTCGAATTCCGCGACCGAGCCATCGGCGTGGTTCGTGTAGCGGGTGCCTAGGAGGCCCGAGGGCGGCGCGCTCGAGATCACCGCTGTGATCGTTCCGGTATGACTCCCGCGGCTCGTGCCGAGGAAGAAGGCCCCGCCGAACAGGACCACGACGAGCAGGAGGCAACCGACGACGAGGGTCGTCGCGGAGCTGGATTCTTCTTCCGAGCGTGCCATTTGGATTCCTTCCAGCGAGCGACCCCGAGATTCTGCCAAGCACGGGTAATCTTTGCGCGATGAGCTCATCCGACGCAGCGGCACGCGACTCGCGGACCGAAGTCGATGGCGCGCGCCGCGCCCCGTGGATCCGAGGTCCCTTGGGCGCGCTCCTCGCCGTCCTCGTGCTGTTCGTTGTGCCTCTGGGCCTGCGGCTCGGGCCCATCGCGCACGGCGCGCCGTACTCGTACGTGCCGGACACGCACCTCGTGCGCAACGCGCTCGGGATGGCGAAGGACAAGGACCTCGTGCCGCCGGTCAGGAAGTACTCGACGTACCCGTATTTGCTGCCGTACGTGCTGCTGCCGGTCTACGCGGGGCAGTACGCCGTGGGGCGCGCGAGCGGCGAGTGGAACAGCGCGGACGAGTACAAGAACCGCATCCTCGAGGAGCCCATTCGAGCGCACCTCGCGGCGCGGATCACGTTGGCGATTCTGTCGGCGCTCGTCGCGTTTGGGGCCTTCGGCGCCGCGCGCGCGGCGGGCCTCGCAAACGGCGCGTGGTTCGCCGCGTGGTTCGCTGGGACCTCGCTCTTGCACGTGCACCTGTCGGTGCAGGAGCGGCCCTGGGCGCCGTTCGCAACGGCGCTCGTCTTCACGGCCTGGCCAGCGATCGTGCACGCGCGCACGGGCGCGCCGCGCGCGTTGTTGTTGGCTGGAGTCGCGGCCGGGATCGCGTTCGCGATCCTGCCAGCCGGCCTCGCGGCGCTCGGCCTCACGGGGCTCGCATGGGCCGTCGCCCCGACGCCGGGCCCGAGCGGAGCGCGACCCGCCGCCTGGCGCGGACGCGCGCTCAGGCAGCGTCTCCGCCTCGGGTTCCGCACGGTCGCCGTCGCGCTGCTCATCGCTGTGCCGCTCGGGCACCCCTACTGGATCAAGTACGGTCCGACCAAGGCCGATCAGGTCGTCGCCAACGACGTCGTCCTCGAGGGCGAGCAGACCTTCACCCTCGGCGGCCTGCGTCTGCCGATCGGTTTCCGACCCGAGACGTTCTTCGAGCAAGGGCCCGCGCTTTTTGGCTACGACCCGGCGGTGATCTTGTTGCTGCTGCTCGGCCTCGTGCCGGCGCTGCGTCGGCGCGCGTTGTGGCCGCCGCTGTACCTCATGTTGGGTTGGGCCGCGCTCTTCTTGACGACGCCGAATGGGCACGTGCGTTACCTCGCGCCGGTGGTGTTGCTCGGCGCGCTGCCCGCCGGGTTGGCGGCGGAGCGCCTCGGGCGCAGCGGCCTCGGGCGGGTCTTCGTGATCGCGCTGTGCGCGGTGCCGCTCGTCCAGGCGGTGCGCTTCGACTACGTGATGCGCCAGCCCGATACGCGCGCGCTGGCCTTGCCGAAGCTCGCGGAGCTCGGACCGAGGGAACGTGTCGCAATCGACGTGTATGGCCCTACACCACCGCGTGATGCACGCGCGCTCGAGACGACGGCAGAGCTGCGCGACCTCTATTCGCGCGAGGCGCACCGCGCGGCATACTACGACGCGGGGCTAGCGCCGCCGGGACCCGCGGGGCTCGACACGCTCGGTCTCGAGGACGTGTTCGAGTACGACCTCGCGCATGGCGGCACGTGGATCCGTCCTGCCGCGGAGGGCTTCGGCGCCTCGACGGCCGAGGTGTTGCGCGGCCTCGGTGTCGACTACCTGCTGCTCGTCGACCGCACACCCGCCGATGGGCGGCGGCCGCCGTTGGTGGACCCGACGCCGTCGATTCCGAGCGCGCGATTCGGTCCGGACTCGGCGCCCGTACCGAAGCTCGCGCCGCTCGCGCTCGAGGGCGAGCCCGTCTGGACGATCGATCCGGCGCGGTCAGGGTCGACCGCGCGCGATGGGCAGTTGCCGACCGAGATGCGCTTCCCGCTGCGCGACCTCTGGACGATCGCGCGGCCCGGGCCACGGCTCGAGCTGTGGCGCCTCGAGGACTCACACGACGACTGAGTCGTCCGGCGTGGCAACCGCTCCGGTATGGGGTGCGGGTTGTTCGTTCGTATTTACCTACGGTACGGAGCCAGGGTCGTTCCTTCGTATTTACCGATCGCGCGCGCTGCGCGCGCGCGATCGGTAAATACGAAGGAACGACCCTGGCTCCGTACCGTAGGTAAATACGAACGGCACTGGCTCAGTACCGAGGGGCAGCGCATGTCGCGCCGCCCCGCGTTCGCTCACTTGCCCTTGGTCGCGGCAGCGGCGCGGGCGGCGTCGACCATGCCGACGTACTTCACCGGCTCGGCGCGGACCTTGGCTTCGCAGTTCGCGCAGCAGGTGCGCACGAGGCGCCCGGCGAGCATAAACTCGTGCGCGGGTTTGTCGGCGCTGAAGACGGCCTTCGGATTCACAACGCAATGCGCGAGCGGGTACGAGGCAGCCTGGGCCTTCATCGCCGCGGCGTCGAGCTGGGCGGCAAACGCGGCCGGGTCCTTGGCGACCTTCTTGCCGCAGCCAGCGCAGCAGACGCGGAAGAGGCGATTGCCGATGACGAGCTCGGTGGCGCCGTCCTTGCCGTCCTCACCGACAAGCGGCTCGTCGGTCATGACGACACACGTCGTCAGCGGGTAGAGCGCGCGTTGCTGGTCCGCGATCATGCTGTCGACCTTCGCGAGGGTCGCCTTCGGGTCGGCCTCGGCCGCGGCCTTGCACTTCTTGCAGCAGACCTGGATCGTGCGCCCTTCGAGGGTCACGGCGACCGGCTCGGCGCCGAGGGCCTCACCGGCGATCGGGCAGGTCGTCAGCAGGTACGGCTCGAGGAAAGCGACCTTGACGTCGGCCGCCGGCTTCGTGTCGTCGGCTTTCTGTTGGTCCTTCTTCTGGTCCTTGCCCGCATCCGCGAGCTTGGTCAGGTAGGCGTCCTTGGCCTCGGTCGTCCAGCCGTTGACGGTGGCCGCGCACTTGGCGCAGCAGACACCGATCTTCTTGCCGGAGTGTTCGACGGTGTGGGTGCCGTCGACCGGCTGGCCGGAGATGGGGCAGGTCGTGTTGACGGTGTCCCCAAAGGCCGCCGTTACGGACAGCGAGGATGCGAGCGCGCTCGAGGCGCGGGGCGCCAGCCCGAGGGCCAGGGAGGCCGAGGCGAGGATGGCGATGAGGAAGAGAGTGTGTTTCATGGCGTTGGCGCCGCCAGCGGGTAGCGGCGAGAACGAGGATACGGGGACTCCCCGCGCTCCGTGAGATCCGCTACCCTCTTCCCGCGCGAACGCCCCGGGACACTGGTTCGGGGCGTGTCCGCGCGCGGAGGCGTGGCAGAGCCTGGCTGATCGCACCGGTTTTGAAAACCGACAGGGAGCAATCCCTCGGGGGTTCGAATCCCTCCGCCTCCGCCATCCCGAATCGTCGTGCGGTACCTGGTTCGCGGCGCCGTTTCGTCCCCGCGCGCTCCGCGCGGAGACGAAACGGCGCCGCGTACCTGGTACCGTACGATGATTCGACGATCCCGAACGTCGATTCGCATGAAACACCTCCTCACCAGCCGGATGATCGCAACGAGTCGGTTCGCTGACGAATCCGCGGTCGTGCGCGAGCCCTGCGGGTCGTGATGACCTGGTGCGCGCGAACGCCCGTTGGCGCTCAGAGCCGCACGACCTCGCCCGCAGTGAGAAACACGAGGGTCGCACCGACTTGCTCCGGCGCGAGGCCGAACAAGGCGGCCGCCGCGCGGCGGTAGGCCTCGAGCTGTGGGCGATGGTGCGCGGCGCGGTTTCGGACCTCGTCCGCAGTGACGACGTCGGTCTTGAAGTCTAGGACCTCCGCGCGCACGGGGCGCGCGCCCGCGCGGACCACGACCAAGCGGTCGATCGCGCCGCGCCAGCGACTCGGGCCCTCCGAATCGTCGAGCTCGACATCGAACGCGCGCTCGAACAGGACGTCGACCTCTTCGCCCGCGGCGAGCTCGGGGCGCGTCAGGGCGCTCCGGATTGCTTTAGCAGCGAGGGCTCGGCGATAGAGCTCCACGGCCTCCTCGATCGCCCGCGGGCGCGCGCCCGAACTCGCGAGAAGCGCGCGCAGGTGGTCCGCGTCGCGTCGTTCGTCGTCGACCCACACGAGCCCCTCGAACAAGCGGTGCACGAGCACACCTCGCTCGCGCGCCTCGCGATCGGACGGCGCGAGCAGCGCCGCCGCCGACCTCGGGCGCTCCTCGACCCTCGACGGGCTTCGAGGGCGGATGAGATCCGCGCGTGGAGCGGGCGCGAGGACGAGGCGCGCCGCCGCGTGCAACGCATTCCGGGGTCCCACGGCCGCGGCCGGTCGATTGTCGAAGTGCCGCATCCAGTCCCCGTCGTTGTCCGGGTGCGCCCAGAGTTCGCGCTGACCGGGGCGCTCCGGCTCGAGGTCCGTGCAGGGCTCGTGCCAGGGACTGCCTGTCAGCGCCTCGCGCACGAGCGGCGCGCCGCGGAGCTTCTTACCCGACTTGCTGTCCTTGGCGCACTCCGGCACGATCAACTCGAGATGGTGCACAGCGCGCGTCGTCGCGACGTAGAGAGCCGACAGCCCATCGACGAGCGCTCGACCGACCACGGCGTCGTAGAGCTTGGCGAGCAGCCCGTGCAATGGGCGCAGCTCCTTCAACGGCGCGCGACTCAACACGGTCGTCGGGGCGAGCGGGCTCACCTTCTGCCAGACGTACTTGGGCTCGTGACCGGTCAAGGACTCGGCGAGCTGCGGCAGAACCACGACATCGAACTCGAGGCCCTTCGACGCGTGCACGGTCATCACCTTGACCTGCGCAGCCGTCGGGCTCTCGACACGCTGGGTGCGGACGAGCGCGGCGAACGCTGTCGGTCGAAGGCCTGCGCGTGCGTCGAAGGCGAGCGCGAGCTCGACCAGCTGACCGAAGCGCACGCGCTCCCACGTCGACCAGCTCGGCGCGAATGCGCCACCAAGTCGTTGAATCGTCGCGCCATAACCGCGCTCCACGAGCTCGCGGCGTACCTCGCGCGCTGCGTTCTCCAAGCGCGGCCGCTGCTCCGGATCGTCGACGGCGATGCCAGCGAGGTCGAACAGCTCAGCGAGCGCCGAATGGACCACCCCGAGCGCCGCCAGACGATCCGCTGGGTGATCCGCGAGGTGTAGCAACGCGAGCACCTGCGCGACGGGCGCCGTGTCCGTCAATGGATTGCCACCCTCGCCGCTCGCGTCGATCCCGCGTTCGCGCAATAGATACAGGAGCTGCGGGATGACGGCCTTCGCCCGCACGAGCACTGCGACGCTCGCCTGTGGCGCGCGCGCGACGAGGTTCGCGACGCGCTCGACCGCGACGCGGATGCACGCCGCATTCTTGGGCTCGTCCTTTTGGGCGCCGCTGGCGACGGTCCGCGGCACGGCCTCGATCAGGAACGCGGCCCCGGGACAAGGCCCCGCGCCCGGTGCGCGTGTGTGCTCGCTGTAGCCGGCCCCCCACTGCTGTGCGCGCTCGCGGAGCGCCTCGTGGTCATCGCCCGCGAAGTGCTGTCGTTGCGCGAGCCCTTCGAAGATCTGATTGACCGTACCGAGCACCACCGGCGACGAACGCCAGCTCTGCGCGAGTTGCTGCGGCTCGAGCACCGGGAACTCCTCGTGCAGCTCCGCGAGCAGCCGCGGTTCGGCGGCGCGCCAGCCGTAGATCGACTGTTTGACGTCCCCTACGCAAAAGAATGTGCGCGGCACCTCGCCGTCACCGCCCGCGAGGATCTCTTCGGCGAGCGGCAACAAGAGGCGCCACTGCTGGGGCGCCGTGTCCTGAAACTCGTCCAGTAACAAGTGCTCGACGCGCGCATCGAGGCGGTACCCGAGGTCGAAACGCCAAAGGGCGCGCGCCTCTTCGTCTTCCGCGTCCGCCGGCCCCTCCGCGAGGGCGCGCGGGAAGTCCTCGAAGCGGTACGCGCCACGCTGGTCCTTCACGGCGCGTTCGCGCGCGCTGTAGCGCAGGCAGACCTCGCCGGTCGCGTGGTTCTCGGCGGCGAGCTCCGCCAACATCGCGGCTGCGGCCGCGCGGTCGACGACGCGCACAGCCTCGGCCACGTCGTCCGGGATTGGCGCTCGATCGAAACTGATCTCACTCGCGCGGACCTTCTTGGGCAGGCCGAGACCGAGCCACTCGATCCAGTCACGTCGCTCGAGGACACCTCCGACGACCTCTTGGAACGCCTTCCAAAACTTCTTCTCTTCGAACACTCCGCCTTTGGGCGTCTTGTTTCTGGGGAGCCGGAACGTGCAGAGGTGCTCCACCGCCGCTGCGAACTCCGCTTCCGACGGCCCGCTGCGCCCGTTGACGACCTCCCACGCGCCCGGCACCGCTTCGCGGTGCAGATGCAGCGCATCGGAAACCGTCTTCGAGAGCGCCGTGTGCGACACGAGCGGCGCACCGGTCCGCGCTAGGGCTACGAGGAGCGTGCGGCGCTCGTCGGGGCCGAGCTCGCCGATGACCGTCGTCAGGACGTCGGCGCGCATCTCTTCGTCCTCGACGTCATCCGCGATGTGCCACTCGGGCATCAACGCGAGCTCGAACGCGAAGAGCCGCGCGACCTGCACGAAGAACGCGTCGAGGGTGCGAACCTGAAAGCGCCCGATCTCGCGCGCGAGCTCTGCGAGGCGCGCGAGGGCCGCGCCGCGATCCGCACGGGGCCGCAATCCGAGGCAAGCCTCGGCCTCGGACGCGAGCTCCTTCCGGGTCGCCTCGCCGCGTTCGTCGTCGCGCGCCGCGTCGACGAGACGCGCGAGGACACGATCGAGAATCTCTCCGGCGGCTTTGCGCGTGAACGTGGTCGCGAGCACTCGCTGCGGCTCGACTCCTGCGGTCAAGAGCGCCGCGAAGTGCGTCGCGAGGCGATAGGTCTTGCCCGTGCCCGCCGACGCCAGGTACAGGCGATGCGGCCCGCGCGCGTCCGCGTTCATGGGTGCGGCCAGAGCCATGCGAACGAGCCCGCAGTCAAGGACGCGTAGATGAGTCCATCCAGAGCGGACATGAACGTCACGCGCCAGGGTTTGTGCTTCCAGATCGAGTCGCCCGCGGACTGGCCGGCGTAGGCGAGGAAGGCCGACGCGCCGATCACCTGGAAGACGTCGAGGTAGGCCGCGCCCGCGCCCATCGCCGCCTTACCGATGTACCCAGCGCAGAGCGAGATGACGAACGCGTACACGACCCAAGTACCGAGCAGCCGGCCCATGCTCGGCATGCCGTTGGGTCCGATGTAGACCATCGCGATCGGTCCCTCGGCGAAGCGCTGCTGCATCGCGGGATCCGCCATGTCGCGCATGTCACGGCAGTGCGGCACGACGAACTGGCCAGGTGTCGGCGCGCTGCGCCGCAGCGCGGCGCGTACGACCTCCTCGTCGGGCAACGCGCGGTAGTCGCGGTTGTGCCAGCGGAAAACCATGTGGATGAGCGAGCTTGCGACGAATACACAGCCGGTGGCGATAGCGGAGGGCAGCAGCAGATCGAGCCAGGTGACCATGGTCGTGATTCGGGGGATGGAGAAGTGAACGAGGCAGCTTGGGGTTGCCGAATCGGCG